>ENA-UOTZ01000998-UOTZ01000998.1-compost-metagenome-genome-assembly--contig:-NODE-998-length-21657-cov-5.074374_pt1 | contig 21657 bp, 16 predicted proteins | sample MGYA00238144_ERZ746983 | MGnify/ENA primary metagenome ERZ746983 (study PRJEB28759, sample SAMN06268863) | compost metagenome | isolation source: single cell | place: USA: California, Emeryville, Joint... | reverse complement strand
GCAGAAGAACCGAAAAAAGAGACATCATACAACTATGACTACAATTATGGTGCCGAACGTACTTCACAGTATGATACACACAATCAGGAAGAGCCGAAGAAAGAAACGTCTTACAACTATGGCTATAATTACAATGCCGAACCTACTTCACAATATGAAACTCACACTCAAGAAGAACCAAAGAAAGAAACAACGTATAACTATGACTTTAATTCCTATGCAGAAGAACCGAAAAAAGAGACATCATACAACTATGACTACAATTATGGTGCCGAACGTACTTCACAGTATGATACCCACAATCAGGAAGAACCAAAGAGAGAAACTTCGAACAACTACACTGGAGGCTATAATTATAACTATGAACCTTCCTCGCAATTTGACACTCACAATCAAGCCAATATTCAAGAGCCAAAGAAAGAGGATCGCTTGGATGCATTCTGGAATGAAACAGCAAATACTAATAATCCTTCCACTAACTATTATGGATCGACATCCAAAGAACCAGAGTATCAAATTGGAGCTCAAATTGCTGAAAAAACGGACTTTACTCAAACCTCCACGAAGTATGAACCTACTTTCAACAAAGATTTCAATGCTTTCGACCAGATCCGAAACGATTCAAAAGTAGGTGTTTATAGTACTCCTGAGAGAATAGGGGAAGATCGTTCAACCTTTGATCGAAAATACCTTGATGAGAGGCCTCTTCCACAAAAAGTCATCAAGACTGATGCCAAGACTCAAACTTCCCCAAAAGCATCAAGGTCTCCTCTAGCAAAAGTTTTCGAATCTCCAGTAGGCACAGTTGCTCAAGAGGTGTCTGCTCAGCAACTTGATCGAGATGAAATTTACGAGAAAGTCTGCGCTCTATTAGAATGCAAGAGAAGTAACAAAAATTTTGTGAGACCGCTAGCGAAATACATTGTTGAACTTGCCAATATTTATGCGGGCCAAGATGTCCGACAAGTTCCACAAAAATATTCTCAGGTCATTCAGAATTCAGATGAAAGTGTGAGAACATTCTCCAATCAGCTAGAACGAGACATTAATAACATTAACAATGTAATCCAAGATCTCGAAAACAGTCTCCGCTCACAGATCCAAACACTCAAAGACAACGTTATTAATATTGCAAGAGAGAAACACGCACAGTTCCAGAAGAATCATGAATTCTTCAAAGATACTATCTCAAGATATTATCCAAATGAAAATCCCAAAATGCCTCCAATCGAGTCAGTTATTGAGGATCTTGGCTACATCAATGAAGAGAAGGACATAAAAGCGTATCTTGCCGATTTGTTGCCAAAAGAGGAGGTTGAATCAGCAGAAACTCAGAATTATCTCAGTTTTCTAACTCAGAAGCTGAGTTCTCAAGAACAGTGCGAATTTAAAAAGAACAGAAATCCTTTAGAAGAGGCATCTGTCCAGCAGATAAAGGAAGCACTATCAAGTCAAATAACACTCTTCAGCAACTTGGTACTTGATCATGTCGATTATCTCTACAATTTTGAGGATCTCTCCCAATATAAAGCAAGCAAGATCAAGATTTGGATGGACAGAGCAGCAATGAGCAAACCAACCGTATTTTCTGGAAATCCTGATGAAGCCAAGTACTACTATAGCCTCTCAAAAACAGTGAAGACCGAACAAAAAGAAGGCATAAACTGTATTTCTGTCATAGACAACAAATTGCTTGCCGTAGGATCAAATGATCAAACAATCAAGCTTTACCGCTTATCTGATCTCTCTCTAATTGACACCCTCAGAGGCCATAAAGATGCTATTTGCGCCCTAACTACATTTTCGGCATCAAGAGTAGATTTGCAAGCTAAAGCTCCAAGAGCTAATTCTATCGACGAAAGCAAAGTTATTTTGTTGGCTAGTGGAAGCGGCAGTGGGGAAGGAAAAATTGGATTCTGGGATATTTCATGGGCTCTCGAGTCTTCAGAATCCCATAAAGATGGAGAGAGCAAATCTAATGTCGAAGATCAAGTTAAGAGCCGCTTGGTAAGGAGAGTCGAGGGTCATCAGCATGGCGTTTCAGCAATAATGGAGTTAGGGGATGGCCTCAGTGTTTTCAGTGGTTCAGCTGGAGGCCAAATCTGTGTTTGGAACGTGCTAAGAAATAAGCAATTAGGGCAGTTGGGATTCCATAAGGCGATGGTCACTTCTATCAAATTACTTGCTTGTAAACATCGAATAGCCTCAGCCAGTTGGGATCGAAAGATCGCGATTTGGAGGGTGAATTATCAAAAGGTTGTGAATTCCAAGAGTGCCCATCCAGATAGAGAGGTGTTAGACAAATGCGAACTTGAAAAAGTTATTGATCCTGGATTCCCAATTATGGCTCTAAATGCGTTCCTCAAGAAGGCTAATTGGATTGTCTTTGCAGGTGGAATTAACAGAATAATCATCTGGGATGTCGACATTGGAAGATTGGTTCGAGAGTATGAGTGTGAAAAAACCAATATTACTGAGCTTGTACTTCTGGAGGACGAGAGTATGCAGCAGTTCTTCCTAACTGGAATTTGCTGCAATGATGACACTCTAAGAGTTTGGAGTGGAAATTACAAAGAGCAAATCGGCGTTGAAAACGAGATCTATAATTTCAAAGATCAAGAGAGGATCTTTGCAGGGTCATCTGGAGTATTTCCGAAGTTACAATTCCTCATTGAGAGTGGAGAGCCTACTTTAGCGGTCGTGAATAATGTTGAAAGAAGAGCCTCTGTGAGTTTCCTAAAATTAAATGTATAGCAGGCATTATCTATTCTAAACTATTCACATTTAATTTCTTTGGGAAAATTATCCATGCATAAAAAAAAGAAAATTACTATGATTGCTTAAATTTAGAACATTCATATTTACCACATAAAATTCCATGTTTGAGAGATGACAAGCTAACAAAACATTTCCCATGATTAATTCTTACAACCACATAGAGGGTAGTCTTAGCTTAAACATTGATATGGTAATTTTTAGATTATTATCATAAGAACCACGACAAATTGTTAAAGCAAATACAATTTGTGAATATGGATATATGAGTTTTCATCCCCATATCCCTTGTTTAATGAGGGCTCTTGTATTATATGATGTTTAAGATGCCGAACGTTAAATTGTTAATTACCGGAAATCTTAAATAAAAATGTATATCTCATTTCCAGCCAATTCGATATCAACAAGTATTAATGAGACAGAATTTGAAGAAAGAATTGACCTAAAATAATAATTCTTGCGGCATTATCATTACATTTTTTTATTTTCTCTGTATTGATGCACGCTGATCTTAATTGTAAAAATTGTCAAAATGTGAGTTTGTCAATAAAACGGAATTCCTCATGTGAAAGGGATATTAAAATTGACATTTGCAAAATCGTCTACTGTGTCATAGACTGCTCTAAACTTCCCAATGAGACCAACACCAAAGTCATAGAAACACAGTGTGTGAAGAGGGTGGGTGAAAATATTACGTGAAAATATTTATTTATTTTGCAACAATTTGACCGGATCCATCTGGTGTCCTTTTACTTTGAGGTTCAAATCCGTTTGTTTTGACTCCTCCTCTCCTGATGCATCATCAAGAACGTTTGTTTCTGAATCCTGATAGATTTTCTTCAATTTCAATTCCTGAATGAACGCTTCATGTTTTTCTTTGCCAAAGTAAATTTTGTAGATATCAAGCAAAGTCTTCCCACTCTTTGGTTCAAAGCCAAAAACTTTATCCAAAAAGCAAAGAATTGTTTTAAATTACAGAGTTGGGTATATTGATGTCACATTTATGGTGAAATACAAGGTTTTTGACAGCTTCTTCTTCACCTGCCATTACAGCTTTCATGGCTGGTGTTTCTTTACCCTGAGAATCATTATAACCAATTGACACTCGAAACTTGTACAATTGTTTGCGCATCCTTGTTAGCTCCGTGAGAAATCAAATAATCTATCATCTCCAAATCACCTAACAAAGCAGCAAAGTGTAGAGGTGTTCTCCAAATCTACACAAATTATTGAAATGCACAATTTCAACGAGTCAATACATTATCTTTGATGTTGATGTCTGCTCTATAATTCTCTACCAGTTCCTAGATATATGCTGAAAAACCATTTCTCCAAAATACAACTCACTTTGATGGCATCATGTCTCCTCGAGAGCACTGCTTGATGCAGAGGTCTTGTTCCAAGCTAATATCAACAAATTCTCCAAAATACTCAAATTGAGAGCAAAATTACTGCTGTAATCGGATCATCAACAGGTAAGTTCATTTTGTCAATCAGATTTTTCACGATTTGCAACTTCCCTAGCACAACTTACAGTCATTCGAGGCCATACTTAAACACTCACCGGTGACAATGTTTTCCCAAAGACTGCGCCGAGCTTTCTGTAAAACAAAGGCCGCATTAAACACAATTGAAAAGAAAAGGAGAAAAAGGTACAATCATGTAATCTTCTTTATCTTTTTCCATGTGACAATTTTCGACTGGGTTGCTTGTTTTGGATTTAAAATTTCACTTTTCAAAAGAGTTAAATTTTGTTGCAGCTCTTTGTTTTTTAAATCAAAAAGATCCTGATGAATAAGGAGCATAACAAGATATTGTTATTTGACTACAGATAATCAAGATGAATTTTCACAACTCATCCTTGGGATTTCAATGAGTTTTGTCCTCGTAGGTCGATTCAACTGAAAGATTTTATTTATTCAACTATGTGAAAAAGACGATTGGTGAGTCAAAGATCATCGGTTAAGCTGCTCTATATTCTAATACTGATATTGAGATAGTCATTCTCCAGTACTGTAAGTAAATAATCTTACAGAAAAATCTGTTGTAGCAAAAACGTGTTTGAAATGATAATGACAAAATATGAATTATTAATTCACGGCATTAGCAATAAAGACAATAACACCACACTGAATATTCAGTGTGATATTTTCATTAAATCATATTGAATTGCGCCTTTTTCGAACTTGAACTGTAAAATTAGAATCTGCCAATCAAAGAATGATTGCTAGAGTTTTCATTTTACAATAACTCCACGATTGTTAAGCAAAACCAGATGATTTTCAAAACTGCATTTGCAGCGAACCGTTAGGATTCTTTTCTCTCTCTCCCCCTCTCTTGATTGCTGAGATCAAGTTCACATTTAACTAGGTTTCTTGAACAAACTTTTCAAACTTCAAATTTACTATTTACAAGGTTCTAATCTACGAGAGATTCTTCTTAGAACATTAATCTTCAATGGAGTCTGAACACTTAGCAATTTTACAACTAGGTCAGAGAGATCTTTGAGATCTTGTTTACAAGCAACAATCAGCAACAATAATTTGAACATTTTATCACAGATAACCCTTCTCCTCTAATTCTTGGAATGTTCCCTCAGCAATGAGTTTCCCATGGTCAAGAACTAAAATTCGCTTGCATTGTTGAATTTCGTGCTTTCTATGAGAGATGACCAGTTGTATGATATTTTTCTCCTGGCAAAAGGAAGCAACAGTAGATATTAATTCCGCTTCAGTAGCAGCATCTAACGCCGAAAATGCTTCGTCCAAAACAATTAATGAACACTTTTTTAACAACGCTCGAGCTAAAGCAATTCTCTGTCTTTGACCTCCTGATAATTGAGCTCCACGCTCTCCAATTTCAGTTGCAAATCCTGCAGGAAAATTGGCTTTGTTGTGGAGAAAATCAAGTTTTGCAATTCTTGCAACCTCCTGTAGCTCTTCTTGTGTGTATGAATCAACACCGTAAGTGATATTCTGTTCAATGGTGCCTGAAAACATGGGGCTCTCCTGTGGAACGATAGAGATCTGTTTTCTTAATGAAATTTCATCCAACTCTTCAATATTTAGGTCATTAATCGCAATCAATCCGCTTTGAATGCTATAGAAAGATTGAATAAGACTGACAAAGGAGGATTTTCCTGATCCATTACTTCCCACGAGTGCCACAGTCTCGCCTTTCTTTATTTCGAGAGTGAGACCATCGATTGCACGCCGACTTCTCTCTTCTCCATACTTGAAACACACATCCTTAAACAAAATGTGATCAATATGACCAATTTCTTTCCCTTTTTTGAGAGTGTTTTCTTGAGTTTGGATAAAACCCAGCAGCCTCTTGCACTCAGGCATAGCCTTAATAACTACACCAAAGTTTGTACTCAAGTCCTTAACTCCCATTCCTATCGTTACTGTGTATAACACGAAAGTACTGAGTTCCCCCACAGTCATTCGGTTAGCTTCAATTAGCCCAAGACCGACTCGCAAGATCACCATAAGCGAAAGATTCGAAACCAAGCCTATTAAGGCGATTTGAAAAGACCAAGCCACCGCATGGTTGGTGTGGTTACGATCGAGTTGGTGCAGTTGATTTTCGTAAGTTCGTATCTGTTTGATCTCTGCACAAAAAGTTTTAACAAGTTTGATATTCATGAAGCTTTCTGCAACAAAAGAAGCTGTTTTGTGAGACAACTTGTGCAGACGATCGGAAATTTTCTTAGAAACGCTATTGAAAACCACCGTAACTAATGAATTGGGAATCAGCAGAAATAACAAGCAAATTGTAAGCTGAGGCGAAATTTTAAGCAAAAGCGCGACACTGCAAATCAGTTGAACTATATTCCTTCCGAGATTCGAGTAGATTGTTGTGCATATCGGCTTCACATGCTGAATGTCAGAATCAAGCATAACCACGGTGTCTCCTGTTTGAAGAGTGTCATGAAAATGCATGTCTCTCCAAATCAAGTTTTCAAACAGTTTTTTCTTGAGTCGGCTTGCAAGCTTGATTTCAAGTATGTTGAAGAGGTAGCCCCAGAAAAATTCCGATAATGAATAGAAACCGCTCACCACAATGAATGTTGTAACTTCATGCGCAAGCATTTCCAGATTTCTTTGTGTTGTAACTGAATCAACTAGGTGGCCTGTAACAATCGGAATTCCAGTCTGTGCGCAAGCGGTAGCAAGCATGATGACATTTGCGGAGAGAAAGAGGCATTTATCTTGCAAAACGTATCCCATAATTTTCAAATAGACTCTGATGGAGTCAAACCATTCGTTCCGTAAATGCGAAGCCCAAATCAGGTACTTATTTCTAAGTTTTAGGGGTTTAGGGTTCTCTTTTATACTCATCACTTATACAAATTCAATCTTTCTGAATGAAATCGAATTATTTTCTCCAAAGATCCTTTTTCTTTAGAAACTGAGTTACCTGGCGTTGAATATTTCCTCAAATAAATTTTAATCTATTTTCCATTTCATCTTAATTGCAAAACTATTTAGACGAAGTACTGCTAGCGAGACGACAATAATTCGCAATAGGAGACTAAATGAAAACGGTGATATCTGAGGAGCATTCGAATAGCTATTTTTGATTTCAAAAAAAATTGTCCCTTTTTCTTTACCGCTTTTCGATACAATTGCAAAGACTAACAACTTCGTCTGACTGCATTTCAGGTGCAGATCATTTTTATTTTGTCTAAACTTTCATTCGAGACTAAACGTCCATTGTTTTTTACAGTCATGAGTAGTAGTAGTCAGAATACTTCCTAGGAACAAAATTGGAACGATCTAACATCAAATGAAGAAATATCCATCTAAATTCATTAGACCTAATTCTGAAAGACGCCCGCCGGTAAATTCTGGAATATCCAGAAATGCCTTTCAAGAGTCGATAGGATAGGAAGCATACTTTTCAGTTTCTATTGGTTCAATCCTTAAGAAACCTCCACAAAATAATTTAGTCTCTCTCTCCGCTTCAAAATATCGAACGAAATGTAGACTATTCAAAAAACAAACCAATTTTTCCATTTTCTTTCAAAACAATATTATATCATAGTGAAGGACAAAGTCTCTGGAATTGCTGTTTTTGTAGCTACCGTTCTATCTATATTTTCGTCAAAATGATGAATAGGACAAGAAGAAGATAAGCACCCATACGAGAATTTAGTATATTTGTTCGTTCATCAACAGTCAAATTTTGATTTTTTTTTTTTATCACATCGAATCGCTATTCAAAGGCAATTATTCGTTAACAAAAACATAAGTATGACAGTGAAATGTTTTGCAATACATAAGTAACAAGCAAGAATTAACAAAAAATGATCATCTATCACAATCGATCAAGATGATCTCTAGAATACTTTATTCAGCTTAAATAACAATCTAAAAATCACAGACAAGTCGCAATACATCTTTCCAAAGAAAAACTGCTATGTTTTCATTTCTTGAAGTTATCCTTCATTGCTATCTGAAATCTTAGGTTTTCGTAGCATTTTATATTGAAGCGCCTTCTTATGCTGCAATTCCCAATCAAACTTTTTATACTGCTGTGCTAACTCATAAGCTCCTGGGCCAGGTATTTTTTCGACATAGCGTTTAGCCCGAGGCTGGGTAGGAGAATTATGAGTCCTGTCTGTCTTAGGGCTCGAAACAGATCTTACTTTCTCTCGCACAGTAAAATCGTAGCTTGCAGGCCCTGGAATTTCTCGTTTCTGAGGAATATAAGTGTATACTCTTTCTCCGATTCCCATTGATATTTCTGAAAACTTTTTCGATAATTTTACGTCCTCTGGTTTGTATTTATTAACAGGCGGATTGTTTAGAGCTGTAGGGAAAATTGTTAGCAAACAATCAGAAATTTGCTTTAGATACTATTTGGCATGTAAGACCACCCTATCCGCGAACCGAAAGAATATTTTGGTTTTGAGCTACTATAAGCTTTCGTAAAATCATAATTGCCAGGACCGGGTGTCTCAGATGGCAAATGTTGTATTCGGACTTCGGGAACAGTAGCTTTCGCGTACACAGAGAATGGTTGTCCAAAACTAAAACAAGAAGAAACCTTATGAATCAGCTTGTCACTGCAAAGAAAACATTTAGGATACAAAGAAATCGCACAACATTACTTCAAATTATATTTCGACGGATTCGGAGAGTCCTTTCCGGCTACATTTAGATTTGGAGCTCTCGGAGCCTTTGAAAAAGAGCCATATAGTTTGTTCATTTCGCTTCTATGCTGATAAAAATCTTGCCGACGTTCTATTTTTGGTAATTGAAGCCTTTGAGCAGAACCAAAGGTGGAATTTGGATAAGAAGGAGAGGGTGTAGATGTTTTTTTATTTTGAGATAAGCTTTCTGCGGTCGGATTGAGAGATGGATTCGACTGAGAACGTCGTTCTTTGGGATGGGGTTCTGGTGCATCGATATAACTTGAGCTCAGGCTCACCATTTGCTTGTTTTGGTCTCAAAAAGCTGAACTCCGTTTGTTTTGCTTGTTACAAAAAATTATTTTAATTGTTTCAGATTGTTTGCAAGTAAGTTTTGGTAATTTTCCTTTTAGTTGCTTTTTGAAATGAGAATGATTAGAAAGATAATTGTCCTCTCAATTTCTTAAGAGTCAATGAATCTACTTGTTGCAACAGAAACGACCTTCTGGGAGGTTATGTTATTAAGAAAAAACGAAAACACTATAACTCACAATTTAAAAAATGTAATCCACTCATCCAGGTCATGGAGAACTTATGGAGAACTTGGCTGTTAAATTAAGGACTTGATCCCTTTGTAAATTTGACTGAAGGATTCATTCTCTTTGCTTAAGATCACCTGAATGTGCTATTCAACATCTTCTAATTTTGAAAAAATTTCGAGATGCTATCTTTCATATCATAATTCAATTGGAAGCAATATCCTTCATCAGATGTCGCTTATAACTGGCACCATCTGAAACTGAAAAATATTTCTTCCAGATGTTGCATTGCTTAATCAAAATAAGAAGGCTTAACGACAAGACTCCATAGAATTTCTAGAGAAGTGAATTTGACAATAAATCAGGCAAGTAAGCCAACATTACGACAAGTTATGCATTTAACAATTTGATCTCTTATTAATAAATGATCGCACCACAAATGAAATTTCAGGTACAAACAAGCAAAACCAAATCCCTGGAGCGTCTATAATTTTAGCATTCCAGGATGCAGGTAATTTAAAGAAGTTAACGAATACACAACCGTTTGGAATGCAACAGCTTTATTTAATCGAATAAATTTCGCGTATATTTCAAAAGTTGTATTCGATATGGAAAACGACAACGCCTGCATGCCATTAGTGGATGATCACTTTGTCCCTTTAGCAAGGTGTCCTAAACAGTTCAACGGAAAAGATTACACACTCATCAAGGAATTAGATGATCCAAGGTTTAGTTTGCTCCAAGTGATAGAGACCTCACCAGAGAAGAAAATGGCTTATGTAAAACAAAGAGAACTGAATCTCTCATTCGACAAACTTGAGGAGCTGAAGTTCAGAAGCCAGCTTTCAAATTCGAACCTACTTGATATTTATGGCTACACTCTCAAGAATGAACTAAAGGATATCTGCATTTACTTTGAACCATTCGAAAGCGACTTTGAGCAGGAAATACAACAGGCATTGAGACAGAAGCAAATTTTCTCAGAAGAAAATCTTTACTCGGTGCTAAGTTGTGCTTTAAGTGCACTGAGCTATTTGCAAGAGCAGAACACATTCCATCAATGTATCACTCCAACTCAAATTCTAAAGGTTGGAGGAGGTTACAAACTTCATGACAATTTCCTCATTGCAAAAGAGAAGTCCTTGCTTCAGCAGGGTTTAAGACACCAAGATCTCAGATACATCGCTCCAGAAATTCTGGCAGCTATCTCAAATGGAGAGACCGAAAGATATTTCAATTTTTTTAAGGCAGACGTTTATTCACTGGGAATCTGTATCCTTGATGCTGGTGTTTTAACCGAGACTGATCTCACTTTGATTGATCGAAAGGAGCTAAAAGTGATCAAAGAAAACCTTGAATCAAGAATAAGATATTTTGCTTCACGCTATTCTCTCGGATTAAGTGAATTACTTCAAGAAATGTTGTGCCTCGACCCTGAGATCAGACCTGACCCCATTCAGCTTCACAGTAGAACTAATCCTACAAAACTAATCGGAAATCAAAGAGGGTTTCTCACACCCTATTCAAAGTCAAACTCTGAAGAAACTGCTCATAATACTCGAAAGATTACCTTTAAAAAAAGAGATGGTAGCACACATAAGCAACATTCGGATAGGAGCGATGCAAATATTGCGCATCTTCAGAATAAAGATTTTCTTATGATACAAGCTTTCAATGATAACCATCACCTAGAAACAAGTGAACTGCCTCATCCAACAAGACAAACAAGCGCCTCATCAAGGAAGGAGAATGAGTCCCAGATATCAACCCCCACAAAAAGTCAACTAGATTTGTCTCATACTAAGATTTCATCCCCAATCAAGAACGACCCGATCCTGTCAAAAATAATTCAAAAAATGTACTCTCGTTTCCCCACGAATGAAAATGACTTCAACTCAAAGATCGAGTCAGCCAAAAAGACAGAGCCACAAGCTCAAACCTTTAGGCCAATCGAGGTCAGGACACCTTTGCAAAAATTGAATGAAAACGTAAAAACTTTTTTCAAACAAACAATCTAAATTTTCTTAATTTTTCAGGTCATGACAGTTGAATCACAAGGAAACTTGAAACCATTATCAAATATATACCCTGGCACTCCATCTAGTCATACTTCGTCAAATCAAGTCCTAATAGCAACTAGCAAGCATATTCCACAACCAAAAATCTTGAAACAATCAAATTCCAAACACTCAGCGAATTTCTTAACTTCAGGGGAGAAAAGGCAGGAAATACTCCCTTCAACTCATGAAAAGACCACCAAAACATTTAGACTAATCTTTGATGAGTCTCTAAGCAAAGAAAACGAGGATACTTGCCTTGAGAAAGAAGATCCGGTTGGGAATCACCCTCCCATCAAATGCTTAGATATAACTGCGATCCCCAAAACGGCTGATGGACTCAATTCCCCACTAATATCTCCCGGGAGTTTTTTTAGATCAACAAGGAATTACGAGCCCCCGTTTGTTGAGGTGCCTTCTAATCTCTGTAAAGATGCCGAAAAGATTACGGCCTCTGAGATAGAGAATGGTTGTCCAATAAGATTAAGTGAAAATAGCGAAAATCTCTCTGAGAGAACTCCAAAGTTTAGCTCAAATGCACCTCATTTACAGAATTTATTCAAAGCGTTGACGACACAACTTTATCCCTCAGAACAAGCAAACAGGAATCTGGTGCCAGTCCAAGCTTTAAGTCTGGCAGCAATTGATAACCAAATTAAAGGATTAAGTAATGAAGAACTGTCTAGGCTCGCTGCTGAAATTAAAAAAGAACACAAATTTGGGTCCCAAGCTTCTATCCAGAAAGCTGTGTAGGTGCCTCACCTGCTGTGGAAAAGTCCAATTGAAATATTGAGAAAAAAGATACAAAGTTTTACAGTTTAACACTTACAATTAATTGAGAATCCATAATGTTTTAGATTTTCTGATAATCTTTTTTGTTTATTAATACATAAGTCGAAGACTTTGACTCATTACCTTTTAGAATTTGCCTTTTAAATTGAGGAATAGCTGGCACCACAGACAATGCAAACCATGTTTTCTACAAATAGGATCAACTTACTAACTAACTGCAAAAAAATATGGTTCATGAATATCTAAGTTGTTTTGGAATTTCATGATTGTCATCATGGCTATCATATCGAGTAGTCAGATTAAGGATTGATAATTTGAGGGTCTCATAATTCTTTGACCAATTTGTCGAGATGGCTCATATATAAACTTAAGAGCAATGATATAGTTGGCTGATACACCGTCGATGAAATCATCGCAATCGAAGATAATCAACTCTCTATAGCAGTGTTAGACATATAACAAGGAATAGAGTAGTCTCTTTAGTATATATCTATAGTATCTTTTCAAAATACTAACTCTACTAAATCCTATTGTTGTAGCTGAGAACAAAAAAACTTATTGTTTTTCTATGAACAAATTCCTTTTGAATACAAATAGTAAGAACTTCCGTTACTAATTGTAACTGAAATTAATTTAACTGAGAGCACAAAGAAGTACTGGAAATAAGTATTTATCAAAGTGTACGAAAAATACTTGTATTTCTTCGATAGGTAATTAAGTTGAATAAAGTTAATTCAGTCACTAATACTGCTCTCAAGTGATTATTCTCTGAATATTTCTTGAAGAATGAGTTATTAATAATTTTGAACTCCTCAAATTATAAAAATTTTTATGAGAGCAAGTGGTAATTTGCAACATGTAGCACACTTATCTGAGTGACTCTTGAATCTCACCGCAAGAGCTTCGGCAGGTGTGAATTGAGCAACACTAGTGGTATTGTTGCTTGATGAATATTCCCAATCTTGATTTGCGATATTCACCATCGAACTGTTGCTACTTCCAAACGCAGCATAAAAATTCTCTCTGTATTTGGGGTGATATTTGAACTATCATACAAATGATCTCATAATCTGGAAGCACGAGTTTGGTAAACATAATTTTGGTACTGGCTATATCGTAAAAAGCAAATACCGCAGATCATCCTTACATTCTAATCGAGGATTTGGATGTATTTTCAGCTTTGAATACTTTAATATTTGAACCATTAACTATTTGCAGAGAAACTAGATATTTGAAGAATAAAATTTACACAATGAGATCGCACGAATTTGATTCCAACTGCTACCTTTCAAAGTTTGCAACTAATTCGATTTTGATGTCGCAATTTTTTTGGGTCGACTGTTTGATTAGTCAGCTAAATTACCAGTGCCCAAAGAAGTTGTAGCAAATGAAAAAAATAAGAAGCTCAATGGATAAATTATTCTCCTTATTCCAAATAAGTAAAAAAAACTATTGCTAATATGAAAATTTTGGGTCTTGCAAAAATGATTTTTCCAGTCATGAAAAGCTCCCCGCCTACGAATAACGCCTTTCTTTTCTTAAAAGCAAAAGAGTCCATAATCGGCTCGAAATCTTTTTAATCATTTTATCATTAATATGATTTCTAGCCGGGATTCTTCCTAAGAGAGTATTTTTACTGGAAAGTAGTCCTTTTCAAATGAGAGTTGAGATGCTAAAGATTGTTTGGGAATTATCTGAAATTCGGTTTAGTATGTAATGTATATTCACAACATGATGGCGAACAACTGCAACCAAAGATCTGACATATAACTGCTAATAATGCTTTTTCTAAGGATTTTTTCTCTTTGAACCGGTTGGTTTCCAAGACTCAGGTTGAAAATCTTCCTTTGGAACCGCTGCTTCCTTCCACTTGTCTTCTTCGATAAACTTTTGTTTGTAGAATGCTTCTATCATCTGTTGCTCCCTCTCTTCCCATGCTATTCTGTTCGTTTTCAACTCTTCTTCAAGTTTATAACTATAACATGTGTTATTGCACTGAAAATTCCTGAATAGCTCTTACTAATCCTGTATTTCTTGCTCAGATGGAGGTAGCTCTTCCCATCCTCTCAACCAGCGGAAAAATACTAAATCTTGATACCAGTGCACTCTTTTACGGTTGACAAACTCAATCTAAAAACTTTTTTTAGCAATAGGTTCACCATTAATTGTACCATTCTTTTTGTTGGAAGACCATAAGGACTGTAGTATTGGTAGTATTTATTTCCGTATTTATCTTGCCCTAAATATTCACGGCAAAGCTTCTGATCTTTAATCTCAGCGAGAAATTGCTTGAATCGACGGATTGGGTTTTTCATTTTCTTTTTTTTCTTGGAAGAAATGAAATTTATGAATGTGTTCTTTCCAATGCAGTCAGATTAATATAAAATAAAAATTTTACACTGTAATCGGTCAGCGCTTTTATGTCAAGTTGCAGTTTGTTGATTCTAAATAAATAAGTTTCTCAGAGCAGGGATGGAAATGCCGCAGTTCTAAATAAGAAGGGTGTAGATGGTGCGTATACTGGCTGAATATCGAAGCTGTTTTCACTGAAAATTCATGATCAAAATAAGTATTATTACTCTAGAGTGTCCTGTTGTTGATTGTGGAAAAAAGTTGAAACAAAAAGGCATGTGATTGAGATATTCAAGAAGTTTTTCCAAGAGTTGGTAATGACCCAAATTTCCATTGTTCTCAATATTTTGTTCGCATACGAAGAAACAATATTTCAGAATATATGGGAGACTATAAATTTTTTATGAAATTTGCTCATGTAATGTACTATTATCAACTTTGTTAACAAAACCAGCTAGTGAATTCTAGATCAAATTCTTCTAAATTCATTGCTACAGCGATGTATCTTGATTTTGTAGCTTTTCAGATTTTCTTTGAGAGTAGACTGGTCAGTAGCAACCACAAGTGGTTTTCGTATGTTTTTTAACGAAAATTTGATCTCCTTCACTGTAATTGAGAGAGCTAATTTGGGTTTCAGTTTGGAGTTTTTTAGTTTTGTAATAAAGATCAAAATCTGAAGGGTCCAGATCATTGTGTTTCAAGGTAATCATCACTTTGAGGTTGTCGATTGTAGTTTTCCATTCGGCATCGATACTGCCTTTTGTGCCTTTTGTGACGTTCAGAAAGCCATCTACAAACTCATACGAGATAAGCATTTGAGAATCAAAAATCTAAAAGTTTATCTAACGATTTAAATTCATGCGTTAACTCTGATTTGCTGTCGATAGATAAAAAGATACAACATGAAGCATAAAAACTCCAGGGAAATAAAAAATATTCATAACAAGAATCTTTAATTGCAGATCCTCTTCAATTGCTTTCGTGTGTCTAAGATTGAGAATTCATTTCTACTGGAAAAAAAATCCCATTCTCAATTTCATAGGAAGGCGATGTGGATCGGTGCTATATACACAAACTAAATATAAATATTTCTTTCGTTTTTATTTATATGAATCTGTGATGTTGTGAATAGAGATATATTTTTCTAATTTATTGAGTTCTACGAGTTCTACCTTGGATCACATCGGTGCTCTAAAGTGATTACGTTTTTTTGTACTTGTTGTGTGTCTCTCTGTGTGTTGGTCAATCTATTTCTGGTCTATCTATTTCTTAATATCATTTTTCCTTATTTTATGCACTCTGTAATCAAATAGAATAACTCAGATTTAAATAATTCATTTCTTCACTTTTTGTCTCACTCCCTTAGTTTCTTGGAATTATTCTTTGCATATTTGCACTTTAATTGGCATTGTTAATATTTCTTTTTGTTTTGTTTTTCTTTTTGAAAATGGGTCTCTGAGGCGGGAGTGAAGCTTTTTCACTAAGGACACCTCAAATGCTGCCATTTTTTTGATCGCCATCGCTTTCTTCAGGATTAGTAGGGTATCGATTTGGCAGCAAACCCTTGTTGTCGAAGAAATCGTTTGAAACTCTGTCTTCTATGGATTTTTTGGGTTTCTTCTTTTTTTCTGGTGATTTTGGAACGGCTTTTTTAATGATAAATTGTTCTGAAAAATCCTTTATTTCTGTATGTCCTGTGGTGAACTCGTGACTGGCAGTTCTCAGACTATGGTGCTGGGTTGTACTTTTAGTCTTTTGGTTGAAGCTTGGATAACTATTGTAATTGATATTTCCTCCTGTATACGCTCCCATCTGATTGTTGTCATAGATCTTGCTTTTATTGTATCCTTGTGTGGAGACAGAGGTGCTATTTGCAGGAGCTCCCAACAGATTTAATTCAGGACCTTTGTAATTGTACGTGTAACTATTAGCCCCTCCATAAGCGTATGGATCACTCTGATATTGATAATCTTGGAATGAGTTCTCTTTCGGGAAACTAGTATCATAGCCCGAATCGTTTGGATAGAATGCTCTGGGCGGATACTTTTGGTTGCTCGGATTATTTAGTCTCTTATATTGAGTTTGAGGTTTCCAGGGCCTCTTCTGTTGTTGATTGTAATTGCTTCTCGGGTTATCACGTTGAGGTTTGTCGCTAAACGAAGGGTCTCTGTCTCGATTATATCTCAAAATATTTTCGCGAGTGTCCATGTACTCAAATGCTTCAAAGATGTTAGGTTTGTTTGGGCTGCTCTTGAATATCCCCAGTATTTGCTTTCCGGATTTAGCACTTAGGCGTGTGCAATCTCTGCAGATTGTGACAGTTTGATTATCTCTGTGTATAGAATAAGCGAAAATAATATAATGAATTGCTTTACTCTTTGATGTGTTCAAATTTTTTATGAGGAACATCCTTAATAAACAGCCATTTGATGTCAAATGTGCCGTACCATTTTCTTGGCTCCCACCAGTAGTTAAACCTGACGTCATTGTTAGGTGGAGATATCAGCTCTGCAACTCCCATAAATTGGTAGCTGTTCACAACACTGGAAATAGATTAAAGGTAAGGACCTCATCAACAGGAAACGTATGCAATCGACATACCTGTATATCAAATAGATCTTGTTGGGTTTCTCTTTGCTAGGGTTATGGGCATCATCCCAAGCTTCCTGAAGACGAGCATTATTTGCAGCAGTGCTGGTCCAAACATGATATTTAATTGCCTAATGGTTACAAAATGGGATTACTACCTTCAATGACCAGTCATTTACTTTATGAATATTATCGTCGTTACTGCTTCTCATAATGAAGAAATAATCGTCGCTTTCGACGGAATCGATGTTGAAATTAGGATCATTGAATCCCTTGAGGTGAGGAAAAGTTTCGATAATTGAGCTTTCATCATTGTAATCTCTTGCTCTGGGAAAATTGCTGTAGATCGTCTCTGGTTGATAAAAATATGACGAGTAGTCTGTATTATCTCCTGGAGCTGAAAAAGAATAAGGATAATTTTCGATTTTTTGCATACATTTCGAATAATCAAAGAACCCATAATAGCCACCGGATGGGTCCTCTTGGCCGGGAAATTGGTTGTAATTGAACCCCTAGGAAATATTGATTATTTGAGACATTACTAACCTTTTTTATACCTGATAGCTCATGTTTTCTCGGTTGGGATTGGGATTAGCCTGTGGCAACTTCTGGGACGCCGTCATGGCTTCAGAAATCAAGCCTATTGGTTTTGTGGCGTCTTTGACTCCATCTTGACCTTGCTTTATCTCATTCATGGTTTCTATGTATGCTTATTATATTGAGTTCCAAACCTGATGTAGTTAGATCTAATTTATTAAATTATTTTTTGCGTAAATTGAAGGATCAAGATTCGACATTAAACAAACGCATGCACTCATTAAGTCTCCAGTTTAGAGGGAAAGAGATTCTGAAGTATTTGTCTATGAATGCATAATCGAGTGCTCCAGTTAGGTTAATTTATTATATTTGGGTTTATTGTTGCTGAATGATATCCCCCATATCCGATATTGCTATCAGATTTTTCCCTACATTCTCAAAAAGTGCTTCTATCATCAGAACTCTTGAGTGGGAGCAGGAGTTAGTATTTGATTCAATTATTTCTCGCCAGTTCCAAATCAAGCGATACTGGATTCTGACATTAAAGCAATCATAAGCAAATTGTCTTGATAGAAACACAGTTAAACTCATTGCACAAGGGGATTTGCTAGGTTTATAAGAATAAATTAAATCCAGAGTGATAGTAATTTCAGTTTCAATATATTACCTTAAGTCATGAATCAAAACAAAACAGAACACCTGCAAACAATAAAGAAAAATTAATTTATACAATAAAACTGCCGAACAATCTTCCTAATGACTCTACTTCAGAAAAACATGCTATGAATACAAAGGATCTTTAAATTTTCTTTGGAATCCATCAAAATTTGACGTTCCTAAGAGCTGCTTGGGCCCATAGCTTTGTTGGTAACGGTGAGTTCGAATTTGCGGATCTTGCGCATTATTCAATTGATACAGCTGTTGAATGACATAACTTTTAGGACTATTATTCGTGATATTCACTGTGTAACCACTGCGTGAGTAAATTTCTCTGATTTTCTCTGTGTTGCTCCGAGCATGAGTTCTTCCCTTGAAGCTTGGGGTATCAATTTTTGGACCAAACAATCCCTCTCCTTTTAACTCAACTACCTTCGGCTGTACATAACTTCCTGTATTTTTTCTTATGCTTATAAACAACAAATTCCTGACGTGAAAAACACAATGTATCTTTACCTCGGGGAGACAACTTTCTTCCCATAACCATAAAAGGTGTCTCGATTTGACGATTGTGAACTTATTTCTGATCTGTTGGGATGGGTTCTAACATACCTATCGCAAGATTTAGAATAATTTCTAATTAAATTGAACCGTACGATGGATTAGTGAACGAAATTCGGTTAGAAGCAGACGTTTTAGGTGGGTCTATTGGAAGATCTGTCTCTTTAATAGCCAAAGTTTGCATGGTTCCATTTTGAATCGTCACAAGACCTTCAGGCTGTGTTTGTTCTTGGTTTGGAGGAATTCTTTTGGAATAGAGGTATTTAGGTCCTTCAGACAATTAGTTATTAATAGACAATAACCATTTTGAAGTGTACCTCCATCAATACTCTTCATGTTGGCATGACTGCCTTTTATCCTGAAATTCTGTAGCCCATAAAATCCTCCACTGCGACTAGTAGGAACTGATTCCCTTCCTCCATCGCCTTTTTGTATTATTTCTCGAACTGGAGATAGGCTTTGGCTCATTAAAATATCTTGGTTGAGAACTTTGAGCGAACTATCGAATTCGCTGTTCTCGTGTTGTTTTTCAACAGCTTTGCTCTCAAATGCTCCTTTTTCTTGTTCAAGATTTTCAGAATTGAATTCTGGTTTCAAGGCCTTAGATTCATTTTTTGAGCTTTCAGTTGGAATCATAACACTCTTTCTTTCATCAGTAGCGTTGCAAACTGTTGATGCTACTGATCGTTGAGATTGAGGTTGCTAGGCCAGCAAGAAATTAGGCATAATTTAGACTAAAATTTAAACCTGTTGATCTCGGGAAAGATCAACGTTCAAAGTTGCTAGTTGGCGATTTGTAATTTCAACAGAATTCATTAACCCATAAGGCGACTCTTTTCTGATTTCAAATCTTGTTACTAAAGATGTAGATATCAATATTGACTTACTGTGATATTGGCTTTGGGGTACTTGCTTGAAGGCTCGAAGAAATTCTGTACGCTCCATTAGACTGAGACGATGGTCTCAATTTTTGAGTATAAATAGTCTGGATGTCTTTCGTGCGGATTGGGTTACCGTAACTTATTTGACCGAAATTAAAAGGAGGGGGTTCTTTTTTCTCTGTATTCTTCTTTACGTTCCTTCGAATAGCTAAGTTAAAGTCAGTGTCTTTCAATTAATTCTTTGGCGAGAAAAATTTACATGTCCCAGTCCATTCTTCCCATAATTTCGAAGCTTCTTTAATAAAATCTTCATAAGGTTCAGAGACCTCAGCAGGATCCTGCTGACGCAGTAAAAGCAAGGATAAAGTAAAACTCATCAATAAAGAATAAATACTTCAATGGGATAAATTTTGGAGTAGCCACCCATATTCTTTCGCTCCCATTCATCCCTCTCTTTTTGAGCGTTCTCAACTATTTTTTGTTTTTCTTCGCTGGTTAGTTTAACTTTCTTTCCCGTGAGAACTCTCTTCTGCTGTTCAATTTTTCTCTGATTCTTTAATCGTGTTCTGTTTTTCACCGAGATATTCATAAGTTGCAGAGCGTCTCGAATGGCTCCTTTTTTAATTTTGCGATCCAGAGGAGTGTCTGTCGTAAAGCTTGGGGTGTGATTTACTTCAATAAGCCAAGGTTTGAGTTTGTGATCCAGCATCACATCGAACCTGAATAAAAAAGCATTACGAACAGTACTTAAAAAGGATCTTTCACCCTAATATTTCAAAACACATATTATTGTAGGGTTCGTCAGGATGGCAAGATCGATAATTATGACTCAGTATAGGTTGCACGCTGCATAAAGTTTTGATTATTATCTTCTTTATCTCATTCCAGAGAAGTTTGGTATCATGTCCCTTTTCTTCTAGGAGCTGAATTGAGATCAGTGTTACTTACCCGAGCTTTCGAGAATATTTTACTTGAAAAACGGAGATCAGGCTGCGTTTGTGGCCAACATCAGCCTCTTCCTCGTCCTCATTAAATACGAAATTAGAGTTATCTTTATTGATTGCATAGTTTGTCAAATGCATACAAACGTTGCTCAAGTTTTCGCCATTAGGAGCAACATACGGTTCTGTCGCGAAGCGAGCAAGCCCATCATGATACAAGAAAATCTTCAGTGGGTCGCATCCAGCAACTAGGACATAAATTCTGAGGTCAAATTTTAATCCGTCAATCAGATATGGATGTTGAATATAGCGTTGCGCAACTTGTGATTCATCAGTTCTCACATTTTCCCAAGTTCTTGTTAAAAAGATACCTCTTCCTTGACAACTTGCTGCTGGCTTGACTATAAAAGTTTTAGTTCTTTTTTTGGAAAACTGGCTCCTGAAATCTCCAAACTCAGCTGGGAGTAACCAAGTCTGTGGAAAGAATTTATAAGAGTCAGGAAAGGCCTTTCGCATTAACATGAGATTGCGTCCAAGATTGCTTTTTCTTGCAAGAGAATACATTCCGGGAAAATGATTGATTTTTTGAAACTGTTGCATGCGAGCCAACTGTTCAGGTTGAACAGCACTATCTGTCCAAAGAATGTCCCATTCGTACTCTGGATCGTAAGATAGTTTCCAATTAAATACTTTTTTGCCGACAGACTTGACCACATCATATTTAGTAACTATGAATATCAGTCATTAGCAAGTGAACAAGGCTAAGTGAGTTACAAGACACATTAAAAACGATTTTTGATTTTTTGGTAGATTTTTTGGTTCCCTTTTTGAGCTGAT
>ENA-UOTZ01000997-UOTZ01000997.1-compost-metagenome-genome-assembly--contig:-NODE-997-length-21670-cov-6.227157_pt1 | contig 21670 bp, 17 predicted proteins | sample MGYA00238144_ERZ746983 | MGnify/ENA primary metagenome ERZ746983 (study PRJEB28759, sample SAMN06268863) | compost metagenome | isolation source: single cell | place: USA: California, Emeryville, Joint... | reverse complement strand
TTACTTCGATAAAGAAAAAAAATCAAAATATTCGAAGTCTCCGAGACAGTCAGATTATCGCACTTACTCATGAAAAAGAAACTCTGATCAAAGAGTAATTAAATTATGTGAAAAATATCGTCCTCATTTTTAATATTTTTTTTCTCTCTCTCTATCCAGAAAAACCGAATTAGTGCAAAATCTGAACGAATATTTGATCAAAGACAAGGCCCAAAATCATCCAGAGGCGTCATTACTGCAACAAGACAATGAGAAACTGAAGGATTTAGAAACACTATTGAGTCAAAAAGACCATGAAACTGGAAGACTGTCTAAGAGAGTGGAAGAATTGTCTGCGAAGCTTTCAGAAACAATGAGATTATTAGGAGAATCTCGCGTAAAGATTGCAGATCTAAATCACACAAATCAAGCAAGGCCCGATGAGTTACAAATGCTGCAAGCCCAGCTGTCGAATTTGTCTAATAAGGAAGCTGTAGAAAGTTTAGAGCAGAGGTCACAACACGAAGCGGAACTGGAAGAGGCGAGAAAGCAACTAAATGATCTAAGACAAAAATTAGAGAATGCAGAGCAGATTTCTCAAAAAAGTCAGAAACAAAAAGAACTCCTGGCCTCGCGTAACCAGGAGCTTGAACAAGAATTAGAAGCAAAATGTAGCGAGTAAGTCCAAAGCAAAATATTTTTGCAGCTAATTATTGCTTCTTTATTAGGTATGAGAAATCAGCTTCAGAGCTCGTGTTGAAGTATGAGCAAGAAAGAGAAAAAATGGTTATGGAAATACAGAGGTTGCAAGAGCTAAGCGAAGCCAAAGTAAAAGAGTTGGAAGCTCTTAGGAAGCAAGATTCTGAAGCACTCGCGAAAATGCAAGCTGAAATTAAGAAATTTGAAGAAGAAGATAAGCTAAAAGAAGCAGCAATTAGTGAGCTACAAAAAGTGAAGGAGAATTTCGAGGCTCTCAAAAACCAGCACAAAGAAGCACTCTCAAAAAACAGAATTGAAATGGATACTCAAATCTCGAAGTATGATGTCTCTCAAAAAGCATTGATTTATTATGTTTAATCTACTTCAACAGATTGGAGAGCGAAAATAACGTTTTGAGGAACGAAATTTCGGAGTTGAAGGGAAAGATGAAAGAGCTCACAAGCTCTCAGACTGGAGAATTCACTAAGTTAAAGAGTCAGCACGAAGCCGAACTTCATGAGAGAGATAAAAAGATAAACGCCCTCATAGAAGAACAACACGAGCTGAGGAATAGTATCGAACAGCAAACTGAAAGTTACAAGATGAAATTTGAAGAATTAGAGCAACAGCGTCGTCAAACAGAGGAGCAACTAAAACTCGAAGCAAAAGAATCAGCAACTCGTTCTTCTGAATCTAATAAAGCATTGGAAGATGAACTCATGAAAGCGCAAGAACAGAACAAACTTTTGGAAAAAACCTGGGTGGAGAAGCTTGCACAGAAAGAAATTGAATTTGAACAAATAAAGGAGGCAAAGCATAGATTAGAAACAGAAGTAACACAATGGAAAAGTGAGCTAGAGAAAGCGCTTGATCAGGTCAATTCGAGAGAAAATGAATTGTTGGAGATGAAGACGAAATTTGCTGAGCTGGAAGATAGAATGAGCACACGGACTCAGAAGCATGAAACCGATTTGTTACAAAATGAAGAAGAGAAGAAAAAATTGAATGAACGTTTGCACGAGAAAGAAGTGGAATGCATAAATTTAACTCGGAAAATAGAAGCTGCCGAAAAAAAGTTCGAAGAATTTGTTGAAGAGACTTATCGAAAAAATTCAGATAGAGAGCAGGAGCATCAAAGAGAAAGGGATGTTTTCACAAAAAACATTGAAGACTTGAAGACGAGTTTAGAAGACATGGAGAAACGACTACAAATGAATACTTCTGAGGCTTCGTCCAAAGCTGAAGATCTTACTCATCGATTGCAAGAAGTAGAGAGGCATGCAAATTCAAAAGAGAAGGAGCTAGACAAAATCATTGAGAATAAAGAGCAAGAGTTGGCGGAAAAATCAAAAATAATACAGGAGCTACATTTGCAGCTTGCACAAACAGAAAAGAATTATTCGGAGTTGAAAAATTCGTTCGAGAGCTTGCAACAGAAGCTGCTTGAAACTGAAAATACACTCATGACAGAACTCGCGGAGTCAAAAGAGAGTTTGGGTACATTGAAATCTCAATTAGAAGAAGAGAGAAGACAGTTTGAGTCGCGATTTGACGATCTCAAGCAAGATCTGAGCCAGTCTGAGGCTGTTCGGATAGAAAAAGACGGGCGAATTACGAGCTTAACTAAAGATATCGAAACGCTGACAAACGAGAAGGCGTCTCTCGATGATCAACTAAAGTCTCTTCATAGCGAGCTGCAGAAAAATGTGGAGGAATTAGCCATGGCCAAGGATAAGTAATATGCTCTCAGTAGAACTCTCTAATATTAATTTTTCAACAGTATCTCTAATCTAGAGGAAATGCAAAAACATCAGCTTCATAGTAAAGAACAAGAAAAGAAAGCTTTGCAGTCACAACTTGAAGCTTTAATCAACTCATCTGATGAAATAACTCAGAAAAGCAAGCTATTAGAAGAAGAAGTCATTAGAAAACAAGTAGCCTGAATTTTGGTTGGATAATGCATAATAATAACCGTTCATTTGTTTATTAGGAGGAAATAAAGACTCAAGGAGAGGAAATCTTGCGAGTAACAAAACAGCTTGATGAAGCCAATAAAGAAAACGAGGAAAAACATCGCGAAATCCAGGACCTCAAGAAACAGTTAGAAGCCTTGAATCAGACCCTTGACAGCAAGATTGAGGCTCTTGAAAATGTACAAAACCAAGCAGAAGCTGCTGAAAAAGCAAAGAATGAAACCATTCATACACTTCAGCAAACAATTGATGCTCAAGAAGAGGATCTAAAGAAGCTACAATCTTCTCTCGCTCAAGCATTGAAAGAAAAAGCAGATATTGAGCATGATCTTGAATCCATAAAAAGAAGAGAACATTCATCAACTGAGACTTTACAAGAAGAACTAAGGAAATTAGAGCAAGAACGTGATGCATTAGGTTCCTCTTTGCAAGAAAAAATTACTGAAAGGGATAAAACTATCGAGGAGCTTCAAAGCTCAATTCAAACTAACACTCAAGAAAAGAGCTATCTTGAAGCTGCATTTGATCAATTAAAGAAACAATTGCAGGAGGAGAGTTCGACAAATTCTAAATTACGCGAAGAGTTACAACAAGAGAAAGATGAAAAAGAGGTGCTGATTCAAAGTCACCAAGAAAGTACTGCTTCACATAATAAAACAAAAGAAGATCTGCAAAATACAGTCCACAAATTAAACCAAGAAAAATCGCAGCTTGAGATCGAATTTGAATCATTGAAAGAAGTGCACAGAGTGAAATGTTTAGAAAACGAAAATATACAAGAAGCCCTCGAAAATCTCAAAAAAGAGAAGGAAGAATTATTCTTGTCTTTGCAAGCACGGGATCAGCAAATAGAAACCTTGCATCAATCGGTTGAGAAGCTTAATCTCGAGAAATCAAACCTTAAAAATGAGCTTAATTCATCAAAAGAATCCCTCCACAACGTACATATAGAAAAAGAACAGTTACAAGAAGGCTTACAAAACATAACGAGAGAAAGAGATGAGCTAGTTTCTACTCTATCCACTCGAAACCGCGACAATGAATCTTTGCAAACCGACTTTGAGAAAGTAAAGCAAGAGAAATTAAATCTTGAAGCCGACCTTGGATCTCTTAATGAGACTTTGAAAAATGAAAGGCAAGTGATAGAAAATTTGGAAAGGAAGCTAGAAATCATCGAACAAGAAAAGAATGAACTTATTTCCTCTCACCAAGAACAGGTGGGCAAGCAAAATCAGGCAATAGAAGACCTTGAGGCTAAATTTGAGAAGGAAAGGAACGAGAGGATAAGTATTGAGAAGCAATTCGAGTCTCTGAAGCAAGATTTTGATCAAATTGTACAGGAAAAGAAAACTCTTGAAGAAGAAGTACAAAGGTCGAAGTTAGATCAAAGTCAACAAGTATCTTCTTTAACCGATGAGCTGACAAACCGAGAGAAAACCATCAAAGATCTGAAAGAAGATTCTAGAGTATTGAACGAAGAGATTTCGAATTTGAAAACTCAGCAAGCAGCTCTTGAACAGGCTTTATCTCATGAAAAATCGGAAGTGGAAGTTCTTCGCGGTGAAAAGAAAGATCTTATTGAAAAGTTGGGGGAAATGCAGCAATCATATAACCAACTTTCAAATGAAGCCAATCAAGTTAAACAAGAGTCGGATAAAGAAATTGAACAGCTGAAGGAGAAACTTCAAAACGAGGAAAATACTATAAAACAACTCGAAGAACAGATCAAAGTTCTCAACGAACATCAAGAGCACCAAAATTCTCTATCGAAGGATAAATTGACTGAAAAAGAGAACGAAATTAAGGAACTTCTTGAATTCAAGGCAAAGATTGAGGATGAAAAAGAAATGCTTACCCAGCAAATTATTTCTCTGAAAGATGAAATAGCCAGAAAAGAAACAGCTAATTCGGAATTAGAAAATTCTTTAAATGAAAGAGCGCAAACGATAAATTCACTGGGAGAGGAAGTCGAATCCCATAAAGCCGACAAAGCAAAACTTCAAGAAGAAAATAATATCCTTTTGGACAAAATCTCGAGTTTTGAAAACGAGCTAGCTTCTTTAAAACAAACCTACGAGAAGCAATCAGAAATTCTCCAAGGAGTAGAAGCAGAATTATTACAGACAAAAGAAGAAAAAGATAAGCAATCTCTACTTAATAATGAATTATTGGAGGCCAGAGAAGAATTAAGTAAAGAATTGGAAACTTCCAAAGAGAATTTTATCAAAGAAAGAGATGAGCAGGCTGCTAAGATTAATGCACTCAACCAGCAACTTGCAGATGAAATTACTCAAAAGAAGGCTGTTGAAGATGACCGCGATAATATGAGGCATGAAAAGGATCAGGAAATCACAGAGCTTAAAGGAAACCTTGCTCAGTTAGGTGATCAATTGAAAAACAAGTCCGAAGCACTAAATTTATCAAAAGAGACTGAAACGCGTTTGAGTGACGAGATTTCGAGACTCTGTGCTGAACTGGACGAATTGAAGACATCAGTTAAATTTTTGGAGGAAAGTATTGGAGAGAAAGAAAAACAAATTGCTGACTTTGACACAGAATTGAAAAACAGTCTTGCTGTAAATCGAGAATTAGAAGCAGCACTATCGGAAACCCAGGCTAAATCCCAAGCTTTAGAAGAGTCTTTATCTCAATCAAAAGCACAAAACGAGGCATTGGAGCAAAATTCCTCAAATTTAGAAGCCTTAGTCCGTGAATTACAAGTTAAATTCGATGAGAGCCAGGCAAATTTGGAATTCGCAAGAAAAGAAATAGCAGATAGAGGAACTAAAATAGATGAGTTGAGTAAAAACTTCGAAACGGCAAATGAAAGAAGTGAGCAAGATCTCAAAGAGCTACGTGAGAGGCTCCATGACAGAGAAAATCAACTGAAGCTCTTGGAAGAAGAGCTAAACAACACGAAGAGTCTATTAGATGGCAAACTTGATGAGCATCAAAAATTACTGGAAGAGAGGCTCCAACACAATCAAGACTTGCAAAAGAAGTTAGAAGAAGCAAATAAGGAACTAGAGCAGACACGAGCGCAGTTGGATGATGCTGAAGCAAAATCAGTCGAACTCGAGTCGCAGATCCAAGCCATTCAGCGAAATATGGAGGAGAAAGAAGCCGAACTTAAGCAAGAAAATGAAATTTTGGTGCAGCAAAGAGAGCAAGGTCAAAGGAACTTTGAAGCTGAGTTGCAAAAGCGTGCAGATGAGAATCAAGAGCTTGAAAAGAAAGTAGCAGATCTACATGAAACTGCTGCTTCCGAAAAAGAAAGTCTCATCAAAGAAATAAATGAATTGAAAGAAGACAATTCGGAGTTAGTAACAAAGGTGGAAGCTATTGAAGCTGAACTAAATGCTCTAAGAGAGGAGCACCAGCAGCAAACGCTTATCCTTGAAGAGGCGAACACAAAGACTCAACAGCTTACTCAAGAAATTGAAGCATTAAGATCAGATCTGACAGCTTTGAAGGCACAGAAAAACGAACTGATGGATGAACTGGAGAGAATGAAACAAGAAAAAGAACAAGTTGAAAATGATCTAAGAGACGAAAGAGATAGCTGGACGAACAAACTTGATAATGAGAAGATTCATTTCGAGAAAATCAAAAATGAATTTGAAGAGCAGAAAAAATTGAATGAAGAAATATCAACAGAACTTGAAAGTATGAAGGCGCAGTGCTCAGACCTTGAGAGGATAGAAGAAGAAAGCCAAGCAACAATCAATAAGTTGAATCAAGAAATAGAGGGGAAAACTGAACAAATTGAGAAACTAAATGAAGAATTGAGGAGTGTGATCACTAAGTTTGAGGATCAAATCACTGAGCTGAGAAACACCTCTGAAACGAAAGCCAAAGAAACTGAAGAAACGTATCAAGAAGTGATTTTGAAACTCCATACAGAGCGAGATGAAGCCAAGAAAATATGTGCTGAACTTGAGGAGGAGGTGAAATTTTTGGAAGAAGAGATAGAAACGGCGAGAACAGAGATATTAGAGAGGGATAATCAGCTGCAAAATTTACGTCAAACCCTTGAAAACTTCAAAAATGAGATGCAGTTGTCAATTGAAGACCTAAAGCAAGATTATGGGCTTAAGGTAAACGAAATCGAAAAGAAAAATGAAGAAACAGAGGCTCTAACTCAGAAATTGGCAGAAAAGACTTCCCAAAACACTACGTTGGAACAAGAAATAGCAAGACTTAACGGTGATATATCTGTTTTCAAAGATATGATTCAGAAGGAATCTGGTGAAAAAGATACACAGCTGATTGAATTGCAAGAAAAACTCTCCAAACTTGAAAGTTTGAACGCATCAACACAGACTGAGAATAAAGAACTGCAAGCGAAAATTGAGGATCTTCGGACTGCACTGTCTGATTCAGAAAATCTGCTGAATGAGCTGAAAGAGCAACGAGTAGACTTAGAAACGCGAAACAAGGAACTTCAAATGAATATCGAGAACGTTCAAAGTGGCCTCATCCAACAGGAAGAATTGCTGAAGGACGAGAAGGAAAAGCGAGTTGCCTTAGAGACTGAAAATAAAGAATTGATCTCAAAAATTGAGGAACTTCAAAATACACTCATTGCCTCAGAAAAGACCAATAAAGAACAAAATGATAAGCAAAACTCCCTAGAAACTGAGTTGAAAGAATTACAAACGAAAGCTGAGAACCTCCAAAAGGATTTAGAAGATTTGGAAACCCAGTTGAAAGAGCAGAAAGAACAAAAGAGCAATTTAGAATATCAAAATCAAGAGCTGCACCAGACTGTTGAAAGTCTCCAGCAATCACTCACCCACTCTGAAGCTCTTTTGAAAGAGCAGGAAGTGAAACAGTCAGTCTTAGAAACCGAAAAGAAAGAGCTCCAAACTAATCTTGAAAGTCTTCAAAGTATACTGAGTGAACAGGAAAATGTCCTTCAAGAATTTAGAGCTAAGCAACAAGCTTCAGAAAATGAGATGAAAGATGCACAATCGAAAATTGAAAATATGCAAACTGTACTGAATCATTCAGAAAATTTGTTGAAAGAGCAACAAGATAAATATTCAACATCAGAAGCTGAGAAGCAAGAGCTCCAGTCGAAGCTTGAAATCGTTCAAAATACTCTAAATCAACAAGAAGACCTTTTAAAAGAACATAAGGAGAAAAGAGAAGCTTTGGAAGCTCAAAATAAAGCCCTGACTATTGAATTCGAAGGACTTCAAAGCACACTTACTCAATCAGACAATTTGTCGAAAGAGCAAGTCGAAAAACATAAATTGTTGCAAGAGGAAAACAAAGAACTCCAAATGAGAGTTGAATCCCTTCAGACTGCTTTAGCTGATTCAGAAACATTGGTAAAGGATCTAAAAGAAAAGCATGCTTCGCTTGAAGCTTCTCTTCATGATGAGTTAAAAGCAAGGGATAAAAAAATTGAAGAACTACAAAGCAGTTCTGACGGTCTGACAGAACAGCTAGCAAATCTTGGAAAGGAACTTGAGGGAAAAAATAGTCAATTGAATGATCTCCAACGCATGATCGATGTTCACCAAGTTGAAAAGCATCATGAAAAATCGTCTCATAATACACAGGTTGGAAGCCTGAAATCAATGATGGAAGCATTGATCAGTCAGAAAGAAGAGCTCCTTGAAGAGAGAAATCGTCACATTGAAAGTTTACAAAAGACTCTAGATCAAGCCCTTAAAGGTCGTGAAAATGATTTCAATGACAAACAAAAACAGATTGAAGAACTCAAGGCGGGATATGAAAATAAGATCCAATCTCATCAAGAGACAATTAATAGTCTAACTTTGCAACTCAAAGTCAGCGAAGCAGCAGTAGCACAAGCAAAAGAACGTTATGACAGCATGATAGAGCAGAAAAACTCTGTCGTTCAGAGCTTAGAGAGAACGATAGAGGCCTTGCAAGCAGATTCTCAGAAGGGCCAATCCGAAATTTCTTCAATTCAATCCAAACATGAAGAAAAATTACAAGAAATGAAAAATCAAATGGAAATGCTTACAACCGCAAATGCAAATGCAATAAATGACAAAGAGAGGCATATAGAACATCTCAAAGAAACACATAAAGAGGTAGTGGCTGAAAAAGAGAGATATATTCAAGCTTGTAAGGAAGAGCATCAAAAATATGTGAGTAAACTTGAAGCCGAAATGTCTGCGAAAGCTGAGAAAATTCAGCATCTTGAGCAAGAATTGGGCAAGATTAAAGACCAAAGAGACTCAGAAAAAGCTGAGTATAGCTCTACTGAAAAAGAATTAAGGGATGAATTGATGAGTCTCCAGAACAAGGTGAAAGAGGAACAAGAGCGATCAAAGAAGCTTAGTGAAGATATCGAGAAATTGAAAGCTGAGGAATCTCGAGTGTTCAAAACCTTGAACGAAGAAAAGTCAGCACAAATAGCAAAACTTGAAACTGAAGCGAAAGAATATCAAAAGATAATTGAAGATCTAAAGTTCCAGTATGGATCGACTATTTCTAAGCTGGAGGCAGAGAAAGTCTCAATTGAAGAAAAGCGACAGACACTGGAGAAAGAACTCGACGCAAGTAGACAAGAGAATGAGAAATTGACGACAGAGCTGACTTCAACAGAAAAAGAAATCAAAAAACTAAATGAAACGTAAAAGATTTTTATACTACATGTTTGGTTAATTCTTGCGATAGATATGCAGAAGAGAAGAAGGCGATTGAATTGCAGCTTGTCCAATTGCAAGAGAATCTCAAAGCAGAACTTGAAGTGAAAGGAAAACTTGAAGGCGATCTTCAAAATAAACTACAAAGCCAGAACAGTGAACATGAAGAGAAATTAACTTCTCTCGAAAAAGAGTAACTTTGCCTAAAAATTACTTATCAAAACTGCTTTGCTGTGTAGAATAGCTCAATTGAATTCAGAAATCCAGGCTAAGAACAGCGAGCTTGGCGCTGTCCAGGAAAGTCTTGCAGCAATAAAACTAGGTACCCCTTCAGGCTGTTACTATTATGCTTATAAAATTCCTTCAGAAAAGCAATCGTTAGAAGAAAAATTGGAAAGTATGAAGTTATCTGAGCAACAAGCTCAAGACCAAATACTTCAACTCACGCAGAAATTGGAGAATGCAGACAAAGAACTGCTAAATGCGCAAGTCAAAGTTGATGAAATGACTACAATTCTGACAGAAAAGAACAATCAGCTATCCATATTAACAGAACAGACAACCTCTCTACAGAAATTGATCGAAGATAAAAACCAGGCTTCCGATCAAACTATAGAAAAATTAGAAGCAAATCTGGCCGGGAAGGAGAGTGTATGCAAAGAGCTCGAGATTAGAGTAGGGCTTGCAGAGAAAAAATATGAGCAGTGCCATCTGTTGGCTTTAAAAGTTTACAACATCTTGCTCGAGCAAGAGGTTCAAAACATTCCGTAAGAATTCATACTTGCGTTGTACTAACTTTTATATCTATACGAAGAATTGAATCACTTGAAACTGAGCTCTTGCACCGCTGCAATGAGATCATGGAGTCACAGAAGAAAAATGTGGCGAATGATGAGAGTCGATCTCACCAGCTCGAAGAACAATTGAACTTATTAAAGGAAGAAAACCAAAAGCTTCAAGAAAAATATGAGTCATTGCAAGTAGTGCATCAGAATTTGTCAAAGGACCTCATGACCGTCAGTGAAAGAGCAAAGAAATATGAGGAAAAATCAAAGAAGCATCACCAGGACAATGAAATTTTAAAGGAAAATATATTTTTGCTTCAAAAGATGCTATCCGAAAACCAAGACGCTAGTGATTTGCAAAGAATTGAACAGGACAAAATAATAAGAGGCCTTGAAAATCAAATAGAAACTATGAGTGTGGCTTCATCGCGTGTGAGCAGTAAAGGAGAAAAAGACACTCCCAAACATTTCGGGTTTGGACAGCCGAATGTTGAAAAAATGAGACAAGACATGATGGAACTTTCAAAGATGAATGAGCGGCTAAAACTTCAAAATGCTGAACTAGTCGCTGAGATTAAGGACAGAGAGAACGATGAAAATAAATTTGCGACCCAGGTAAACCAGTATTTTAGGATGTTACTTTAATACATGTAAAAAACTATAGATTCAACTATTGAAAAAAGAGCTGGCAGTGACTCAGAGTAAGCTCGGACAAGAGAGAACGACACAAGAGAAAGAACATATGAAAACGATTTTCATCCAGCTTCTAGATAAAATAACAAAGGGAGATGCAGGGCCAGGTTCAACAGAAATGTTAAAGATCTTTTGTTCTTTGATTGATTGCAATGAACAAGAAAAAAGCAGCTTATTGTCGATGATTGGTAAGGCGAGTGATAAGAAAAAAACAACAGCAACAGGCGGATTTATGGGGCTGCTTAAAAAATAAAGAAGTTAGAAATTATGATTTGAGATTAGTTGTTCATATAGGGCAAACAAATTTATGTCGATAGACGTCAAGAAGGTTGATTTATTTTGCGTGTATTGCAAGAAGCTAAATCCGAGTTTAGTTGTGCGTAAACTTATTCTTGTAAGATGTGTGATCATAAATTTGCATTAATAAATCGAGAAATATGTTTTTCACTATTGGATAGACTATTGAGTGAGTGAAGGTATGTGTCTTAAAAAGCTTAGTTTAGGATGTATGAATCAGAAATGAGGAGAAAAGTAATATTTTCAGTCTAACCAAGAGAAAAACTCGATTGTGATCGGTTTCAGAGTTCTTAATAAGAGTTCCTTGAATATTCTCAATATTGTAATTATTGAGCACTCCTCTAATTGTTTCAAAATTTTATCAAAAATTCTAATGTTGGTCCACATTTTCAAGAACATTATGATTATAAACTATCTCACAGCACTAACTAGCTGAAGGTCTCAATGCTTATTCAAAATGATCCTTTGTAATCTTTTGTATTTAAGCGAAGAGTTACTGAACAATTCAAAGATTAATTGAAGCTTATTGAAGTACCTGAAAACGAAAACTTTCGAATGTAGCAGTAAATATTCGTTTGGCGGAATGAAACCAGAGAACTTATCTAAATGTAAAGCAATATTGTCTTTAAAATAACGGAAAATTCTCCACTGAAAATCTAAAAGCACCTTTTGCAAATTCCAGACTTTGTTGTAATAATGTCTGTTCTTTTCATGAAAATGTTTTGCTTGTTAGTGGATCTAAGAACCAAAGCCATGTTTGCACGAATCATTGATGTTAGCAACAATAACCTTTTCATTGTGTAAATCATCTCCTACCTCTTTTGTTTTGGTGCGAGAGCACCCAATAGTTGTCATGATAAATCAATTTTTGTGAGGTAGCTATCTGAAATATATCCAGTCACTTGAGAAAAATAGATCGAGAATAGCCGTTTAAAATTGCCCCTCGCAAAACTTTCCTTTCGAAACGGGTTTTTCTCCATGATGCTTTTTAGTTAAACAAATCACAAAGGATATAAAAACAAAGGACTGGTGATCCTAATTATCAATCATTTGCTCCAATAAATCTTCAATGCTCATCTACATGGTCCTCAAATTAATAATGACTATATGAAACAGATAGACAAGGTAGAATCTAAAACAATAAACGAAAAAATAAGCAAAGAATCGAAGGATATCGTCATAATTTACTTCCATCCGGAGTAATTTCTGTCATCATAGTCTTTCCTGTTCTGTAGTCTAAAATTCTTGCTTTGCCGTCACGCGAAGCGACTGCTAGCAGATCTCCATTTGGATTCCATCTTACACATCGATTCCATACTAGGAAAAAAAAAAATTAGCTAATTTAAACTGCTGCTTCGAAAAATCCATTCAGATGCGAATTCGCAAGATAAAATAATAGTATTAAGCTTTCTCACTGGAGGTATTATCTAAAATTTTCGCTATTTTAGATTTACGCCGATCATATATCTTGACATAGGAACTGTAGCCACACGCTGCAAGCAAATTCGCATTGCTTGGACAAACATCAATCCAGGATGTTTCATCTTCTATGGTGAAAATGATTGAATTTTTGAAAGGAAATGTAAAAATGCGAATAGATTATACAAGGACTTCGTAATAATGGAACAAACTCCATGGACAGAGCAAAAGATGCAACAACTAGTTACTCGAGTCTTCCAGCTTAATAGATTTCTTCATGGTGAGAGTTTTTTTTTTCAGTGTCAAGTATATTAAGGAGATTTGAATCATATTTCACAAATAAAAACGGTTCTCCTGCGCTGGTACTCCATCTGCAGCGTGCAATGCTATCTGGATAATGTTAATTGTGGAAAATTAAGGAACTAAAGAGAGTTTTAAACAGCTACAAGAGAGTTTACTGAATCCATGGGCTTTCGGATGTTGGAAGTTTGATTACCTGACTGAGGAGCTAATGAAAAATTGAATTTATTTTCATTTGTGCTCACGTCTGAGATGAAACACACTCCCACATCATTTATGGTTGCTGAAGCCTCTCCAACGGGATCGAAATCAAGCCCAACGATCAAAGAATTGACATCTAATAAAAACTAAATTCAACGAAGGAAACCAGGAGCAAGGAACCTCTCGAGATCTCCCCTTGAGAGTGCCATTTTGATTTCCTCAGCAGTTTTATACAATTATTGGATTTGGTCCCATCATATTGATTCTTGAATAAATGGTAAGCAACTTTACTTTGAATGGACAGTGTTCCAAGAATTTTCCTTCGGAAATTGTAGGCCACATCTCCACGCCCCACAACTAAAAGAAATATCAAGGTTGTTACAGAATTCAGATATCAGAATTACATCCATAAGCTCCCTCAAAAGCATAAATTTTCCTCGCCCGGCCTCTTTGTGAAATATCGAATATCTCCATATTTGCATAATTATAATGGTTAGAATGAAGAGAGACAAGCAGTTTTGTATTTGCAATCTCTTTCGCATGAGCCCAGCTGGAACTTTCTAGATACAAATTACTTGCAATAAGTTGATTTACTGGACATCGCTTACCTCTTTTGGGAAGTTGGACTCCAGGGAAGTTATTGTACTCTTGTTTGCTCTCAACCTCGACTATTCTAATTCTGTTGGTGCTATAAGAGCAATACGCAAGTAGCATCGAAGGAAACGTGTCTAGTTGATTCACATTGTTGATTATAGAAAAATCGGTATGAGAATTATTTTGACAAAACAGACCTCGAAAAAAATTCAATTGATAAAGATAGTTTACCAGTGTTTTTCAAAGCTTCTGTGGTAGAATAGTTCATGTTGGGATCGAGGATAGCTTGCTTCGACTCTTCAACTGGATTGTTGAATTTTAGCATTCCTTATTTTTGGGTCTTGAAATTGTTTGAGATGAAATAAATTTAATCATATGATAGTAATGTGGAGATTAAGATTTCGTATTTGATGGTATTCATCAATTTTCTGAAGTTCTCTTGTGTCTATGAACTTAAGCAATTAGTGAGATGGACCTTAATCAATCAAAAAGAATTTTAGCGATAAATGAATAGCAGAAAAAAAATAATGTCAGAGAGGGTATTTGTCGCCTCATTTAACAGTGGCCATTCATACTTCACCTAAAATCCCAGCATCATTTACAGAGATAATTAACCCTAAATAGTCGGAAAACTGCATTTCTCATCATTGTGTTAACTTAGCTGAGAACAGCAATAGACAGAACAAGAAGCAAGTCTTTTAAAGCGAACTAATTTTTATATAATTCAACGTTTAGACATTATCAGAAAAGTACATCGAAGATAAAAAAATTCATTTCAAAATTTACTTTCATGAGGTGAAGATCCACACAAAACCTCCGAATCCTGGCTCTTCAAGTGTACCAATCAGTGCAGAGCTTGGGTCAAGTCTGCGTTCTTTGTAATTAGATTTTTTACATTTTGCTGGAATTTTGAACAGAAGTTGAGCTACAATTTATTATCAACGTATTGACTGTAATGGAAAATCAATTCCTTAATTTTGGTGTGGAGTTTTTTTCGCATAAGGTATATTACTATTTTTTGGTTTGTTTGTTTTTTTTACAGCATTTTAGCTCATACAATGCTACTTATAAAATACAATTTATTCAGAGTGTTGGATGATCCAACCCTTTTCAAGATAGAAAATTTGGTTATTATTTCAATAAAATTACATATTTGTAATGATAAACACATTACATTAAAGACGAAAGCAATAGAACATCGAAAAACGCAAAATAATGGTATCTCCATTTATTTAAAAAATTTTTATAGAAAAGTACCCGAACAGGGTCTTGAGTATTCATTTTCACTGAGTTTACTGTGCTTGCGTCACTTGTTAATTGAAGAATGACGCGTGTGAATTGATGGGATGAATTTATAAGACTTTTCATTCAGCTGCCTCACTTTTTGAGACAGAGAGTGTCTATTTCTTGGATTAGCTGAAAGGCTTGACGCCTCTTCGGGTGTTAAATTTTCCTCTCCATCAATGGGTTCACTGTTTTGGAACTGTTTAGGATTAAATTTTGCAGAATCCTGAGCTTGAGAGAATTTTGTTGTATCTTGAAATTGGAATGCCTGACTTCTCGCTGAGGTTGATTGATCATTGGTAATATTTGATGGATTTATCTTCGGAGGACTCATTTGTCTCGCCGTGGAATCTTGCCTTGAAAATGAAATGGAATCTTCTTTGTTGAAAGAACTGATAAATGCGGTCCGTTTGTAAAAAGAGTTAATATTCGACCTTGAAGTGCTAAAGTTGAAGGGCGTCTTTGTAGCCGGCATCCTACCTTCGAGTCCAACTTTCGTATCTTTAAGGCGATTGATGATATTCTTCGTGATTGCAATTTTTTTCAATTGATTATTTTGTGTTGTGGATTTCCCGTCGAAAGAGTCGAGAATTTTCATTGAACTCTTCTTTTCGAAAGATTTCTCGTCTTTCACATCGGTAAAAGCTTTACTTAAATATTTATCTTCTGGATGCTGCGATTCGTATTCCGGCATATCTGTTTTCTTCTGGAAATTCATTTCCTCCATATAGTCGCCATTTATATTCTCTGGAGAGTCTTCAATGTACTTGCCACTGAAGAACAAAAAAATAAATATTCGTCATGCAAAAATAGCTATCATTAGTGGTTACTCCTCGCCGGAATCGTCTTCAAAGCAATTACTACTTTCAATATAATCCGGACATACAAGGATGTTATCTTCCTTTGACGTCATTCGTTTCAGCCACTCATTCTCAAGCAATTCTCGCCAAGAAGCTCGTTCTTTGGGGTTCGGATGGAGCATGCTTTTAACCACATTAATAGCTGAAAAGAAAGAAGTGAGAGAGATTGTTATTATCTATATAATTTTGATTTACCTTCTGGAGAAACATGATCCCAGTATTTCGGATTGAATTTGGGCTGACACTTTTTGTTTCTGGAAATTATTTCTTCAAAAGATTTCCCTGGGAAAGGTGCACTGCCAGATAGTCTAAGCGTTTAATAATATCTATTAGTCCTCAGGTCATTCACAGTCAACAGTTTACAGGATAAAGAGAGCAACCCCGGCACTGAAAATATCAGATTTAAAATCGTAAGCTTTATCGCACAACACCTCAGGAGCGACATAACCAGGGGTACCGCAGCGAACAGTAGGATCGAGGTCTTTGACTAGAGTTGAAAGTCCAAAATCAGCGAGCTTTATGTTAACATCATCATCTTCAAACTCTAGCAAAATATTTTCGAGCTTGATGTCTCTGTGCAAAATCTCTTTCTTTTCTAAATATTTCAAGATTTCCAGTAATCGCTTCAACACTTTTGCTGAGTTTTCTTCAGAGTAGTACTTCTGAGAAAGAACCCGATCAAAGAGTTCACGTCCGTACATAATATCAAAAACGATGTAAATATGTTGATCTCCTTCATAAACTTGATGCATTTTAAGGATATAAGGATGGTCAACCATCCTCATGATCTTTAGCTCAGAAAGTAGAGCCTTTCTGAGTTTGTCTGATTTGCTCACCTCTGTTTTTTCGAAGATTTTGGCCGCAAAGAATTTTCCCGTGTTTTTAGACTTTACTTTGTAAACTTTCGCGAAATTCCCCTTTCCAAGAACTCCAACCGCAGTAAAATCATTGAAGAAATTGTTGAGAATGCAGTGTTTTTTAATTTTGTTGAACCATATGTTTAGTTTTTCCTTACTATCGCTGTAAAATTCAGTGTAGTGCTTATTCTTTATTAATCTGAATCCGTATTTATACTCCCCTGCGCTTTTGCTCTCGAAAGTCTGAAGAGTGTGGTTATCCATTACAATATATCCTGCTTCAACTCCATGCTACGAAATTTGCCATGAAAAATTAGGTTTTTCTGGGATATTGCTTTATAATTACCTTGATGTAGCTGATTCTATTCCCAGAGATCACGAATGTTAGTGGCTTGAACTCGTTCGTTTTCTTGGTTCGTTTATACAGGATCGATTTGAAGTATTTATCAGGATTGGATTGAAATTTGCTCTCTTTGATTTTCTTGTGTTTAAAGGATGTTTTCCAGAACCCAGCGACTTTGGAGCTTGTGGTCTCGTCATCCTCATTATCATCAAAATAAGAAGAAGGGATCATAGCAGTTCCGTGTCGTAATAAAATTCGAGTTGCGTTTTAATTGATGTAAGTCACTAAGTTCAATGAAAAATTAATCTGAGACACTCTTGATTTATTTCGAATGAATGAAAAAAAAATCCCAGAATAGCTATTCTGGCCGAGTTTTACTCGCACCTAAATGATTAAAACAAATAAAAAATAATCTGCATGAGCTAGGGATAATTTGACAAATGGATTGAACATAATTTTCCGAATCTGTATGTCCTCCTCTACTAGAAGCAATCTTTTTCATACTCCATCAACAAGAGAAAACCGATTCTTTAGGGTAGTATGGAGGTTGTGGCTACCATTTTTATCATTTTAAAATCAGCAGTTTAGTTAAGTTTAATTTGCAACCAAAAAGCAGAGACCTTCATTCGCTTTCATTATCATTTGCTTCGTGTAGCTAACTTCAAGACCAGACGATGGAGCTTTGAGATCATCGAAAATTCATTTATGAAAGACTAAAGCGGGACATCGAGACTTCGAACCGAATTTGAGGGCTTCACTCATTAAAAGAATTTCGGGCAATTTTTTCTCATTTTTCGAGTTTTGAGAGTTTCTTCTTTTCATGCTGAAGTCCAGAGTTAATAGCATATTGAAAAAAATTCTGATTAATTAAATATTAATTGCTTGTACTTTGAACACAAAGCTCAGTAATGGGAACAACAACGAGTCAGCTTGAGAAAGAACTTGGTAAGACATCCCTCTTGAGCGGTTTGGCTATACATACTTACCAGGAAACGACTTCCCAGAAGGCGAGAAATACATCGGATTTGAAAATGTAACTCATTTTTTCCCGATTGGTGCTCTTATTACTCCATAGAAAAACGCTATTTGCTACTCGAATTCAATCCTTCAAGCCCTTTACTACTGTGAAGAGTTTCGTCGGAAAATTTTAGAGTACAAAGTTCCGGAAGCTAATGTAAACATTATCTCAATGAAATATCTCTTACGAGCCTTAGAACGACAATCCGGTGTTTTTATTGCAAGATATCTTCAGCCAGATTTCAAATAGCAAGAAGAAAGTCGGAGTCCTTAGTACAAAAAAGCTCATGAACTATGTTCGGAAGAACAATGGTTAATTTTAAATTATCTTCAGTCTTCTGATATGAAAATTCTCAGAAATGTTCAAAGGGGACTATCATCAAGACTGCCATGAGTTCCTCATGTGGTTTTTAAATGAAGTCAATGACTGCCTTATCAATGAGGGGAAAAAGAGAGATCGTAAAATTCTCATACTCCCAACTATTTTTGACCCTTGCAATAGCAACGAAGAAGGAATTATCTACCAGTGGTGATAAAAAGAGAAAGGTCAGCTATCTGCTGGTTGCTCTTTTCCCTTAATAATTCTTGCAGAAAACACTTTTAGAGAACATTTTCGAAGGCACTGTCACAAGTCAAACAAAATGTTTTACATGCAAAACGGTGAGATTTCTTAACTGAAGGAGGTAGTAAATGAAAGCAAAACTCTGTAGGTAACTGAACGCGATGAGCCTTTCTTAGACCTTAGCGTTGATGTTGAACATAATGTGTCTTTGAATTGGTGCTTGAAGAATTTCTCTCACCCTGAGATTTTGAAAGACAACGATAAATTCATGTGTGACAAGTGCACAAGCCTACAAGACGCTGAGAAAAGGTAGTCACTTTCTACAAAAATGTTGCGAAAGCTTACCTAACTATTACTTCGAAACAAGAATCCTAATTAAATCTCTCCCTGACACACTAATAGTCCATTTAAAACGATTTAAATACGATGATACTTATAAAAGAATGGTCAAGTTGACCTCGAAAGTCGCTTTTCCTCTGGAATTAAGAGTTGATGCCGTAAAAACTAACTTTTTGCTCTACATGAATTTATCTTCTTTCGCTTTTAGAACAAGGATGGTAGCACGTATAAGTTGTATGAGTTGTACGGAATCATCGTACATATGGGTAAGGACTTTACACACTGCCACAGCCAATAAATATATCATATTATCCAAGGGGCTGGAATGATGTACGGACATTACGTTAGTATTATCAAGAACCGCGATAAATGGTTCCAATTTGACGACGAAACAGTTACTGTAACCCTTCTGCTAAATATAATTTAGCTTATAATTTACTCTCTTAGCTTGTGGAAGAAAGATCATTGAGTTCCTTGTTTGGACATCAAAATCATTCCCATGCCGCCTATATGCTATTTTATAAAGCTATTGACGAATCTTCTTTGAGGAAACCCTATCCTGGAAGTCCATCAAAGAAATAGATGAGAATGTTGAATATGCTTCAAAAGTATGAGTATGAACGTATCTTTACCAACTTTCTTCGTATCTTTGGCATCTTTGACGGCCTTTTTGGCTCCTTTCGCATCTTTTTTCTCCTCCTCTTGAGCTGCGGGCTCAACTCTCTTTCCTTGCTCATCAACAAAGTATTTCTCAGGCTCCTAATAAAACGATTATTTTGACATTTTCGGTTTCTAATAGAGTAGATTTACCTTATAATCCTTGAGTGCTGCTGCCAAATAGATATCTCCTCCCGCAACCGTAAGGAAACTTTCCATGGCTTTGAGACTTTCTTCTGGTTTCACTGGCCATTGATTAATCATGGTGAATGACGATCCCATCATTGTGAGAAGTTTCACCGTCTTTAGAGGCTGTTCGTTGATTAGAGTCTTCTCTGGTTCAGGGTCAAGTGACGTGAATGTTTCTAAAGCTTCTCTTTTCGCTGCTATTCTATCGAATATCACGAATCCTTTAGCCTTGCAAATGTCAGCGCTGGTAATTAACAGCTTTGGAGTAAGTAGATGCAGTAACGACGGATTTCCATAGTACAACAGCATTGAACCGTTAGACATCTGCTGTTGCCATTCACCCAAGCTTGGAATTCTATAGGAGGTGGATACACCTTCGAACTTCGCTCCTGGTATTTTACTTTCAGCTCTCTTCATTATGCCTTCGACTTGAGGATAATTAACCGCTCCTTGTGACTTAAACGGCTTGAATTCGTAGGCCATGTATTTGATGTTATTCTTTGGAATTCCAGTGCTATTATTAGCCTGAGCATTGAAGCCAACATTTTTTAATCGTTTAGCATGAATATTCAGCGAGAAGTCTCTTGAAATCGCTGGGATCTTTGAGAAGACTTGTAGTTTTTCCCATGGAAGCGTACTGAGTCTTTCATCGATTAACAGCACCAAACTCTCGATCCCGCTCGTTGGGGTAGATAAATTGCTTATAAACGCAGCCAACTCGCCAGGAACCGCCTTCTTTCCTTTATCCTGCTGCTTTGGTGGCTCTTTCCCTCCTTTGCCACCAGCTTGCTGCTGCTGAGGTTGGCTTTCTATGGTTTCTTCTTTCTGGAGTGGATTAATTATTGGGTCCAAGTGTTTTGTGAAGAAAGTACAGAAGGTTTCAAATTCCTCGAGCAGTTCACAGTATTTTTCATTCAGACTTTGCTCAAGGTTTGTCATGTCTTCATCTGTTGTGATTGGAGTTGTCTGTAGCTTCGACTTCATGAAGTTAAGGCGGTCGATGTAGTCATTCAGCAGCTGCAATTTGCGTTCGGTGAGGTATTCCTTCTGGATATGGTATTTCGCTTCACGATTCTTATCAAGGAACATGGCACCGAAGTAAATGAATTCTTTATTCAAGGGCATCTGAACAATAACGTAGCCAGAGTTTGAGGGCAAAAGCTCGTTCTTGATGGATTTGTAGTCAATATTTCTGAAAAAGAAATCCATAAACACGCTATCATTCTTGATCATGTTGAGAATGGAGGCGTTCTGCGTCCAGAGTTTATTCAACGAGAATTCATTTAACCTTTGAAGTAAAATAAACTGGAAGCTTTTTGGAGCGCTTTCTCTGATACCTACGTCTTTTATGGTGTTCCTGTGTTAAGATTTTCATAATAGCATAAAAGAAAAATAACTGTAAAACAATAGACTTTATTACAATTCATGAACTACGTTACAGCTTTCATATTATCGCTGCATTCCATACGAAAAGATTAGAATCAGAATCAATTGGCAAATGAAACTATGTCTTGCTCAAAATTAACATAGAATGAGCAATGTTCAATCCGGTTTGTTCACCTCTTTAAGGTTAGAATATCAAACTCTTGGGTACGAAAAACCCTTGAACCATATTAATGTACATTCAAATGTTTTTGATTTCTTTAATTTCAGTGTGAATTTTTTTGAGTTAATTGATCGTGTGTTCGAAGTTTAATTATCTTTTTCTCAACCTAAATGCTAAGAAATAATTTCACGCTGAATATACAAAAAAATTTCTCTAATTAAAGATGTGTGATGTTTTTTTGAAGAGTAATATTTCATAAAATGTAAGTCTATGCCGTAAAACTAAACCATAAATCCGAATTGATCATCAAAGTTCAATAATAGTTGCTTCTTGCTGTAGACTGCTTATTTTCAATCTAATTTGCTCTTTTGAAGCTAGCAACTTTCCACCTTAAGAAATGTTGAAAAGTTTGACGACTTTATCAATGGAAGTAATTCATATTAATGA
>ENA-UOTZ01000995-UOTZ01000995.1-compost-metagenome-genome-assembly--contig:-NODE-995-length-21720-cov-5.139814_pt1 | contig 21720 bp, 21 predicted proteins | sample MGYA00238144_ERZ746983 | MGnify/ENA primary metagenome ERZ746983 (study PRJEB28759, sample SAMN06268863) | compost metagenome | isolation source: single cell | place: USA: California, Emeryville, Joint... | reverse complement strand
AGCTTGCTATGATGGGGACGTCGACCAAAAGCAAGTTAACAGGTGATTCAAATTTCACCGCACCAAAAAACAAACCCAATTCTCCAGGAAAAACGAACAAGACTGAATCAACTGAAGTCAAAAGCAAAACGAGCTTGGCTGTGGCATCAGTTAAAGAGGCTCAAATGGAGGCTTTGGGGTTGAAGCCTCCAACTGAAGATGACAGGAAATATCTTGAGAGGACAAAGAGAGCCGCTTCAATTCAAGTGGCTCAGGCTACAACGCTTCTGTGCATACCAAGAGATAAATTCAAGGCAATTTTGATGGATCTCATTCAAAAAGAGCTTGATGGAAAGCTCAAGGTGCTGTTAAATATCCCTTTCTTAGAGAAAGTTGAGCCGTTTTTGTTGATTCCTCTCGCCAACAACCTCCGAGTGAAAAATTACAAGCTGGGAGAACTGATACTCAAAGAGGGAGAAACTCCCAGCGAATTCTGTATTATAGCTCAAGGAAGAGTAAAGATAGTCAAAGAGATGGCTTTATCCAATCTAAGGACACCTGTGTTTTACGAGAAGAGAGGCGTCCCAGCCTTGAAGAGTCTTCAATTCAAAAAAAGTAAAATATAAACAAAATTTTTTCTTGGTTTTTCTTTCTTTTTCTCATTGTGCTTCTTTCTTTTCGCACATTTATGTCTGAGTCATCGTCTTTCCTAAACAATCTTAACTCTGTAATATAAAGTCGGAGAGTGCGAAGAAGATAAAGAAAGATCTTCAATGTTGCAACCGACCAACAAGCAGCTTCGGAGAACTCTTGAAACTACCCCTATGAGGACTCGGTCTTTCCAATACGAACTATTGAAAGAAGAAAAGACTCAAAACAAAATGTTTTGGAAAAATTTGATTGAGTTCCAAACGATGTCTCGAGGAGACTATTTTGCCGGAAGAGCCGTCTTGGGAGAGGAGATTGGCAAAGACGACTTCGAATTTCAAGAATTTCTGAAAAAATTGCCCAAAGCTAAACTATCTGTGGTAATTCTTTGGCAGTTATCAACTAATCTGTCCATTTTCGAAATTATTAGGTCGCTGACTCTAACGATGTACAAATCTTTGCAATTGACAAAAAGGAGCTCCTTTACGTCCCTGAGAATATTAAGGTAAAATACGTCAACAGAGAAGTTTCTCATCAAATAACATTTTAGAAAATATTTGTGGATGGAATCGCTGCGAGCAGAGAATTTGATGACTATACCATTGAGCAAGAGTGCCAAGCTGTCAAGGAATGGCATAAGGCCAACGAGAAAGAAATGTTAGAAATCTTGAAAGAAAGTTATAACCAAAAACACGTATTGGATGATTTGAAAAAGTATTGAGAGTCTTATTAGCGATTTTTTTTTATTTTGCTGCTTGTATTGGGTAGCATTGCTACTCCATCTCATTATAATGCACTAAAATGTGAGCTAAATGTTCCATAGTTTGAATTGAAAGTTCATATCGACGGTATCCAACTTCTTCTTTAATTACTTTAATTGTCCAAAAAATTAATAATCTAAAAAAGAGACAAGATGATTAAAAATTTCGCCAAGGCCTTCTCAAGACCTGCCTTCTACAGAGGTAATTCAGACTTTCCTCCCTGATTCTCATTAAGCACGTGATTAGCCTTCGCCACCAGCGCTGATGCTCAACCTCAAGCCACTGGCAAGACCGCTGGCAAGCAAGGTGGAAAAACCGATAAGGGCACCACTGGAAAAGTCAACATGGGTAAAATTGCTCAAGTTATCGGTGCCGTCGTCGACGTGCAATTCGAAGAGGGTCTCCCTCCAATTTTGAACGCTCTCGAAGTCGAAGGCCACAGCGTCAGATTGGTCCTTGAAGTCGCCCAGCATCTTGGTGACTCTAAAGTCAGAACTATTGCGCTGGATTCCACTGATGGTCTTGTCAGAGGACAAGCTGTTAGAGACACAGGAGCTCCAATTAAGGTGCCTGTCGGTCCTGAAACTCTTGGAAGAATTTTGAACGTCATCGGAGAACCAATCGATGAAAGAGGCCCTGTCAACACTGAAAAAAGATATCCAATTCACAGAGAGGCCCCTGCCTTCGAGGACCAAGGTTCAGGAGCTGAATTGTTGGTCACTGGTATCAAGGTCGTCGATTTGTTGGCTCCTTATGCCAGAGGAGGAAAGATTGGTCTTTTCGGAGGTGCCGGTGTCGGAAAAACTGTCTTGATTCAAGAATTGATCAACAACGTCGCCAAGGCTCACGGTGGTTACTCTGTCTTCGCTGGTGTCGGAGAGAGAACTCGTGAGGGTAACGATCTTTATCACGAAATGATTGAATCCGGTGTCATTAAAATTGACGGTCCAGGTATGAAGATAAATATGAAACATTGTTCTAATTTGACTCAATCAAAGGATCCAGATGCGCTTTGGTCTACGGACAAATGAACGAGCCTCCAGGTGCCAGAGCCAGAGTCGGTCTTACCGGACTTACCCTCGCCGAATACTTCAGAGACGAAGAAGTAAACAATTTTTCGAAATTTTCTCAGAGCTTTAACTTATAATTAACCAATTAGGGAAGAGATGTGTTGCTTTTCGTTGATAACATTTTCCGTTTCACTCAAGCCTGCTCTGAAGTGTCTGCGCTTTTGGGTCGTATCCCATCTGCTGTCGGTTACCAACCAACCTTAGCTACCGATATGGGTGCCCTCCAAGAAAGAATTACCACCACCAAGAAGGGTTCCATTACCTCCGTGCAAGCTGTTTATGTACCTGCTGACGATCTTACCGATCCTGCTCCTGCTACCACTTTCGCTCACTTGGACGCTACCACTGTCTTGAACAGAGCTCTTACCGAATTGGGTATCTACCCTGCTGTCGATCCTTTGGATTCCACTTCCAGAATGCTTGACCCTAGAATTGTCGGTGACACGTAATAACTTACTCAATTTTTGACCACCGCTAAACTTCAAATTTCTCAACAGCCACTACCAAGTTGCCAGAGGAACCCAAAAGCTCCTCCAAGATTACAAATCTTTACAAGATATTATTGCTATCTTGGGTATGGACGAGTTGTCTGAAGAAGATAAATTGACTGTCGCAAGAGCCAGAAAAGTCCAGAAGTTCTTGTCTCAACCATTCTTTATGAGTGAGGTCTTCTCCGGTTTGAAAGGCAAGTTCGTCAGCCTTAACGACAGCGTTAACGGCTTCAAAGGTAAAGACATAATTCTTTGAATGATTCGTTGCTAACAAACTATTTTTTCATCGTTTAGCTTTACTCGAAGGTGAAGGTGATGACTACCCAGAATCTGCTTTCTACATGATGGGTAACCTTGAAGACGCTCTTGAAGAAGGTAGAAGACTCGCTGCTGCTGCCAGAAAGTAGAAGACGTTTTGATAACAAATAGCTACAGTTTGCATTCTGAATTCATATCAGAACAATGTAATCTGGTCCATGGCGATGATGATATATAAACATCCTGTTTAGTTTATGGAAAAAACTCCTTTTTTACGAAAGAAAGGAAAAAAAAAAAATCGTTAATAAAGCTCGATTTCAGCAAAGTTTTCATTCATTTAGGCTTGGATAGGTGAAAAAAAGTGAACATTGTTCTTTAGTTTCGGACATATTGGGTGGGTTTTGATCTTCTACAAATCAAATATCGATTTAGGAAGTAAAGTATGAAAACTTGGTTCAAACATGATTCGTTGGCGATGTTTTCAATGCGAAGGGAAAAAAAAGAATTATCTACATTTACATTATTATTCCTCTTCTTCTTAGAAGGTCACCAGCTAGCTGATTATGATGAAAGAAGTATCTTTCTTATTATCGATTAAGAAGGATTTTGAAAAAAATTTCCAAAAAAAACATAACTGAACATGATCCTGAATTTGGAGAGATATGGACAGGGTCGAATTCATGCATCATATAATAATCATGCTTCAATGATTCTATTTTGTTTCTTCGCTTTTGCATTGAAATCAAAGCTCTCCCGTTAGTTATAGCACGTTCAAGCTTACTTATGGCTTAAGGTTGGCTTCTGAGATTAGTATTAGCTTAATACAAGTAATTTTTCTGATCAATTCTGTGCTCATTTGAAACTAATTTTTCATAGTATTCCTCTCCCAAGTACTTTCGAGTAGAACTGATAAATTACTCGAATAGTATTGATATAGTTTATCTATCCAGTATATAGCAGCTTGGTTCGCTAAAATTTCACTTCTAACAATTACTATGTCCCATGCTCATGACTATTTGGGATACCATGTAACGAAGAGCAAAACCAATTCAAGGTCCCTTTCAAAACAAACTAAACAACTACTTTAAATGTTAGCAAACACTTTAATTGCATCTCAACTCATATACTATAAACAGTAAAATCATTGGACCTATTCATAAATCTATTCGCTTCTTGGATCTAAGTAAAACATAAAGCACGATTTGTTGACAGGAGTTGACATTCTGAAAAACTTCTCTCCCGAAGAAATTGAATGTTACTTCAAGGATTTAAGTCTTTTCTATGAATAGTTATTTTAGTCAAACATCTTCGATTAATTATAAATAAAAAATTTGCAAATAAAAGAACGCGTTGAGGCTCTTGCCATTTTGGGATATTTGGTGGGATTTATTGTCTCTAGTAATGATTGAACAGTTTTGAAAGCGTCTTTCGGGTGAATTTTTATCTGCTTGGTGTTTCAAGCCATAGCTTACCCCAGAGCAGGTCGAAGTTCACCAAAAAAACAAAAGGGAAACAGGCCGACTACCTTTCCCTTTTGAGGGTTTTTCGCACACAATCATCTAGAGACGTAGATCTCTTGGCAATGACCCTTCGCTCTTTGGTTCCGGTAAATCAAGAATATTGGTAATTGTATCCATTCTCCATTTATCTGCTGCTTTTGAAAAAAACACAAAAATTGAATTCAAAATTTCAAAGTGTAATGTAAAAACATAAAATAAAATAGAATAAAACTTGCTGCTTTTTGAAACATGTATTGTGTAAAATAACATTATAACATATTACCAAACTTCTTTTCTCATTCCGTATTGAGTACTGACCATTATTTCTAAAACAATGACGTATCCGGTACGAAGGCTTGATCCTCACAAATGTTCAAAATTTAATTTAACATCAGCAAATCGACAGAAAAAAAACTAGTTCAAAACTTATTTCAAAATCACCTTTCTTCATTCACAATTAAACCTTTCTTTAGGAACATATACAGAGTACGTTAGATTTTCCTATTAAGTTCATTACTTTCAGTTCAAAACTTAATACGTTAGATTTCGAGTTCAGTTCATATACTTAAATTCACCGAGAAATTTCAAAGTCGGATGTAAGATGCAAAGCATCATACTTTGAGTCTCTTAACATGAAACGACTCAAGACTCTAACAGCATATTCTCATAATTCGTATATCAAGATTTTGATCAATTTGATGGTAGAGTCTGAGCACTCCTTTGAATATTTACAACAACTCCAACTTTAGAGCCTACTAAAAGATTATATTTTTCTATCAGAGTTCAATAACAACAAAAGATAAAAAGACATTAAATGAATGTGATACCATTCATGCACTCCGGTCTATATCTGCATTTCTCAAACTTGAAAAACGAAGATTTATGGGATAGACGTCTTAATAATTTTTTTCGGTTATAAGGCTATTTTTTCATTCAAAATTCATAAATAATCAACGAAATTTTAACAATTCAGGATGCCTCTCGATTTTTAATATAAAGAGTTAAAAATTGAGAAGTTTACATGGAAGAAACTGGTACTTTTAGAAAAAGCTTGCTTGAGAAGCGACAGAGAGCTCCGACCGGATGGAAGGCACCCACGCAGATCGAGCTTGATCCTATGCAACGCTACAATCACGTGATTAAAAGCTACAATGTCGAAGAAAATCGCGTAGATAATAAAAGACTTGAAATGATGACTGAGTCTAAAGGCTACCGCATCTTCTGGAGAATAATCAGCATTCCAGTCATTATGATGTTATTAGAAGTCCTGATTCTCGCACCTTTCGTCGGAATATTGGTCTACGGATGGCAGCTTTATTGCATTGTTCTCTATTTCAGAGGCTTGAGGATATATAAAAAGAATAAAGCTGAAGTCGATGACCCATTCTTAAATATGATCTTTTGTCCTGAAATTTGCAGAATCACGAATTCAATCAATAAGTTTTACGAAATCCAAGTCCAAGGTAAATTACATTATTCAACTAAGAGTAAGCTTCATGGCTCTAATCCTTTTTCAGATCTAAACGGGTTTGTTTTCAATCAAGAAATCATGAAGAATTTGAAGCTTAAAGAGTACCAGGGGAAAATCAAATTTATGGTTTACAATAACATTTTTTGGGAATACTTCGATGGCTATCCAAAACTTCGAGATAGACACGTGCTCGTGCTGGTATTAGGGTCCTTGATGCTGGCAATACAGATAGTGCTGGTTGTCCTGATTCTAGGAGGGTTTAGAAGATCTTAAATGCATCTTTTCATTTCAGCAAATAGATGTTTTGTCGTTGTTTTTTTTTTATGAAATGATGAATTGTAAAGATAAATGGAAGGAATAACGGATAGATGGGTAGATAAGGCTAAATATTATTGCTTATAGATATGTGATTTTGTTTAGGGTTTGAGACTCATTCTGCCCACTTTAGGACCTTCTAATTGCTCTAAACCGAAGTCTTGTGAAAGAACTCTGATTTTCTCTCTCATTTCCTTAGACTATGTGTGATTGAAGAATGTTAGTAAAAAGTAAAGAGAAACACCATTACTCTATCATATTTTTCGAGAGCGTTCAGCGTATTTCTAAGATATTTGAGCTTTTCGACGGTCGCCTCTTTGCGGTCTTTCATAACCGATTTTAATGAGCTGAGAGCGCTCAGGCCATCAGCGATCATCACTGAAGTCTTTCCTCCAGGAACAAGATGGATCATCAAAATATTTATGGTGTACAGGAAGCTCTTAGCCGCGATTAAAGCCACCTAAATTAGTATAGTAGCAATATTAGAGAGATAGGGAGAAAGTAGAGGGAGTACTCCATTATCGGTAATGACCTTAGCGCCAAGATCGTTGATTCTGGCGTGAATATCGGCAGCAACCTCGTTAATTCTATTGGTTACAGCTTCTTTATAGTCGCTCTCACGGTAGAGTTCGTCGTTAGACTTGACATTTTCAACGTGGTACGGGAGGCTTTCTTGGCAGATTGAGCAGAGATAAGCGAGACAATCAGCTCTCAGTTCCATTTCAGCATAATAGCCGGTTTTTGGGTCCCTGATAAATTATTAAAAAGTGTTCAAACCAATGTTAGCTTACCATTTGAGCAAGTCTAATCCGGAGTAAAGTCCATTGAAGATATGTAAATGGTCGTTTTCAGGGTTTTCTGGGACAACAATTAGGTAACTGATGAGAGTTCTGAGCTTCTTCAACAAAACAACTTCAGCTCTAAGTTAAATGGAGTTAGAGTTGAAGGCCAATAATAAAATAATACTCTTTTGGTGGCAAGGCGTCAGGAATTTCTTTCAGCAATCCAATGGAGCTCTTAAGGAGGGTTTCAGCTTGAGAGACAAGGTTGAATAACAAGGCCACTAACGGGAGAAATAAAAGAGATTAGTTCGGATAAAGTAGCGAAAGGCAGACTCTGAGTAGTTTGGAAGTAGTACTCAAGTTGAACCAATGGATCTTCAATTGTGACAATTGAAATCAAGCAGAACGAGATCGTTGCCTAATAAATGATGATAAGTCTCTCTGCTCAACGTTTTAATGTCTATTACCTGAATAAATTCAATTACTTTCTTGCTCAGTCTTCCCTTAGCAAATCTCTTGCATTTCATGCAGAGTTCAAGCCCGTAATTAATCTATTGAATAACGAGCAGCACGATGTTTAGTAAATTTATAAGTTTTTTTTTTCCTTACCAGACTTTCCATGATTCCTGGCATATTACCAAAATTCGCACGGATTTCTGTATAAAGATTGAGTGTTTGCTCGAGATCCTTACCGTAGTCCACCTAATATAAAATTTTTTAATCAAATTAGCAAGAGAAAAAATTTACATTGGAGATGAATTTTTTCAGGAGTTCAGAAATTTCTTTTTTCTGATCCATGCTAACAGAGAAACCATAGTTATCATTCAGATTCTTTGCGATCGAAAGGAAAGAGTATGCGACCATTGGATCGGTAATTCTTGAATGACCCTTGGCAAAGAGATGAAGGATCTTCTTGCAAACCTCAACTCTCATTTGGTTTGGAAGGTAAGTCACAAACTGCAAGAAAGGTTCAAGACTGAGGATCTCATTCACGTCTTCGCAACCCGCAATGATCTTCTCCATGAATTCTTGAAGTTTATTGAAAATCGTGCCTTGTTCAGCGGTTTTTGAAAGGTCAATTGTGGCGAAGAACTCGTTGAATTTCAAAAGAATGCTGTGTAAAAATTGATTCTTTGTTGCTCCATCGTAGCTCTTTGCAAGGAAATCGAGCAGGGCTGCTGTGAAGTTGAGGAAAACTTCAAAATCTTTGATTTCGTTGATTCCTTCAAGGAAATCGCGGTAGAGCTCAGCGATAACGTTCTTTGGTGGGAGTTTGCGAACAAGAACTTCACAGAGAGTGGTGTAGAGTTCAAACTTTTTCTTTGCTTGGTAAGATTTGATGTACTTATTGAGAACAATAGCATTGTCAGAGACGATTTCAACACCGAAATATTTGATAATTTTCTTAAGGATCTCAGTGTGCTGGTGTCTCTCGTATGCCTTGAGCATTTCTTTGAACTCAGCCTATTATTCAAACGGCAAAAACCAATGAATGTAATATCATAAGCACTTTCTCTTACCTCTTTGCAGTTACGAGCATAGTATCGGAATCCATTCTCAAGGACAGGCTCGTAGAGAGCAAAGTACTCATCGTGATCCTTTGGAGCCAATCGACCTATAGTTAGGAGCGTATTAGGTGAAATTCGCTTATGCAGGGATAAGGTTACTTCCTTCAGTCATAAGGAGGAAGAAATCGACAAGGCAGGCCTTAATGAAATCTCTTTCTTTTGGAAGAAGCTCTGAGCCGACTCTGATCAGGTAAACCATAGCATAACCAGCCTAGAGAGAGGTAAAATTAAGTATTTCCAATCGTCAAGAGCTTTATTACCACAAGAGGGTTCGCAACTCCTCTGATAACGCGACTGAGTCTGAGTAGAGTTGAGGCAATCTTTCCTTTATTAATGAACACCATGTTCTTGAGCAGAGCGATTTCGATGTAACTTTAGCCCCGCAAGGGAAAATAAATTAACCATTTGATTTTCCGAGAGGTAAAGAGTACATTCTGGGAAGCAGTTCACGAATGACAGCGCACTTGATAAACCAGTTTCTGCAAATATCTTTCGCGGTATCATTGATATTACCCTCAACGATATCAGTTTCTTTTATTTCATAATTATTATCACATTCTCTTGTGAAATGAAATGTATACCTTTAATCTTTTTCAATTGTTCAGTTGTCATCTTTGGGAAAGATAATCCTTTTATTCTTTCGAACACCAGAGTCGAAAATATTTCGAGTACGTCAATAACGTAAACGTATTTGAGCGGATAGAACTGGATTTCCTTTGTATCGATAAGCAGTTTCGTGCTCTTAATTGCAGAGTCAGATCAATAAACAATTTGATCGAGTAAAACCTGAATTGTTAGCTGAAGTGCCAACACTTTATCATTGTTAGCCCAGGCTCTGAGCACGTTTCTTTTGATATTTTCGATACTCTTAATGTACAGCGAGTAGGAGATATATTGCTACAAAGCAGCAGATGAAGTATTATAAGAGAGGCTAGGGTTACCACGTGAGGATTATTTTTGGCGGTTTCGTTTTCTTGCTCCATCACATTGTTATTCTTGCCTCTCTCGACATATTTAACCGTTCCTTTTGAAAAAAATATCATTAAGTTGAGAATAATTCGCTATGATTACTCTGTCTTTCTGCCATAAGGGCTTTGGCGTCTTTGAAAGGCTTGAAATCAGAATATTAGCGCTTAAACCTCTGAGAAATGAGCTTACGTTTTCGATTTTGAGTTGTTCGAGATTTTTGAGCTTAAAGACCTTTAAGAATGAGTCTTTTATCTCATCAGTCCACAGATTCTGCTCCTTAACGGTTTTTAATTCTTGGAGGTTGTCTGCAGCCGTGTCATCATCTTCCTCTTCATCTTTCTTCTCTGATGGTTCTGTTGAAGTCGTCGATGTGGGAGTCGTTGTCGTTGATTTCGCCAATGGGTTTGAATCTGAAGTTTTCTGATTTGTTTTAGGGGTCTCAGTCGCTCGGTTTGGGCGGTTGAGAGGATTCATCAGCGGATCATCCAGCGGGTTGTAGAAAGGATCATCTAATGTGGTAGTTTTCTTTGTTGTTTTTTTAGTTTCGGTTCTTCTTCCAACACTCAAAGGATCCATAGCTCTTCCAGCGCCGAGAGGGTCTCCTAGTGGACCCATGTCTTCTTCAAACTTCATCTCTTTGCTAGGGGCTTCGGTTTTCCTGCCAGCTTTGGGCTTGTATAATTGTGCATTCGGTCGCAAAGGATGATCTGCGGTAACGGTGGTCTTTATGCGCCGATTTTTGTACAAGAAGTCATAATTTTTTTGTTTCACCCTATTACATAAACGCTATGCTCAGAAGCATGGGGATAATGGTTATTTTACACTACTTGGTCGGATTCTGCCATGAGACAAAAGATCTTTGATAATACTTAGTTTATAATTTTTCCTTAATAAAATTCAAGAGTGAGCACGCGAAAATCTTTGCAGAGATGCATATCAATAATTCTAAAATCCTTCGTTGGTGTCCTACTCCATTAATTTAATGTTTACGCCATGATATAATTACATTCACAAAAGATTAACCAGATTAGTATAAGTTTCCTTAGAAAAACAGGTGATGTATTGCCAGCAGTTATACTTATAAACACATTATCTTTAATGAATAAGAATTAGCTAAGTGAGATGCGTCCGATAGGTTGCAAGAGAGCAGAGAGAACGATAGCTCTTCTCAATGCCATTTATTGCCATTTGCTACAAGTATTCTTTATTAATAAGAAATTGAAGGCAAAATTCTAAACAACTAAGAGCAGATTAATTTGTTTGAGATGGAGTTATTCGCTTTTATTGATATGAATTCTTGGCGTAAGCAAGTTTACTTTTGAATATTTTGATTATCAAAACGAATAAAACAAACCACGCAATAATAAGAAGAACTTATCAGAAGTGTTAAAGTATGAAGTCAGATAGCTGCTATTTGTCAGTGCTGGTTCCAGCCGGAACAATGCTCTCACGCATCACCCATTCATCAAAATTGGTCATCAAGTCCTGAATCAGCTCCTTGTATTTGAAAGGGTAGCCTCTGGCCTCTTCAAACCTCTTGATGGCTTCTCTGGCCTTCAGCCCAAACTTCTTGCACATATAGTAGCAAATCGCATATCCTGTGCGATTAACTCCGTAAGTGCAATGCACCACAACATAATGATCCTTAAACGCATGACGATTCAACACGTCATACACCTTATCCATATCCTTCTTTCGAGGGATTTCATTATGCAGGATCTTGACCTTTCTGTACTCTACCTTCTTGAGCATCTCCTTATTTTTTCTCAAGGTGATATCCCATGAGTAGTAGTTATCAGAGTTGTTGATATCGACGATGGCTCCAATCTTCTTGCCTTCAGCTTCCATTTGTTTAACCAAAATGGGGATGGTCCATTGATCCTCTGGAGCGAGGTTTGAGGTCCACCTCTTTTTGGCTAAGAAAGTTTTGCAAGCAATGATATTGGTGCCTTCGATAACTTTTCCAAGTTTGGTGAATTCTTTCCATTGAATCAGCTTTGCCATTGCTTTTTCAGAGAGAGGGCAAGGTCCATCCTTCTTAGAAGGCTTTTCCTCGATCATCTTCTCTGGCTTCTTCTCCTCTTCCTTTTTGGATATTTCTTCAATCATCATGATCTCGTCGGATTGTTTCTTTGGTGCAGGGTTTGGTTTTTCTTCCTGCATACTGGCAGTGAGGTTGAATTTTATTTCTTCAACATCATCCTCATCGCCTTCGATCTCCTCGAAAGAGGAGTCTCCGTCTTGGGTGTTGATTTTCATTTTTCTGTTTACTCCAAATAAATAAATTTTTTTGAATGATTATAATAGCATAGATTTCGCAGCCTTATAAATACTCAAAAATCAGGTTTCTGAGCTGAGCAGATCAACAAAAAAACCATCCTATAGAAATTCAAATCTTCTTTGTAAAAGGGTTTATGGGAAACTGGGCTCAAAATCAAGAATATACACCTCGAGAGGCTGGTTTGGAGATTCTATAATCACGAGGGAGGCAAAGATTCTAATATTTAGTAACTATTTTTCTTTTTTTCGCAATGAGAAATTTTTGTGTTAATTCGCGCAGTCCAAATGATAGAGGTCTTAGCATCTGAATAACCCCAAACTGATGGATCATACAATATGAATATATGAATTTCCTAAGTCTTTTTTCATTCAGCTGCTAAAATGGCGGAGGTCACAGATTTATCAAGTAAGAATCTCCTGGTTGTTCAGCTCATAATGTTTTTAAAACACCTGATTTCGTCAATACGACATTTTCTGTGCCAAGGGCAACTCTTTTGCCTGGAACGAGCTGCTCTCCCAAACTAAAAAATGCGAAAAAAGCGCGTTTTGCAAATGCTATTATAAAGAGATCTTACTTAACTGCGGCCTCAAAGAGATTGCGATTGTGTGATCTCACCATCCATTCGTTAAAGAAAGGAAGTCCGATAAAAAGGAGGAAGAGATTGCGAGCCCATTTCTGTGTTTTCACAGAAAAAAAAATTAATGTGGGTTCTTTCTCTCATTGATTTACCAAACCGTAGCGGTAGTTTTTGAACTGGAAGAATTCGTAGTCGATTTCAGCCTCGAACCAAAGGAATCTGCGCTTGTGGCCGAAAGAGTCAGCTGTAGAGTGTTATTAAGACAAAGATTTCATGTGGAAATTCGTTACATTGCATCCATCTCTTAAAAGCATTGGCTTCTCTCTCATCGACTCTCTGTTCAGTTGGCTCGTATTCGTTAATTGTGTTAATAACATCAGGGTCATGCATCATTCCTGGTTCACCGAGGGCTGATCCTCTGACTTGACCTTTTCCCTTTTGAGGAACTATATTTATCGACGCATTAGTAACGAGAGACGAGAAATCGTCAACCTCCTCCCTTGAATCTTCCAAACTCATCAATGTTGAACTTTTTGCGTTCTTGTCTCAAAATTTCTTGCTTCTGGGCGGCATAGGTATCTATATGTGGAGTTATAGCCAAATAATCCCTTTGAATCGTATACCTGGTTTTGGTCTTTCTTTGATTGGGTTTCCGTCCTTGCCTCGAGGTCTGAATTGTCTATATAAGTCGATCCTAACAGAAGAAAACGCCATGAGTTTGCAAAGCGAAAAATTTATGTACTTTTGGGATGGTTCTGCGCTGTCAGGGTTGATGTTCAATGAGAGGTCATATTGGATACGACTTTCAGTAACGTTTAGAACTGCATAAGCCTCAGCAACGTCTTTGAATCGCTCGGCATTTGGCTAATATTTCATTTTTAAATGTAAGTCCAAGAGGATTGTTCTGGATCAACCTCATAAGCAGTGCCTGCGGTATTGACGTCAGGATGGTATCTCTTAGCAAGCTCTCTGTAAGCGTTCTTAATGTCTTCTTGGGTTGCGTCTTTGGTGAGGCCAAGGATATCATAATAGTTCTTTCGTGGCATGGTGGCCGTGGCGAAGAACCTGGCATGGTTTGCAGCGAGCAAGCCTGTAAAACAAAAATCAGAGAATGGAATTTGTGGGGATCTACTGGCTCTCATGCTGTTGGTGAGCTTGGAATTAATCGCTTGTTTTATCATTCTTCTTCTATTCGGATTATTGGTGTTGTATTTATCCTCAAGAAAAATTATGAAAACTAATTGAAAAACTAATATCTTTGTTAATTTCATTGCATGAATAGGAAAGATCTGATGAGAGAATTGTGAGAAAATTCAGCACTTATGACAAGAGCCTGATTTTTCAAGGCCAATTAAATGTATTTAGATCTGGAGGTGCAGAGTTCTTTATGAATCCACTCATTTATTGTAATTTGGGAGAGAGAGAGTAATTGGCAGTCTCTCTGAACTGTTAGAGTTAGCTATAAAATAAGGGAAAAACATCTAGCAAGAAATATATATATTAAAAAAAACCAAAAAATTGCAAGAATTCACTTGAGAGCGAAATTTTCAATTGACTAAATATTAACAAAATTATTGAAGTTACGTTATCATCACATGCAGCACTTAGAGACACTAAATCGAATAAGGACCAAGTTTATGTATAATCTCGGCATCCGCGAGATTGCAGAACGAGAAGTCCCTTCCTTCGTTTACAAGATAGATCTTCCACCTATTGTGGTTCAACTAAACCGTGAAGAAAAAGCGCTAGAAAGAAAAAATGAAAAAATGAAAACTACCAAATCAACCAAGAGCTTCAAAACTGTTGCGAAAAAGGTACAAGCAATTCATAGCCTCGGACCAAGGAGCTCAATTAAAACTCCAGAGCATAAAGACATGACTCATTCATATACAAATACAAGACCATATTTCTCAGGAGGCACGGATAAAATTTCACCAGATCCATCACCAGCGATCTCAAAGTCAAAAATGAGACCCGATGCGACAGACTTCGATAGCGAAGAGGTAAGAGAGAAACCGGATCCGAAAAATTTCAAGTCTTACTGGAGAGCTGCGCTCACCGTAAGGGGGTGCATTACTTGCGGGAAAACAAATCTGAGCGTGAAATATCATGGTGAGAGACATATCTGTCTTGAATGCCGAAAGAAAGTCAAGACGTATAATGGTGATAAAGTGGTGCTGTTCCTAGATGACGAAGGAAATGTCGTCTGCAAAGGAATAAAGATAATAAGGAATACGCTTGGAGAAATCGAGAAACAAATGCCGTACGATGCGGATCCGAACAAGTTGATGATAGCGGTTGAAAACATTATTTATAAATGCTATGCGACTACCTCTGCACCAGATGAGCTAATTGTGCTGCTCAGTGATAATCAAGCTGACCGAGGTAGTATTAATTTGTCAGTTGATCAGAGAAAAAGTGTAATGAGCGGGAGGAGTGCTGGGTCAGTGAGGCAGTTTTGAAAAATTTGCTATAGTCAACTATGTACTTCGTTTTTTTGGTTTGTTTTTTCTTCTTCTAAGAGAGTCAAATCAAAGAGTTTTATTAAAAAATTAGTTTATTTCGATCTTTGAACGAAAAAAATAAATAAATCTACCGGTATTTATCTGTGCGTCATAATATTTAGGGATTCTTAGCTAAGAAAGTAGCCAATTTGGTTTCTATTTGAAGAGCTTTTTTGAGAGCAATGAAAAATGGGTTTGGATGTCATTCAACAATCGACGAGTTTTAAAAATAAATTTCCTTGCTAATTGTTTTGTGAAGCTTATTTAGCTAAGCTTGCTCTAAGTATTTATGAGAGTCTAACAATGCTGTCAGAAAAAATGAAGAAAATTAAACTCTCATCTATCTGAGAACGAGTAAAGGAAATATCCTTAAGAGAATGGAACGCTAGCCCATTAATACTTTCCTGAACAATAATATGTTTTATCACCGATAAATCGAAGAAGATGGTTTCTGTATACAGAGAGAACTGTAAAGTAATGCTATCAAATGAAACATTATTTCACAAATTGCTTGAAAAAATAGTGAGCTTATTCAACTTTAGTGGGTCCTAATGAGTTGAGATATGAACAACAAATTAGAACCATATTTCGTCAAAATCTCGAATCTTATGACCGATGATTTTTCGAAGTGATTTTAGGAACACATTTAATTCCAAAACAACCAGCAATCTTAGAATCAAGTTTCCCTTTGTAAAAGTAGTCTGAAAAACAATCTCTTGCAAATTGAGAGTCATATTTCTCTCTGATCCAATATATTTAAATAAATTCTTATCCTTCTCTCTTTAGTTAAATTAGCATTTTTATTCGAGTAATTAGGCAATAAAGGAAAGAAAAAAGTACCTATTGCAAATCTCCGAAAAATTCCCAATAACCTCTTCAATAGATGCTCTTGAAAAAAGCCGCCCCACTTAAGAAAATCCCAACTGGATTGCATTCCGTCCTGATGAGCTATTTCTCTCAAAGTTTCAAGAGTTTCAAAGACTTTGAGCAATTCCGTGATTACGTCGACAACAAACCGTCAGTACTCAGATGCCTTCTTTTCACCGCTGATTGGAACCCTATGTAAGTACTCTCATCCATCAGAACCCCTCATGCTCTGTGTAGGAGCGAAGTTGCTCTCCAAAACTATGAAAAAATTATTTCAAAGCATCCTGGCTACGAATATGTTCATTTCGATATCACTGGCCAGACCAAAGCCAAAAAATATTACGGAGTTAAGGTATCTTTATTGCTTTCCAACGATTCTCAGCTAAACTACTTTCAGTGCGAGCCTGAATTCGTTCTTTGCGCTCAAGGATGCGAGGTTATTCGTCACACCGGAATCGATTTTGGACCTCTTGAAAAAAAACTCGAGAAGTAATGAAATTCGCGCTTGACTTCTGCTCACAGAGAGTTTATCCATTAGAGTCGCAGATTTCTACGCAAGAAATGAATTTGTTCCGGGAACAGATCAATTTGAGAAGTTCCAGGAGAGATTCAAAGCTGAATATGAGATCTTTGAGAAAGAATTCGATTATTGGATGCGATAATATGATTCAATATTTGCTTCGATTGGCGCAAATTCTCTCAAGAGAAGAATGTCGAAAAAAAAGAGTTAAGTTTACGATTGGAGAAGCAGGCCAATTTTTTAATCTACTAGCGACTTCTGAATTGTTTAGCGCATTTCATGAGTATGCATGAAGTAGAAATCACTTGAATAAAATCTCAAAAACTGATTATTAACTTGAATTATTTTCGCTAGAAGCAATTAGCTTAAGGTAAGTTTAGGTTTCTAAGATGCCAAATGGAAAGATTTCACAAAACCAAGAGGTGAGTGTATTGAATTATCCTAACTTGAGTAGACAGATGATGGTTTCAAATAAATTTGCTCTCTCATATTATTCACAAGATCGTATTTATTTCGAAGAAATATCCAGCTGTTCTGAGAAATATAATTCATAACACCCAGAAGCAGTTATTTTGTTGCGTTTAGAAAAGTACCTACGAATACGAATACAATGCATCTTATGAGAAAAAGATTTTCTGGTTTATTAGAGAGAGAAAAACACAGTTTCATATTTTGTCACAGGCCTGGTTTCTAAAAAGAAAACAAGTTTTGATGTCTTAGACAGAAAAAAACAAAACTCACTTTCTCTTTTCGACTACGAATATTAATATCTTTGATTTTTCTTGAGCTTTGATCTTTTAGGCTCAACTTCTCTTGATCAAATGAATGGCGGTTTAGAATTGATACCTCAATGGATTTTCAGCTTCTACTTAGAATTAACAAATTTTGATTGTGGTAACTATTGCTCTCTTCTTTAAAACAATGTAGAATTCAATCTGTAAAGTCATACAACAAGTGATTTCATTCTATATGATGATTTTTTCTGAATTAACACTTGTTGCTATTTTCTGATGTCAGCTAAGTGTCGTAATTCAAAAGATGGTCGACCTTCTTTAATTAGTTCTATTGCGATTATTCATTCCAGGTGAACCAACTTTTTAATTTTGAGCAGTCATAGCTTTTGATCAACCAATAAAAAGCATAACTGACTAGTAATTAGCAAAACCGCCACAAAACATCCATTGACATGCAGCGCATTTCTCGACCAGGTGTTGTCTTTTCCTCCGACGACAGCGCTGCCACAGATCACTCTATGGTTAGTTCAATTGACGGAAGAGATGCAGCCCGAGATAAAGGTAAAAATTTCCTTTTGATTTATCAAATTTACCCAAATGTCTTCAATCAGCTGCAAATCAGATCGCCGGCCTTCGAGAACAAGTCAACAAGATGTTCCTCGCTGAACCCGATCTCATAGATCAAATTAAATTTGAAAAATTTAAAGAAGATGATGATGATTTACCTCAAGCTGGCCAGTCAAAAAAAGATGATAATAAACTCTTAGAGCCACAAACTCGCTCGCCTTCTCCAACTCAAAAAAGAGGAACTGGTCTCTCTCTTGGGCTGTTAGAAGAAAGTTTTACAGACTCTGAAGACAAGGGTAATAAGCCGCAGCTTTCTTCAAAATATTGGGACGTCATCAACAAAGAGATGGTGCAAACAGGGAAGCAGAAGACGTTACCCTCAATAAAAAGAATCAATCACATCCTTAATATCTATAAAGCAAAACTCGATTACCATGATACGATTCCGGAAAGCCACTCAGCCAACGCAAAAACTAACCTTAAAGACAAAAAGCAATCAAGTGCACCAAAACCAAGAGGAAAAGATGACGAGCAGACCATTTTACCCATGAACCCTGAGTATGTAGATGATGTAGGAGTCGAAGTATTTTCCTTTAAAAGAAGGATGCAGCTGAAAGTCAAAAAACACCGCGAGACGCAAAGCCTGGAGAAAAAAGAGCAACCTCAAACAGAGAAATCTTCGGTAATAGTCACTATCGAACCGCAGGCTTCGATAAAACGGCCAGAGCCGAGAACTAGCTCTGTTGAAACGCCAAAGCTGAGGAGTAATGTTGAAACACCAAAAGCAGAATTGGTGAGCCAGCCAAGTTTGCGGGGCTTTTCCCGACAGAGTACTCTCAAGGGTATAACGTTGAAATCGACTATGGGAGTGGTTGAAAGACTTACGAAATCGAGCAATAAGAAAGATGAAGTTGTGATTGTTGATGGTAAAGAGTTTAAATCTATGAGAGCGTGGGAGCTATATAATGAAAAGCAAAAGTCGACTGATTTTGAGCAGTTTAAACGAGAGGCAGTTAAGAAAATAAAACAAACGAAACGAGAATTTTATGACAGGGTTCAGAACGCGAAACCTGTTGTTCCTGAAACGATAAAGTTTACAAAAGATAATACTTCGCGGCTGACTAACCTTCTTATGCCTGAATTTGATAAAGCGGTTAAATTTAACGAAAAAGAGAAGGAGAGTATTTTTGCTTTGGATGATGGCGCGACGGATGATCGTTACAATAATATGATTGATAGGGAAATCATCGGTAAAATGAGCAAACTTTTTAATGGGAATATATTGCATGCTTGGAAAGTTTACCAGAATGATATGAAATAAATAGTTTTTAGATTGTTTTCTAATTTAGTTAGTGCGTTAGTTTTTGACGATATTTGTATAGAAATCGCTTGATTTACATAACTATTAACGAAGAAAATAAGTGAGTTTGATTCGGATGTGTTTTACATCCTCTTCCCTGAATAAGACTGAGTTAGTTTAGTTTTGATGTTAGTAAAAGTAATTTACGGTTTTTACAGACAGAGGGCTTATTATTATAATGTGGTGGTGCTTATTGCAGCATCTTCGAGCTAAAAAATTGCCAAATATTCCGTGTTTCATGAAAAACAAAAAACTAGGCTCGCTATTGATATTTCATTCAGTTATGTCAAATTGGAGAATCAGACATCAAAATCAACACAGCTAAAAACGAAGGGAAGACTTTTCTCAGTCTAATCGGCACAATTATTTCATCATATATACTTTCGATGATAATGATAATAATAAAACACGGGTCTTACAGCTGGTCTCCCTTGCCAAATTCATCATCCATTCTTTCCATACCTCCCAGATTAAGCATGTCCTCAAAACTGATATGGGCATTACCTCCCGCTGGCGCAGGACCTCTGCCAATCATGTCATCACGATGGCCCATCGAAGGATGCGGTTGTTGTTGGCTGCTAGTACTGCCATTTCCCATTAGATTCGACATACCACTTGGAGGCATTGCGTGATGATGTGAGTGATGATGCATTGACTGCTGAGGTGGCATATGAGGAGGTATAGCCTGATGGAGCTGCTGCTGTTGTTGCTGCTTGTATAGCTCATTTTTCTTCAGAACAACGTGGACTCTTTCAGCGAGCTGCATTTTTTGAAGGATTTCCAGCTGTTTCTTCTCATGCCATACGATTTTTTCGTACTCCTCTAAGAACTGAAGTTTCGTTTCCAGTTTGCTCAGCTGAATATCGATCAAGAGATTCGCCAAGTCTTTAATTTTATTGTCTTCTTTTTGCTCAAGCTTTTTCGCTCGCTTTTTAGTCTCTTTCTCTAATTCCAAAATAATTTCCTTTTCGCTTTTGGAGACATTGCTCAGCTTTTGAAGCTTATTTTTGAATTCTTCTGCGGTTTTCTTTTGTTTTTCCTGCTCTTTTGCTCCTTCGGTTTTTATCTCTGTTTCTTCGATTTTGTCGTTCACGGATTGAACTTCAGACTCTTTTTTCTCCTCTTTTTGTTGAATTTCAGGCTCTTCAATACTCATTGAAACTTGAGCGTTGTCTTTCGATTGTTCAGCTCGCGATTTCTCCAGCAAACTTTTGAAAATGGCGACCTACGAAGGAGTTTAATTTGAAAGGATGGAAATAAGGTTACATGCTGAATAAGAGGGTTAGAGTAGTCGTTCAGGCTCGTAACCTGGGAATCAGCCACTTTCTCAATGGGTAAGCGGTCATCAGGCTGTTCGCTTGGCTCGATTAGACTAATAGACGTGACGTTTTTCGCAGGAAGCTGAAGGAAGTGGAGAATGATGTCCTCCTTTGTGCGATTAGGGAAGTAGCTCTGAATGACTTTCCAATTGTCGTTATACTTTGCAATGAGGTCGAGAAGCTGAAGAGTTTCATCTTGGGACCAGGCGGCTTGGCCTTTGACAGGCTGTCCGCTTTGTAATCTGGTAATAAGATCAACCTTGACGAAATCTTGCGCTGAGAGAATATTCGGGATATTTCCCTCAGTAAAGCATTTAACACAGAGCACGAGCTCTCCTCCTTTTGTAATATGAGATGGAAGCGGTTGATTCTGCTCCATTTGGTCGTTCGGCAGATTCTGATACATATTCATTGCCCTCTGCTGGAACCACACGACGCCACAGATAAGCCCACAATAATCGCAAACCGGCCTAAGTACAGGATTAGTTTTTTTGATTATTACTTTTGCCTGTGTCTACCTGATGCCCTTAGTGAGCATTTTGATATGATTCAGCATCAAATCATTTTCTCCAGACCTTCCGAAGAGCTTCTTCTCATGTTCGAAGAAATCGAATCTCCCATCTACAACAGAAATAAAAGTTCAACAATGGGCTTTCTGAAGAGATATATATCTCTTACCTTCGCTCTTTGCAAACTGGAGTATCCTATCATTCGTATCAGATGGTTTAGTTAAGAGCACATTATGTTGATAGGTCGATGGATCAACGCTGAAATTGATAATTCCCCAATGCTCCAAGAATGAATGAATTCTTAGAATCGCGCATGCGTCTCCAGCGAGATTGCGACGGCAGGTCGTCGAATTTAGGTAGGTACGAGGATTCTGACGGTATAGCTGAATAATATAGTTTCTATATCGCTTATATATTTGGGGCGTCTTTGATGGCTTGCCGCAAAAAAATTCAGGCAGGGCGTCTTTCTCAATTTGATGAATCTCATTTATGTCAAACCAATGTGCGCAGCTTGGTAGCACAACTGGGTGCTTCTTCAGTTTCGATTCAGAGATTTTATTCGCAAAGCTCTCAACATCCCCGCCTTCTTTGTTTGCTCCGAGAGGGTCTGTAGAGTTCTTGAAATCTTCCTCTTTGATTGCACTTTGTTTGACTTTAGTTGTGTTGAAGAA
>ENA-UOTZ01000994-UOTZ01000994.1-compost-metagenome-genome-assembly--contig:-NODE-994-length-21722-cov-4.351398_pt1 | contig 21722 bp, 3 predicted proteins | sample MGYA00238144_ERZ746983 | MGnify/ENA primary metagenome ERZ746983 (study PRJEB28759, sample SAMN06268863) | compost metagenome | isolation source: single cell | place: USA: California, Emeryville, Joint... | reverse complement strand
TTATGTCGGAATAATATCGTTGGTTGGCCTTTTAGTACGGTTTGGAACCAATCAGGTGGCTCTGAAGTATTAAAGAGCGTTTCCGGTGCAAGTGCGCAAGCTTCTGGCCGTTCATCTAATATCTGGTAGCGAAGGTCGATGATTGAAGATTGCGACAAAACTAAATTGATCAAGCTGTTCTCTTGAAAAATGAAATTGATAAAATTGCCTCGGAAGAGCACAGTGTTATCGAGCCTCACACCGTAGAACATACACTCTTTTACGAGCATGTATCGATAGTTACGAATCAATTGCAAACCTTTATCCGGATCATTGTACTCGAGATAGACTAGGAAATCGGTAGGGTCTTCGGTATTCCTCACAAGAACTGAATTTTCAAATATGCTGTCTTGAAAATCCACATCAGTCAAGCTGATTATCGGCTGATGCCCACCGACTTTGAACAATGTGATTTGATCGAAATGGCTCCTATTTATGGAGGAATTTTCAATGAATAGATTCCAATGGTCGAGGTGCACAAAATTATGTTCAGTTAATTTCGAGAGTTTGTTTTTGGTGGTGACATTGATATTGATGAGTTTTATGTCAGTCAGACTTGCGTTATTCAGAAAAGGAGCTTGCAACTCGTCGTGGCAATCCGAAATGATTTCCATTACAGAAAAAGACTTATCTTCGCATTGTATCTCTGAATCTCTGATTTCAATGCTGCTTAGCGCAACTGAGTATGCATCAGAAGCTCGTAAGTAAGCACAAACGCTGTAAACAAATTGAGTTATTGAGATGATATTGGTCTTTATTATGGAGTTTAAGACCTGAATGCCTTTTATCTGAGTATCCTTTATATTGACTTCGAAGTTAAGAAGTGCATGGGACTCAAAAATGATGTTGGACACGGTGATGTTTTGTAGGTCTAAGGGAGTCGTTGGTTGGTGAAGTATGTAAATGAATTCGGAAGCAGGGATACCGTCTTTGAGTTTCACTGAAGAATCACAGCCAGTCAGGTTTATATTCGTTATTGAGACCAATCCTGTTTCGCTTTCTTTTTTTCGAATAACTAAGAACAGTCTACTCAGCTTTACCGTAGGGTGAGTTATTTCAGCCTGGATATCATTAATAGTCAGGAACTCAGTGACTCCTAAGGTAAAGAAATTCTCGATCGTCGCATTCTCTTCCATGACTATGGTAATATTTTGTAGAATGATATGGGTGTAGCCCTTTAAGCCAATGAAGTCCGTGCCCCATTGTCGCGCTAATTCTGTGGTTTGTACTATTCTAAATCTGACGCTTTCAAACCGGGCCGACCGTCCCGAAGAGTTCATATTAGAATAAGCACTTATAAAGTTCTCTCCGTTTGAGGTCGTGACTTCGGAATTCTGGATCGTTATGTTCGGAAGGAGATCAGTGAAGTCGAGAAGTCTATAACTCCCATTGAACACGGCTTGCACGTTTTGCATTCGTAGTGCAGTGTTAGTCGCCAGAAAGCTGACAGGTTCTCTTAGCTCCTCCAATATTGACTCGCTGTAAAGAAAAATGTCCGCATTCAGAATATTAATGCTCCCCTTATCAATACCAAAGAAGTAAGTGAGCTGAGATCGATCATATGCAACGACTGTAATGTTCTGCAAAGTCAAATTGATGGAATGCATGTTAATCTCTGAGATTTCAGTAAATTCGAGTTTTGAGGTAGCTCGATCATCACCTTGAAAGATGACTTCCACGTTTTCTCCCACGCCGAATGTGTAGTTTTGATCAAGCCTGACTGTAGTCTCAGCAGGTATGCGGATAATGAACGTCGTTAGGCTTTTATATTGGAAAGATGGATATTGTTGGAGTAGGTCTGTCAAAGAAGCATAACGATCGTACCAAGTGCTGGTAGGTTGGTTTGGCTGGATGGTTGTTTCTTTGACCTTAGCTGCATTCGTGATGATCACAAAAGAAAAAATCAAGAGAAGGGTATGTTCAAGACGCATGAGGGCTTCGCTCGTCTAAATAAAGCAAGTTTAAATTTAATAACTTGCTCGTCAATCGGAATTTACGGTGATCAAATAAATCGAAGAATTAGCCATGTGTGATTAAAGTTGCCGACTGTTCAGGAGAAAATCATCAAACCACTTGAAATATAAAGCAAGACTTAACGACTGAGGACATGAATAGCAGTGCTTATCATATAGGATGATTATATAACAATAAGCGAGCTTTTGATACACATTTTTTTTTTCTTCACAAAGCATTATTCTTTTAAATTTGTCTTGTCTTTTTGAATCAATATTTCTCTTATTTCTTTATAAAAATTCCGGCTTTTAGTTATGAACTAGTTTTGATGGTCTTGTATCAGGGCATGGCTCACCTCTCTTGTATCATTTAGCATATCCTCAAGCGAAATCGATCCTTTCACTTCGACTCTTTTGATAGGGACGCTTTCGGTCCTTCTAGAGTTATTTTTGAGTCCAACAACATTAGACGAGTAGAGAATAAAAATCGTGTATGCAAGAGCAAAAACATTGGAGCCAATAATAACAACATTTGTTGTAGCTTTCACTTCATCTGGGACTACATCAAAGTCTAAGTTGAATCTCCAGTGCATAAAGAAGACCATGATCATAGCCATCGAAATCAAATAGAGGTCCAATTTGTACAGTTTTGTTTTAAGATGAGGCTTGAGCACGCTCAACACAAGCAGATAAACTGAAAGTATCAGCAGAAGCCCCAATGATTTCATCTTGTGATCGAGCTCATTTCTAATGAGAATCAGGTTAGATAACGTGATTAGAGCGAATTTCAGTTCAAGGAGGATAAGACCCCAATAAAAATATTTTGGACTGTATTCATTGATTAGTGTCCCAAAACCCCTAACCAATCGCTCGGTCTGATGACTTTCTCTTTTTTTCATCATGAAATGGTGCATTATTCCAGGAATCAGCAGACCGATTGTCAGAAGCAACGGCGTACTGACCAACAGATAATAAAAATTGTGTTCAGGAGTGTGGCATTGGAAACTTGGGAATCGAGTCAAATACTTTGTTCCATCGATAGATTTGCATGAGATAATGCTATACGCGCTGTTTGTCAATGAGGGCTGTACCAAAAAGAATAAACTCACGTAAGCAGCAATCAGATGCTCAATCCTGACCTTTTGGCCGAGTCTCCATTTGAATACGCCCCAAACGAGCAATATGAGGAGACATTTACAGAAGATAAGTCCGAGGACCAGATTGATGATGAAATAAGGCAAGGAAACACTGTTGGTTATGTCTTTAGGATACGTTGCGAGAATAAGGCATTGACTCGAATTTATAAAGGCCTGAATAGGATCTCCAATAAAAAGCGTCCAGCTCAAATAACTGGGGAGCTTCATGCCAAATATTCTCATCATGGATTGGAACTGGAAATAGGTGATCAAGATTCTTAAAGATGGAACAGCGTTCTCAACCTTGACTCCTTGATCAGGATGTTGCTCTATCCTCTCAGCTATTTTCTGGTTCGCGCTCACATTTCCTACGATAAAGAGGACTTCCATACTCAGAATGACTAACCCAGCCAATACAGCATAAACGATATTTTCAGCAGTAGAAGTAGGACAGGTGCTACATTCATAAAATCCGGGTTGGTAATATTTGGTGCCATTGGCAGAAACTCCAAAGTAATCGCAATCTTCGCAAGCTAGACCGTTATATCCCTGTTCACAGCGACTGTTCACCCCGCCTTTACAAGCTCTTGGATTATTAGCGCATAGAACTGGGTTTATCACCGCAGCACTCATATTCGCCCAATATCCCTCCGATATTGTTACAACAGAGAATCCTTCGGGACATTCTGCATGTTCTGGGCAAAAATAGCATTGGGCAGTGGAATTGTCGACACGGGAGTATTGACCAGGGGGACAATGCTTGCAGATCAGTTCACGGCTATTGAATACCCATCCTAACCCACAACTTGAAACCGCTCGTAACGCAAATTTTATGTAAAATGCCGACCTTGACCCATCATTTACTCCAATTATCATGACTACAGACCAATTTAAAGGAGCAGTTAACAATACTGTTGACGCATTGAAAGTAAGAACTCCATCTTTCCACACTCCAGGGATCTCTTCTAAATTCATCAGTTCCACCCTTGGAGGGTTTTTTGTGACAACCTTCTGTGGATCGATTCTCTCCTGCCTTTGGAAATGAATAACCCCGTTTGGATAACTTGAAACATCGGTTCCTGGAAGATCCAGTTGATTTCCAAATATGTCTCGAAGGGTGACTTCAATTATGATTCCAGCCTTTGTGCCTGGATAAAAAGTTCCATAAACCGGAATAATAAGGTCTTCAGGTTCAGGGAACAGCTTGATCCATGGTGAGATATTTACTATCTTAAACTCCAAGCTTTCAAAATATCCCACGTAGTCGTTATTAATGCGCCCTTTGTTATTAATAAACGAATTATTTTCTACGATCTTTACGAGCGACCGGTAATAGTATCTGTGCCGGTTAAATTTGATAACTCCGATTTTATCAGCAACATTCCTGACAAAAGTTGAATTTTCAATTAGAATATTGTCAGTTGTCTCAATAACGCACAAGGCTGCTGTATTATTCTCGAATAAGCTCTTTTTAATGGTCATGTTCCCTTCAAAGATATTTGCTATAATGGTAGTGGAGGCTTCAGGTCCTTTATTATCAATAAAACTCGAATTTAATATGAAAATGTTTCCTTCTTCAAAATTCAGGCATACTGAATCGTCTTTAATTCGATTGTGCTTAAAACTCGAGTCTTGAATCCAAACAAGATTTCGTGAGAGATTAGCAGTTGCTTCGTTTTTTTGATATGGGATTGTGAAGAAACTTGCACCTGAATCAAGATTATTCTCTTCGAAGTGAGAATCTCTCACGGTACAGAGAGATTCATCGTCCTCAATCAATACAAATGATCCACTGAAATTACTGTTTGTGATATATGCTTGATTGAAGGTTAGATTACTGTTAGACAGTCTAATTAGCTGCATTTTGTGGTTCTTGATTCCACTGAAATTAGTCTTTATTCCACTGAAATTAGTCTTGATGAATTTTATTTCGGCGGAGTTTGTAATTTCGAAAAGGGATGAGTAATTTGCCTCCAGGCCGAGAAACTCGCAGGTTTCGAAGTGGGTCCTGGCTCCTGAAATCTCAAATCGAAGAGTATTATCAATCTTTTCGGAAGGTGTTTGTTTATCCTTTGGAAGGAAAGAACAGTTTGAAAATTTTATTATGCCATGATACAAAGCCTTTTTCGTGTTTATAAAAGTGACCTTTATTGGAGGTGATTTCTTAGAATCCTGTCGGTGAGAACCGAAATAAAAGGAGCAATTTCTAAATTCAATGATGTTTAATGGAAACTGCTCATGTTCACTGCTATTCGTTCCGACATCATAGTCTTTGAAGTAGAACAAATTTGACGATTTTGTTTCGTCGTTATGAGGTAGTATTTCAAATGAAGAGTCTTGAATTGTCAAATACATGAACCTCGGGTCAGAAATCCAGAGGAAATGATCCATAAGTGAAGTTCCGCTCTTGACAATTATATTGGTCAGAATCAGCCCAACAGCAAAATAACCTCCTGAATACATGATAATTGCCCTTTATGGACAATATTTCCATCGAATGTACAGTTGCTGATCGATAATGAAATGGTTTCAACGACTTGGTCGTGTATTCGAGGAGATATATCTAATTGAGTATACCAATAATTGTCTAGGACGAAATAAGATCCTCTATAGACTGAATTAGATGCGAATTGGCTTGAATTAACCCAAATAGTTGGCGAGCTGAAAAAGAAAATTCCTTGAGCACCAACGATAGGATTATCCGATGATATCATCTGGTCTATTTGCTGGAATGTACACATCAGAACTAATGAATTTTCAATCACAATATTCGCAGCAATAGCGGTGAAGAGATACCCATACGTATTAAATTGACTGTTTAGGAAGCGCAAGTCTTTGACCAAGAGATGATAATCTGGAGCGGTAATTTGCACTAGAGAGGGAGTGACTGCCATCAGACTTCCGGTAAGTAGTGCTGTGCCATCGATAGTATTTGAAATGAAGAAATTTCCAAAAAAGTCAATTTGAGATATAACCCGAAATCTATCGACTTTTTGGAGAGATTCAAGATTCAATTGAATGTTCAAAAAATTTGTCTGGAGGTTATTTCCTGCAATGAGTGAGTTAAAGCTGAAGTAGTTGTCTATGAACGAAATGATATTCTCTGAGTTACTAAAGCTGACTTTCAGATTGACGAATCCACGATCAATGATATTGCAATACAAGATCGAATTGTTTTCGTATCTCAGTTCCTGGATCTTATCTGCGTTTAAAGCTAGTATCCCAGTTTCATTAGTATTAACCTCCATTTTTTTGGGTTTCTTCCCGCTGAATGCGTTGCTGGTAAAAACAAATTTCCCAAGGTCCGTCGCAAATGTCGTTATTGGCAATTCGCTTTCTCGGTATATAACCAAGAATATAACTCCTCGGGTATAGGCACAGACGAAATCATTTCGATTGATGGTGACGTTGCCAGAGTGCACTATTTTGAATAGGTTATTATCAGTCCTATTAGATGGTGTGAGATAAGCGAGTTGGTTCTCTTCAACGAGAATTCGCGAGTAGAATCTCCTAAATCTGTATAGGAAATCGAATTCATTCACGTTGACGATGATCGATAGATCAATCTTCAAATAAGAGAAAGTATTGTTCAGCAACGCTATCGTTGGCTGGCCTTGCGCCACTAGCTGAAAACAGTCAGGCTGATCTGACGTATTAAAGAGGGTATCTGGTGCGAGTGAGTTTGCTACGGGTCGTTGGTCAGACATCAGATAGTTAAGATTGATGACCGAAGATAGGTACAATTCCGAAAAGGCGATTTTGTTCTCTTGAAAGATGAAATTGATGAAATTGCCTTGAAGCAAGGCTGAGTTCTTCAGATTCAAATTGTAAAATGAGGATTTTTCAATAAGTACGTATCTGTAATTACGAACCAATCTTACATCCTTGTTCTGCTTTTGCTCGAGGTAGACAATGAAATCCTCTGGTTTTTGTATGTTGCATAAGAACCCCGAATTCTCAAAACTGTTGTTTTGTACATCTGCTGAGGAAAATCGGATGATGGGCTGAGGCCCTTCAAATTTAAACATGATGAATTGCTCGAAGTGATTATGGTATATTTGTGCATTTTCAACGATGAGATTCCAATATGAGGATTGTAGAAAGCTAAATTGAGAAATTGTTAAGGGATCGTTTTTGCTCGTGGCTTGGTTATTCACAAAATGTAAGCCATTTAGCGTCAGAGTGTTCAAGTAAGGAGCATTCAAGGTCTTGCGGCAGTTTGAATCATACTCAATCACGGAAAAGGGCTCGCCTTCATTTTTAATTTCTGAATCATTGATTTCGATACCATTCATAACCATGGTAAGAGCTTCAGTGGGGTCATGCATGGAACAAGTATTTAGAGAATTGTAGAGAATGGTGACTAGATTTCTCTTTATAGTTGAGTTCGAGACGCTGATACCATTTATTAGAGGGCCTTGGATCGTGGTTTCGATATACAAAAGCGAGTGAGACTCAAAAATCATGTTCGACGCACTGATATTATTGATTTGTAAGGGGGTGAATGAAATATGATTAATAGAAACTAAGTTTGATGATTTCCGTACCACCTTTGGTTGAATCGGGAGAGAGCAGCCAATTATCCTGATGTTGTTGAATGAATGGATACCTTCATTATTGTAATCAGTCATTGCAAAAAAGATTAAATCGGAAGAAAAGCTTGCAGTTGGAGAAATCACTTCAAATTTGACGTCCGAAATGTTTAGGGAGCGAATTTCCACCATGTGAAGGAAGCCTGTTAGATCAGCATTCACATCCATGATGACAGAAATATTGACAAAACTAATGTCGTGATACAACCCTAAGGTAATGAAGACTTGGTCTTTGAGGTGTAAGTCAATAGTTTGTGTCAGTCGAAATATCACGTTTTCAATCCAGAATGAACCGTTATATTGGAGATCTGTTTCCGAAGCAGAGTTGATAAATTGTGATTTGGATGAGGTAATGAACTCTGAGTTTTGAATCGTTATATTTGGGTTGTTGTCGGTGCTCTTAAGCAAGTTGTAACTCCCATTGAACCCTCCGTGCACATTTTGTATTCGTAATGTGGTATGAGTCGACAGAAAGTTGGCTGGATAGTCACTTTTCTCTAATATTGGCCCACTTGAAAGGTAGATGTCTAAGTTTTGAATGTCTATGCTCCCGTTGGACATGCAAAAGAAGCAATCGAGCTGAGATCGATCATATCCAACAACACTGAGATTGGATAGCTTCAAATTAATGGCGTTCATAGTAAGATTTGAAAAATGAGCAAATTCAAGTTTCGAAGTGGCTCGGTCATCGCCTTGAAAGACAATTTCCACATTTTCTCCTACTCCAAACGAGTAGATTTGATCGAGCTTGATTGTGGCATCAGCAGGGATCCTGATCATGAAGGTTGTTAGGCTTTTATATTTGAAAGATGGGTATTGTTGGAGTAGATCTTTTAGAGAAGCATAACGGTCGGACCAAGTGCTGGTAGGTTCGTTTGGTTGGATAGTGGTTTCTATGTCCTTAGCTGCATTTGTAATAATCACAAGAGAAAAAAGCAAGATAAGACAAATTCTGAGAGACATGGTTTCGCTTCTTGTATTTAGTGAAAAAAACTTTGATTAAGTTCAAGAGTATTGAACTGGATAAATTTATACTTTGATAAAACTCAAGATGTAAACCCCTAATCAAACTTCAGAAAAATGTTCAAAAAACGATAAACAAGTATCAAAATGACCTGAAAATGAAATGAGCGAAAAGTCTAGCCTTTCTAAGGCAGAGCACAATTGAAACCGCTTTATGTTCATAACCAACAGGATCAAGTCCATTAAAAGAAGTGCTAAAAATCACATTAAAATCTTTTTTTAAATAAATGAATGAATCCATGGGAATTTTGTTTGCTACTTTTCTAATGACAGCTATTCGTGTTCTTTATTGCCATAACATATGCATATATATGTCTCAAAGAGCAATTGCTATACAATCATTTTCCATCAAAAGGCCATAACAAATGCAAAAGAGGCCCACTTTACTGCTTATGAAAACTATTATGATGATTAATGGTCAAACAAATATCTTAATCTTGCTTATCAGAGAGCAATTCCTGCCCCAGCGCAGAGTTATCATTTAATATTGACCTTAGCAGAATAGATTCTTTCACTTCTGGTCTACTTCTGACAGAGGCGTCTTTGGACCCGAATATTTTAGACGGGAAGAATACAAATAATGCATAGCCAATCACGATAACATTTGCTCCGATAATGACGGCCGAGCAAATAAATTCGAGGCCATCGGGGACGACCTCTGAATCTAAGTTAAATTTCCAGTGAATAAAGAATATTATCGCCATATCCAAAGAGACCAGATGGATGTCCATTTTGCGTAGTTTTGCTTTGAGATGAGGTTCGAGCTTGATCAAAGCGAGAAGATAAAATGCGAGTATCATGATAAGCAGCAATGATTTAATTTTATGGTCAAGGACGCTCGTTACTGGAATAAAGCTCGACAATACTATCAGAACGAACTTCAATTCGAGAAGAATAAGACCCCAATAATAGCGCTGCTGTGGTTCATATTCAGCGAGGAGAGCTCCGAATCCACAATATAATCGGACATATTGCTGATTCTCTCTTGCTTTCATAATGGAACGAAGGATCGCTCCAGGAATGACCAAACCAATTATAATGAGCATTGGTATGCCAGCTAAAAGGAAATAAAGCCAATGCTCAGTAGTATAGCACTGGAAGCTTGGATAGTAATCCAGATAGCTCTGTCCATCAATAGTTTTGCATGAAATAATACTGAACGCACGGCTGGTCAGAGAAGGTTGGAGCAAAATGAACAAGCTTATCAAGGCAGAGATCAAGTGCTCGCGCTTGACTCTGTGATCTCCAAGCTTCAGTTTGAGAAGACCCCAGACTATCATAATAATCGCGCACTTGAAGAGGAGGAGTACGATAGTCAAGTTGAAGGTGTAGTAAGGTAAGGAGAGCTTGGTTGTTGGGTCTTTTGGATAGAACATGAGAATCATACATTGGCTCCAATTAGCAAACGCTTGGAGAGGGTCTCCAATAAAAAGAGTCCAGTCGAGATAATTCGGAAGTCTAATATCAAACATTCTCATGATGCATAGGAATTGAAAATATGTAATCAAGGCTCTTACGTATGAGGCCGCGTTTTCAATTTGAATCTCTTGAAGTTGCTCTATTCTGAGAGCGATTTTTTGGTTGGAGATGACATTTACAGCCACAAAGATGATCTCCACGATGAAAGCAATGAAAACAGCGAGAGCAGCGTGAGACACGTTTTCAGGATATGAAGTCGGACAGCTGTTACACTCAAAAAATCCAGCTGAATAATATCTTGTTCCATTTGAAACTCCAAAATAGTCGCAATCTTCACATGCTAATCCATAGTATCCGCTTGCGCAGCTACTGTTTACCCCTCCTCTGCAGGCATCGGGATTATTCGCACAGGGTGTTGGGTTGATAATCGCGGCACTCATATTCGCCCAGTATGCTTTGGATATTTCAACATTGTCGTATCCTCCATCACATTTTGCATGTGCAGGGCATGCCAGACATTCAGCAGAAGGACTGTCGATACGAGAATATTTACCAGGCAAACAATGTTTGCATATCAGAGTGCTTTTATCAAATACCCACCCAACTCCACAACTCGAAGTGGCTTGCAATGCGAATTTCAAGAAAAACGCAACATGTTCAAAGTTCACTTTTATTTCCATTACTGTATACCAATTCAATGGGGCAATCAATAAAACTGCTGACGCATTGAAAGAGAAAAACCCATTTCTCCAAACTCCAGGAATATTTTCATGAAAGGTCATGCCTTTCTGATCTGACATTGAAGAATGAATGTCTTCGTATCTTTTGAAAGTGATCCACCCCTGAGGACGCTTTGCAGCGTTTTCTCCTCGAAATTCTAATTGATTTCCAAACGTGTCGTGGATAGTCACGTCAATTACTATCCCAGACTTTGCACCCGGATAAAAGCTCCCAATTATCGGGATACCATTAATTGAGCGTTCTTTGGTGGCTAGCCTCACTCTGGTTGAAATATTTAAATTGGCAATTATATACTCCAAGTGATCAGCATAACCCACATAATCTTTACATATTCGGCCAAAACCATCAAGAAAAGAGTTATTTTCCACAATTCGCGTTAGATTTTTCATAGAAGATATCACATCTTCTGTGAATTTGATTGTTCCTGCGGGAGTATTTAGATGTCTGATGAATGTGGAGTTTTCAAGTTCAATGTTGTTGGTAGTTTCAATTGTACTCGAATTTGCTGAGTTATTTGCAAAGAAGCTGCTTAGAATTTCCACTTTGGCTTCGTTTCGATTTTTTATAATAGGACTACTCGATTCATGTCCGTCGTTTTCAACGAAACTAGAATTAGTGATTATAACACTACCATCTTCAAAACGAAGACCTGTCGCACTTCTGCCGATTTTGTTGAGCATGAAGACAGAATCTTGAATAGTTAAAAAGTTTCGCTGGACTAGAATTTGCGCACTTCTCCGCTGGGAAATTCTAAATAAAGTTGAGCTGAGAGCGAGAGCATTTTCAACAAAATGAGAATTTTGTACCGTGCAAACAGTGTCATTGCCTGTAATCAATACAAAAGTGCCTCTAAGCTCATTATTAGTGGCTTTGATCTGGTTCAGAGTTACACTGCTGTTGGAGATTTTAATCAAAGTTGTAATTCCCAGATTAATCCCACTGAAAGCCGTGTTTGTAAATCTGACTTCAGAAGCGTTGTGTATGTCAAAGAAAACTGAGCTTAATGAATACAGCTCAATAAACTGGCAGTTTTCGAAATATATTTTTGAGCCTGAAAACTCAAATCGTATGTTATATTGGAATGGCTGAGGTACTGGAGCCTTGTAAGTGATCGGAAAGAAGTTGCAACCTGAAAACCGTATTGGAGCTATAGAATCGACTCTTTTTGAGTTTATAAATGTGATTCTCGGTGGGTTTGGAGAGCCAGAGCTAGAAGAGAGGTAAAAGGTACAGTTAATAATTTGAATGGGAAATTTAGTTTCCGAAGTTGATTTATTTGTTCCAGCGTCGTATTCATTGAAGTAAAACAAATGTGGTGACCTATTTTTCTCCATCTCAGGTGTGATTTCAAATGATGCGTTTTTAATTTTCAAATACAAGAACCTCGGGTCTGAAATCCAAAGGAAGTGCTCCATTTCAGCATTTTCGTTTCTCACGACGATATTTTCAAGTCCCATTTCCAAATTGAAATAACCTCCTGAATACATGATGATCGCGCCCTTTCTGACCCTATTCGACACGAAATTGCAATCTATTAGTTCAAAAACTATCGTCTCCTCGTAATCATCGGGATTTGGCCGAACATAATAGGCTCGAGACCAGAAATTATCAAGAACGAAATAAGAGCCTCTTTGTATTGTATTTGACGAGAGTTCGCTTGAGTGGACCACCACGGTAGGAGAGCTGAAAAAGAATATCCCCTGAGCACCGACCACCTGACTATCCATCGAAATGAATCGTTCCTCCTCGTGGAACGTGCAACCCAAGACACTTGACTTCTCCACCACAGCGTGGAAAGAAATGGCTGTGAAAAGATAGCCGTACGTCTTAAAAATACTCGAGATAACATTCAACTCACTCACATAGAGACTATAATCTGGAGCTTTAATCTGAACGAGCGAAGGAGTGACTGCCATGAGACTCCCTGTGAGGAGTGCCTCACCATCTATGGTATTCGAAGTGAAAGAGTTGTTATAAAATTGGATTTCTGATCGGATGTAAATCTCTTTGGGTTGCTCAGTAAATTCTGGATCCAGTTGAAAGTTTAGAAAATTCGTTCGGAGATTGTTTCCAGCGACGAGCACGTTATAAGAGAAGATGTTATCTCTCAAAGAGATGATGTTCTCGATTGGGCTCAGCTTGATTTTAATATCTACGAATCCTCGGTCAATAATTATACAGGACAAGATCGAATTATTTTCAAACCTAATTTCTTGAATCCGATCCGCATTGAGTTCTAAAATAGCTGTTGAATTGCTGTCAAACTCTTTGGCTCTTCTTCCCGTGAAGACATTGCTAGTAAAGATAAATTTCCCATGGTCAGTCGCAAAAGTAGTGCCTGGTAAACTATTTTCTTGATAAACAATGTGGAATATCACTCCAATCGTAAACACGTTGATGAACTCGTTATTGTTGATGATAACGTTGCCCGAGTGCATGAAATTGAAGAGGTTATGGTTGGTCTCTGGAGATGGGATCATATAAGACATTCTATTATCTTCGATCAATATCTGCGAGTAAAACCTTTTGAAATTATACAAGAAATCGAACTCCAGCGCGTTAATGACCACCGATCTATCAAGATTCACATAGTTAATCGTGTTGTTCAAAAATGCTATCGTAGGTTGTCCTTTCAGGATAATTTGGAACCAATCAGGCTGTTCAGAAGCATTAAAAAGGAATTCCGGAGCAAGTGAGCGTTCTGCCGGTCGTTCATCGAGCATGCGATATCGGAGGTCGATGAACAAAGATCCGGATAATTCCGAAAAGATGATACCGTTCTCTTGAAAGATAAAGTTAATGAAATTCCCTTGGAACAGCACCGAGTTGTTCAAGTCCAAATTATAGAAGTAAGATTTTTCGATGAGGACGTATCTGTAATTGCGGACTAATTGTAATTCTTTACCAGTTTCATTGTATTCGAGATACACGAGGAAATCTTGTGGGCCTTGCGGATTGCATAAGAAGACAGAATTGTTAAAAGTGTTGTTAAGCAACTCTAGAGCGCTGAATCTGATTATTGGTTGAGGCCCTTTTATTTTAAACAGCGTGAATTGATTGAACTCGTTATTTGATATAAGTGCATCTTCGACGATGAGATTCCATTTCGATGAGACAATAAAATTGAAGTCTGATAATCTGGAGTGCTTATACCTGCTGATGATTTTGTTGTTGTTAAACTTCAAGTCGTTTAGTCTGATACTGCTCAGAAAAGGGAATTTAAGACTACTCTCACAGCCTTCAGTGAATTCCACCAAGGTTAACTGTTCATTTTCGTATGTTATTTCGGAGTCGCTTATTTCAATTCCACTGAAAGTCATCGAAACGGTATCAGATTCCTTTGATGAAGAGCAAAGCATTAAATGATGTTGCGAGATCTCGAACATGGTGCTCTTTACTGTTGAGTTTAAGACGCGAATGCCTGTGATTTGAGAGTCTAGTGGAATGTTTCTGATGACAAGAAGCTTATAAGTATCGATGATCATGTTGGATATGGTGATATTCTGGATTTCTAAGGGGGCCTCCGCATAATGCATAAAATAAAAGACATTCAAATTATTAATATCTTCTACGGTTTTCGTTGGAACTGAGTAGCCAATCAAGTTGATATTGCATATCACAGCTGCTCCATCCGTTCTTATGTCGTTTCTAGCAACATAGAATAACTCGGCAAATCTTGCAGTTGGATGAACCACTTCAAACTTAATGTTAGTAATATTTAGGAATATGGTATCCAATGTGCGGAAGAACAAATTAATCTTTGCATTTTCTGCAAAGATAATGGTAGTGTTTGCAAGCGTGGCATCGTTGTAATCCTTTAAGGTGATAAAGCTTGTGTCATCTTCTATGCTTAATTGGACCATTTGGGTCATTCGAAAAGTTGTGTTTGTGATCAGGAGGGACCCTTTATGGGTAGCTATGTCATCACAAACAGAAAAAATGAAATTTTTTTCATTAGAAGTCATGAATTCTGAGTTTTGAATTGTGATGTTTGGGCTGTCTTTGGAATACTGAAGTAAACTATAACTCCCATTGAACACTGCTTGCACATTTTGCATTTGTAGAGCAGTATTAATCGATAGAAAGTTGGCTGGATAGCCATTTTTTTCTAATATTGGCCCACTTGAAAGGTAGATGTCTAAGTTTTGGATGTCTATGCTCCCGTTGGACGCACAAAAGTAGCAATTTAGTTGAGATCGATCATATCCAACAACACTGAGATTGGATAGCTTCAAATTGATGGTGTTCATAGTAATACTTGAAAAATCAGCAAATTCGAGTTTAGAAGTAGCTCGATCGCCGCCTAGAAAGACAATTTCCGCGTTGGACCCCACTCCGAATGAGTAAATTTGATCGAGCTTGACTGTGGCATCAGCAGGGACCCTGATCATGAAGGTTGTTGGGTCCTTGTATTTGAAAGATGGATAACGATTGAGGAGGTCTTTTAAAGAAGCAAAACGATCGTACCAAAAGTGAGTCGTCTCGTTTGGCTGGATGATGGTTTCTACGACCTTAGCTGCACTCGTTGTAACAACGAGGAATATAAACAAAAGAAGACTAAATCTGATGTTCATAAATTACTGCTGTATTTAACTTGAGTGAAAAGTTAAAATTACTCTTGAATTGTGAAATTTATTATTACTCAAAATCTCTCTTCACTAAGGCTCGAAAAGCGTATGTAAGCTTTATCCTCTATAATAGGATGAAACCAACTAGAATATTTTCCTAATAGAACTCGACAGCTATTGTGAGGGTTTTTTTCAAAGGCATGCACACTTTACGATTTTTTTTACTTTTTTCAGACTTATGTATGGTTAAACCAATAAAGTTATACTCAATAAGACCAACCATAGATAATAGTATGTATCAAATTCATTAAAGGTTAGTCATTATTATTCATTGCTAAAGGCTTTGTGGTGATAGACTTCGGAATTTTCTTCTTGATACTGAAATTCCTGAAGTAATTCCTTCCCTAGGTCAGCAGTAATATTTCCAGGTTTATCGAAGGAAATAGATTCAGTTCCACCTGTTTTTCTGATGGAGAGGTTGGTGAACCTAGCAGAGGCATCCTTGAGTCCAAACACATTAGACAAGTAAGAGACTACAAACGCATAACCAATTGCGATAATATTGACTCCAATAATAACGGTTGTGCATATAATATCCACCCCTTTTGGGATATTCTCAATATCTAAGGTAAATTTCCAGTGTATGAAGAATATCATCGCCATATTCAAGTTGAAAAGATAGATGTCCATTTTGCATAGTTTTGCTCTGAGATGAGGCTTGAACTTGACCAAAGCGAAGAGATAAAATGCGAGTATCAGTATAATCAATAATGATTTAATTTTATGGTCAAGGCCATGTGTGATTGGAATAAAATTCGAGAAGAGTATCAGAGCGAATTTCAACTCGAGGAGTATTATCCCCCAGTAATAGTAATTCGATTCGTAATCAGTAAGGAAAGTGCCAAAACCGCAATACAGTTGTATGTCCTGGTTCTCCTTTCTCTTTTTCACAATGGAGCGAAGGATTGCTCCGGGAATGGTCAAGCCAACCAGAAAGAGCATTGGCAAGCCAGCTAGAAGGATATAAAACAAATGCTCAGTGGTATAGCACTGGAAACTTGGATAGTAGTCCAAATAGCTCTGTCCATCGATAGTTTTGCATGAGATAATACTGAGCACATTGCTTGTCAGAGAAGGCTGCAACAAATAGAACAAGCTTATAAAGGCAGAGACTAAATGCTCACGTTTGACTCTTTGAACGCCCAGTTTCCGTTTGAGAATACCCCAGACCATCAAAATAACCACACATTTGAAGAGTACGAGTGCCAGAGTCAAATTGAAAGTGTAGTAAGGTAAAGAGAGCTTACTTGCTGGGTCTTTTGGATATGACATGAGAACCAGACATTGGCTCCAATTAATGAAAGCCTGAAGAGGGTCTCCAATAAAAAGCGTCCAGTTCAAATAACCCGGAAGATTGATATCAAATATCCTCATGATACACTGGAACTGGAAATAAGTCACCAAGATCCTCAAATAAGGGGCTGTGTTGTTCACCTTGATGTCTTTATTTTTCTCTATTCTGGAGGCGATTTTCTGGTTGGAGATGACGCTTGTAGTCACAAAAACAATCTCCACTGCGAAAACAATCAAACCAGCTAAAAGAGTGAAGAAAATATTTTCTGCCAGAGAAGTCGAGCAGCTGCTACACTCATAAAATCCTGATTGGTAATACTTCGTTCCACTTGAAAATCCAAAATAATCGCAGTCTTCGCAAACTGGCCCATTGTATCCGATTGCGCAGCTACTGTTTACGCCTCCTTTACAAGAACTGGGATTGTTGACGCATCTGATTGGATTGATAAACGTAGCACTCATATTTGCCCAGTATCCTTGGGATATTGCAACGTTATCGTATCCGTCATTGCACTCTGCGTTTGCTGGACAGTTTTGACATGTAGCCGTAGCACTGTCTTGACGAGAATACTGGCCAGGCTGGCAAGGCTTGCATGTCAACGTGCTGTTGTCGAAAACCCACCCAAGTCCGCAACTTGAGGTCGCACGCAATGAAAATGATCTGTAAAACGCGAGTTTCTCCGTGGTCACCCCCACTGTCATAACAATGTACCAATCTAAGGGGGCTGCTAAGGTTTCCATCGTTCCATTGAAAGAGAAAACTCCATCTGTCCACACTCCAGGAATATATTCGGAGGTCAACGTCCCCTTCTTAAGCGTGCTATCTTTTACCAGAGAGTTTATGCGTTGAACCCTTGTAAAAGTGAGAAATCCTCCTGGCCTCTGATAATCATTCTCATCGATAAAATCCAGTCTGTTTCCAAATGCATCGTGAATGGTCACATCAAACACAATTCCAGACTTTACACCTGGGAAAAAGCTTCCAATGACTGGGGTAGAAATTCTTTTTTCTGGCTTGTCAAATATCGTCAACCTTGAAGAGAAATTTAAATAGGTAATATTGTGCCTCATGTCATATGGGTATCCTACATAATCGTTGCCGATCCTGCCATGATTGTCGCGGAAGGTATTACCTTGAATAACTTGTTGTAATTCGGCTTGAGTAGTCCTCTCTGTGAATTTGATTGCGCCGGCAGTTTTATTAGCAATGTTTCTTATGAACGTCGAATTTTTGAGCTCAATGTTATCTGTTGATTCAATAACGCTTGAATTTGCAGTATTATTCTCGAATAAGCTGTTTCGGATCTCGACTCTCGCTTCGTTTTGATTTAGTATGACTGAGTTAGGAGTTGTGGGACCATCGTTGCCAATGAATTTCGTGTTTTCGATTATGCTCCGACCTTCCCTCAAGCGAAGACAAGTTGAAATTGAATTGTAAGCCGAGTCTGAGCTGATTTGATTGCCTTTAAAGGTAGAGTTTTGAATCATCAAGACGGTTCGTGGTGTGCTCTCAGGTTGCATAGGAATGTGAAAGAAGGTTCCGCCTTTCATAAGCTGATTTGTGATAAAATGGGATCTTATCACATGGCATAGAGGTTGAGTGCCTAAAATATAGACGAAAAAGCTGTTTGTAAAATTCGAATCATAAACAACTGTATCGTTTAAGATTAGGGTGCTGTCAGTTAGTGTAATTACTGTGGACATTGACGATCTCACCGCATCGAAATACGAGTTTTTGAATTGCACTTGAGAAGAGTTTTTAATGTCGAAGAAAACCGAGCTCGTAGATTCCAATCCGAGAAAATGACAGTCTTCAAAGAGAGCTTTTGAACCAGAAAATTCGAATCGGAGATTATATTGGAAATTGGCAGTAGTAGGAACTTTCTTGTAGATAGGATAGAAATAGCAGCCTCTAAATTTAATGAAGCCGATTGATTCGATATCTTTCGAGTTTATAAACGTAATTCTTGGAGGATTTGGACTTCCTGGATGTGTTGCCAAATAAAACTTACAGTCGGTAAACTCAATAGGTGACCACTTTTCGGGCTGAGGCAGATTGGATCCTCCATCATATTCATCGAAGTAAAACAAGTTAGATGATATCGATTTCAGCTCATGAGGCTGGATCTGGAATGTTGAATTCTTAACGGATAAATACAAAAATCTGGGGTCCGAAATCCAAAGGAAATACTCCATTTCAGCGTTGCCGCTCTTGAGGATTATATTTATCATTTGTATTGATAAAGAGAAATAGCCTCCTGAATAACTAATGATCGCTCCTTTTACAACTCTATTTCTTACGAATTTGCAATCTTCAATTGAAAAAGCTATTGCTTCAATGTATTCGGTCTCGTTCGATCTCTTTTCGTAGGCACGTAACCAAAAGTTGTCCAATACGAAATAGGAACCTCTTTCGATTGCATTTGACTCAAGTGTGCTGCTATAAACCATCACAGCAGGAGAGCTGAAAAAGAATATCCCTTGAGCGCCTACAACAGGGTGATCGATTCGAGTAAACCGTTCCTCTTCACGAAAATCACATCCTAAAATTGTAGAATTGTTCACAACGATAGTTGTCGCGATCGCGGAGAAAAGATAGCCGTACGTCCTAAACTGACTGGAGATAAATTGCAAGCCGTTCACATACACGCTACAATCTGGCGCTTTAATCTGTACAAGGGAAGGAGTGACAGACATAAGACTTCCTGTCAGTAGTGATGTACCATCGATAGTATTCGTGATAAATGAATTTCCTATAAACCATATGCTCGGGATGACATAGTAATCTCCGGCTTTTGGTATAGTTTCCATGTCCAATTGAATGTTCAAAAAATTTGTTCGAAGATTGTTTCCGGCGACAAGAAGGTTGAAAGAGAAGAAGTTATTTCCGAAGGAGATACTATTATTATTCGTGGCACTTAAAACGACGTTGATATTCACGAAGCCTCGATCAATAATTGTACAACTAGTGATTTTATTGTTCTCGAATCGGAGCTCTTGAATCTTATCTGCATTTAATTCTAAGATGGCAGTTTGATTGGTGTCGTTCCAGTCTGAGGACTGCTTTCCCCAGAAGAAATTATTGGTGAATATGAACTTTCCAACATCAGTCGCGAACGTTGTTCCTGGTAAGCCTTGCTCTCGATAATTCACGTTGAATAAAACACCAATTGTAAACACGTTTTCGAATTGGTTATTCATTATTGTAATATTGCCTGCATTCATGAAATTGACGAGGTTATGGTTGGTTCCTGTTGTCGGGACCAAGTATCCCAGATTATTCCCGCTAAATAGGATTTGAGAATAATATCTCTTGAAATTGTACAAGAAATCAAAGTCTAGCGCATTGACGAGCACAGATCTGTCAAGTTTGAGGTACTTCATCGTATTATTAAGCATCGCTATTGTCGGCTGTCCCGTTAATATCATTTTGAACCAATCAGGTTGTTCGGAAGTCTCAAAGAGAAAGTCTGGAGCAAGCGAAAATTCTACCGGCCGTTCTTCTTGCATCAAATATCGAAGGTCAATCAATGATGAGAGAGAAAGCTCCGAAAGGTGTACCGCGTTTCCCTTGAAGATGAAGTTGATGAAATTGCCTTGGAAGAGCGCTGAGTTCCTCATTGTCAATTGCTGGAAGCTACAATCTTCAATGAGGATGTACCTGTAATTACGAACCAATTGCAAGCCTCTCTCGGTGTCAGTATGCTCCAGATAGACAAGGAAATCACTGGGATCTGCTGCACCGTAGACAAAAACTGAATCTCCAAATGTGTTATTTCGTAAATATACCGAAGAGAAACGAACAATCGGTTGTGGTCCTACGAGTTTAAAGAGAGTGAATTGATTGAACTCGTTGCTATAGATAGTGGCGTTTTCAACGAATAGATTCAATTTCTCTGAACGAGCAAAAGTAAAATCCCATTCTCTTGGGAGTTTTATAGGGCTAGTTGTCACGATGTTCTCGAGGGATAAGTCACTTAGAGTCAGATTATGCATAAAAGGGGTGTTTAGATTGGTGCGGCAGTTCGTACCCAGATCCAGCAAAGAAATAAATTTGTTTTCGTATTTTATCTCCGCATCTTTGATTTGAAGCCCATTTATTCTGAATCCGTACATATCAGAAGCGTTTTGTACAGAGCAATTTTCAAAATAAAGCGAGTACTTGAATAGTGTGCCTTTTATAGTTGAGTTAAGAACACGAATGCCGTCGATCAGGGCATTTTTAGTCATTTGCTTGACATTCATTAGTTGGTAAAGTTCATAGACGAGGCGTGAGGCGGTAATATTCTGGATTATCAACGGAGAAAACGAAAAATGGAAGATGTAGATCATAGCTGAATAAGCGTAATTGTCTTTAGGTTGGACTGTAGTTGGACAGCTAACTACATTTATGTTCCTGAGTGAGACCAACCCTTCTTCTGTCTCGTCATATTTCCAGACATTAAGTAAATTGACGAACAATGCAGTCGGTGAGACAACTTCAAAATTGATATCGGTGGCACTGAAGTACTTGGGTTCCATCCCGTGTATGAACAACTTTAGAGTAGTATTCTTATCCATGATAACCGAAACGTTTTGAAGAGTAATGTTTAGATATTTAGATGCGGTAATGAAGCTCTCGACTTCGCTGCTCTCTATTTCATTTGTTTGTACCATTCGAAAGACCGTGTTCTCTATCAGCAATGATTCTGGAGTTAGACTAAAACCACTACCACAATAGATAAACCCTAATGTGTAAGTGATATTGAATTCTGAGTTTTGGATAGTTATATTTAAGCTGTCATCAGATCTGTTAAGGAGGGTGTATCCTCCGTCGAACACTGCTTGTACCTTTTGCGCGCGTAATGCTTTATTGGTTGTTATGAAATTTGCAGGGATGTTTGTTACCGGCCCATTCAT
>ENA-UOTZ01000993-UOTZ01000993.1-compost-metagenome-genome-assembly--contig:-NODE-993-length-21745-cov-10.751523_pt1 | contig 21745 bp, 22 predicted proteins | sample MGYA00238144_ERZ746983 | MGnify/ENA primary metagenome ERZ746983 (study PRJEB28759, sample SAMN06268863) | compost metagenome | isolation source: single cell | place: USA: California, Emeryville, Joint... | reverse complement strand
CAAGAAAAATTGCGCCAGCTCGAGCTAAAACAGCAAAAGAATAATGAAGGATTGAAAAATAAACAGCAGAATCTAGCTGAGCTTATTCAAGCACGCAGAGAGCTGCGAGCCCTGAAAGCTCAGGAGATCAACCGGCATCTTCTTGACGTTTCTGCAGAAAATGTAAGAGTTTACCGAGTTTTGGACTAAAGGGACTAATTAGGAAAATAAAATCGCACAAACGTTAATCAAACACCGAGGCCGAGGCCAGAAGAAGAAGATAATGCAAGAATATCTGCTCCTGATGAACGTAATCACCTCAGTTTTCTTTATAAACTCAGCATTCATAGGAGAAACTCAATCGTCATGCACGGTTACAGGAGAAGTTTGCTTTACAATCCAGAACGCCGGAAATTCACACCAAATCTAAAACACCTGAACAGCTCAATGCCGATCACACTCAACAATTAAACGAAACAGCTGCATATTAGGTTTTTCAATTGGAAGGTGAAAGAAATAAAATCTTTCACTTCTAACAATAAAATTTCACAATAAAAGTCATTCGATATCTGGTTTATGCCCTGAGTTATATATTCTCTATTATCTAATATTTCATATGATTATCATTGTTATTAACCCTATTATACTCTCAATCAGCTTTTCACAGCTATCTAACCTTTCTGCGACTCCTCAATACTATTATTTTTATATTTTTCGTGATTGATGGTCTATGTTTTCTTATTTACTCGTACAGAAGCTTGACATTCAAGATTTAATATTTAAATTGCATTTTCAGATAATAGTTTTCTTTGGACTCTCTATTCATAGCTATGGTTTCTGGATCTTCTTGCCCCTCACGGTTACTATTCTTCTTGCCTCGGTCTTGTTTCGAACCGCGTCGAGAACTACTCTCTGGCTTTGAAGGACTTGTCTGAGGTAGTTTTGCTTCGCTTGAGGCATAGTCTGAATGATCTGCGCCAATCCATTATGGTCCATGTCTTTCATCATAATGACCACGTTCTTGAAAAATGCAAACTCGTCTTTGGTCTTAAAATCTGTAACAAGCTGTTCCATGGTCGCCTGAGCTTCCATCTATGCCAAGGAAGAAGAAAATTAAAATATTTTGAACAATTTTCGATGAGTTACTTCCTCATTTTCATGCATATGCAGATCATCATCCTCTTTGTCCTCTTCATCATCTTCTTTCATTTCTCCCTCATCGTTATTATTGCCATTAGCGTCCATATCTTCCTCGCCTTCATCAAATAGTCGATCATCACCATCCATTTTGTTTTTCATGTTCTGCATTGCTTCATCGGTACTAGGTAATCATTTGTCAGTAAAACACCTAAATTGCACAGAAAACCTTTGGAAATCTTGGAGAAGACCATCGATGATCTTTTCGTTCGATGGAATCTCTTCAAGGTCAATATATTGTCCATCTTTCTTCTTATCTCGCTTTTTTCGCAACGCTTCTGCTTGCTCGATAGTCTGAATTATCTTCAGCATGGTCACTGTACAGGCAAAGAGTGCTGGGATCTTCTCCTTGACGCTTGGATGGATTTTCGGCTGCACGAAAATACTGCTGACGCCCATTACATAAGTCTGAGTAATTTATTCCGATTAGCCCTGCTTCAATGCACAATTCTTACTTTTTTATCATAAGCATGAATGAAAAGCTTCATGTTTGTGATGAACACGTCGATGATTTGACCCAAGATATTCTTTTGCAGAATCAACTCCTCTATTACTGCATAATTAACGATGAATCCATGGAGAATAACGCCAAGCAATCTAATTCAATGAGCGACAGATTAGCCTGTAGTATAATACCTTGCTTTCAAGAAATTCTTTTTGATTTCTTTGGAAAGCCGATCCAAAACCGCGATTATAATACTTTGCCAGCTCTCTAAAGTCAGCTTGTCTCCAAGATTTTGGATGAGTAGTTGAAGCATCACAGCGCCTTCTGCTTGGTTCGCTTCGTTGGACTTCTTCGCGGTGCAAAATATCGCTTTTATTGACATTTCAATGAACTAATTTTTCGAAATGAAGCTAATGACTCAACTAATTTCCTCACCAATTCAATGACTTTGTACTCATTCGCGAGGACACCTCTCCCATGCACAATCATCAGGTTCATCACTGAGAATAAATTATTAAACATCAATTGGTTCTTCTCAAATATTTTGGGGAAAGTCTGGACCAAGCGCCATTGGATGTCAGTAACTGTGCCAGAATTGCGAATAAAAGAGGTTATCAAAAGAAGAATCTCATCATCGAAGCTGATTTTCTCCGGGGTGCTCATGCACTCATAAAGTGGGACCAGCACCTCTTCAATAGCTTTGTAATACTCTTTGTATTTTTTCCTGTCACCGATCGTTCGAAGTATATTCCAGCATTTCGAAAACACAATGTTTCCTTGCGCTGAAGTGTTCTGCTGGCTGTTGACTTCGACTTGTATCTGCTGAGACAGTATTTTTACCAGCATGATCAAAACTTCCGGGTTTTTCACAATATACTTGGCATATGACCTAGCATAGTCCAGTCTATCACGAGTGAATCCAGAGGGAGAAATTTACTTGGCTATCGATTGAAGGATGTCAAAAAACTCTGGAATCTTCACATACGAGATGTACTCCACGAATTTTTGCATTATTTCATTGATAAAACTCGACACTCGACTGACCATATTGGGGTCTTCAAAAATCGTTTTTAAGCCATCACAGGCTTGGTATGCAACTATTCTATATTGTTCTTCACGAAGCCCAGCGCATCCCACCAGAAAAGTAATCTGTGCAGCATATACTTTCAACCATTTTTTGTCTGCGAAGATTTTGCTCGCATAGTAACTGATCACCAGACAATATCTGCTGCAAATCAAAGCTAATAATATTAGTTTTAATGTCATTTTCCAATGAAAAAAATTTACGATCAGTCGATTTCAAGAAGAACTCTTTGTAAGTTGTGAGGAGTTTTTCAAAAAGTTTGCTAGAAGAGCGTGATTAGAGAGCTGAAGGGATTTAGGAATTCAATACAGTAGATCCTCCCGCTGAGGCAAGATATAGCTCAAGGTTGCGAGGATGAGTAAAGAGGTTTCAACTCGAATGTTTGCGTTCGTTTTCGCGATGATAATGCTTTCTTGGTAAGCACTAAGCGTTGGGAACTTTGATGGTATTTCTTCGATCTTGCTGGAAGAGAGCGAAAAATCAATCACGGTTAGAGCAAGGATAGCTATAAAAGTCAAAGAGCCATCGATGTAGTCGCACATTGTCTCAAGGAGTTTTGCTGCTTGAGTCTTTAGAGTCATTGATTGCTATAGGATTCGCCATGTATAAAAAACCTTTCGAAATTGGTTGTAAGAGTTACCTGATTGTCACAAGTGTCAATAGCTAACTGCACAAAGTCTCCAGGGTTATCGTTCATAAGCTTCAGTTCTAGTTTTCCCGTGCGGATAAGAGAATAAACAATGTCAACCAATATTCTAAGAGTAGTAGCATGTCAGCTTAGGCGTTTTCATTGAATAGACAAATTACGTTTTTTTATGCTCTGCGAGGATGAAATGGAACTCTGTATGCTTTCCAACGACACTTAGCAGCTGTAATAGCTCAATCAGGAAATTCGCACAGGACGGATTCTATTAATCAACACACGTATCAACCATTTCTTTACTCAAATAAGGGATATTACGCATGTCCAGTCGTCGAAATTGATTTTATCACTCCTGCAGAATTTTGATAGTGTTGCAATAATGAGCGGTAATATCGTTGGTAATAGGATATAGAATTTAGAATTCTGCACTGGAAGGTTCCTCTTGAACTGGAATATGAATTCAACCACGGCATTCATGCTCTTCATGACGAGCGTTTTGATTTCGTTCATCATATTATCGAATTGTTCAAATCCGCTGGTCGAAATGAAACAGTCCTTCATTTGGAAATTTGTATTCAATGAGATGCATAAAATCTTTGTGAAAATCAGCAAAATATTGTCTTTGTTCGTGACACTCTCCAACAAAAGCCCTTTTTTCTCCTCAAGCTTCATGATAAAATTCCTAATGGTCATTATCCACGCCTGCAAAGACTCCAGTCTATCAAAACTTTGTTATGACAAATAGAAAACGGAATTTACAAAGTAGTTAGCTTTTCTCCTGTGCTCTCATTCTGCAACTGCGACATATCCTGGCTGTTGAAAACAGATAATTGATTTAAAACAGCATCAACTATTGTATTTCCCAGCTCAATGAGAAAATCAATGGACTCTCTAAAAAGGGTGGTCAATTTTAGCGTCTGACTTGTCGTATTTGTTAGAGCTCGTAATGCTATCAGACCTCCAATCAGACCTTTATTTTGTAGTTTGAGAGCTTGAGAAATCAAAGGGAGAATATCTCTTTTTATCTCTTCTGCTGTTGATATTATGAGAAAAATGAACGCAAAAATCATATTTGCTTACAATTTTCGATCGATAATAGTGTCGTAAGGCAAAAACCTAGATGGCCACGATAAGCTAATTTCAGATTCTCTTGGGCCATGGCTTGGAGTATTAGATGCGCTTTCTGGAATCTCTGATCGGGTTTCAGATCCATTCTGAAATATGGACTTTTTATCATGTTGTTTAGGAAAGCCAACGCTGCGTCTTTAGCTTGGTTAAGAAGCTCTTTTGAAGATGAGTTAAAGCGATTGCAAGCGTGAGTATGATACCGTTTGATTGATTGAGAGTGATGAGTGCCAATAAAATTTCGAAAAATCTATCTCTGTCTTCTGAAAGTTTAACCAGAGCCTCCTCAGCTGCTCTTCGTTCCAAAGGGTTGTTATTTTTGAATGTTTGCTGCAAGAGCATTGCACATTCCTCGACCTCCTTTAGGTCGAAAGGATTGCTGTTTTGCATCATATTGAAAAATTAAAAATTATTAGAGTGCGAATTATCAGAAAAATCTTTCATCCAAAGCATGAGAAAATAAAGGGGAATTCTAAGGTATTGAGGCTGCAGCTGTTTTATGTTAGCCCATTCCTCGTTGTTGAAAACTGCTATCTGGGTGAAAAGAAAAACCAACAAAAAATTTTTCTTATTTGAATAGCCGATCAGAGATCAGAAGATGTAGAAAGTGGAATCAAACGATGCTAGAATTTGTGGGTTGAATTTAGTAGCGGCTGTCTCATATAATCTGTTGAATATTTTTCCATAAAATTCTCATAAGAAGCAGCAATTTTGTGGAAACTAAAGGGGAATTGATTCAGCAATTTTTTAGTTGAATTGGGAATGCCAATTACACATTAAGAACTGAAATTTCAGTTGATCAGAGCCAATCCGGATTAGCCGCGGAGATCAAAACCAGTATATGCACAACAATTCAGTGGGCAGGATCTTGATATCTATTACAATAAAATTATTCATGATTCGATCTGAATAACACATGGAAGCAGGCTTCCATCGGCAATCATCAGAGGCAACGATCGAGAGTTTTCTGTATATCTCCTCCGAAAATGACACCACAATAGAATCCTTATTAGAAAATTGTTTGATTAAAGACAAAAGAAGAAATTTTCAATATTCAATTTAAGACATTGGATCAGAACTGTCCCAAGAAAAAGCCTCCCCAGCAAGTTGCGCTTTTATTACTATTATCCGATCACCATTATATGGTATCCTAACTAATTTGAGAAGAAAGAGAAAAATATAATCATAGAGACTTTATTGGATTTAACCTCTTGTAATGGAAATTATTGTGCCTTGAATTACACACATAGTGGTGGGGACCTGCAAAATCACGCCGTGAGCGATTTCAGCTCGAAATTCTTCTTCCTTTCTATTTCAAACAAGCGAATGATTTAAAGTTGTGGAGTAGCAAAGCTGAAAAGCACCGAAAAGAATTAAAATTAATTGAAAGTTCGATGATCAAAAAATGAAAGTACTTAGCTTATTGATCACGCTTTCGATTTTGAAGGTTTGTGTGCAACAAACCTGCCCATCATTTAGCGGAACTTATGACTGGCAAATCTCCCACGATTTTGGCACAAATGAAACCTTTTTTGAGAATACAGTAACCAGAGTTAACTATTTTAGTGTTCTGAACACCGACATACCTCTTAATATTTCTCTGGCATTTGATGGACCTGGAACCCTTACCTTATACCCTAGCCCGTCTGCCTTGGGTTTTGTCGCTAGTGATGAAATAACGATTAATGGCAATCAAATTTCATACAATGGAACTTCGACAAAAAGTCTCATTGGATATGGTTTATTTAATAGCTCAGTGAATTACCGAATAAACTTTGGAACAGCTACAGCATGCGCTGGACTTTATAACTGGTTCCGTAGGACAGAAGTTTGTCCAAAAAAGAATACTTTCAACACTGATGATATTAATAGGAACTCTTCTTGTCTGAATTATACTCCAACCTGCTATCCTTGTGACTGCAGTTGTTCCTCTTGCTCTGGTCCAGGGGTTGGGCAGTGCACAGCATGCAAAGCGGGTTATTATATGACGCAGATTACAGAAAACCGATCTGACACTGATTCGGAGACAGGTTTGATGAAGACCATTACTTATGACTACTTACTCTGCCCTGCTTGTCATTCAAGTTGCGCTACGTGCAACGATTCTACCAGCACCAGTTGTTTCTCATGTAACAATGGCTTCTATCTTCAACCAAATTCGACAACCTGCCTTTCTACATGTCCTATGGGATACTATCGAAATTTTACACAGAATATTTGTAGCCCTTGCGATATAGCGTGTAAGAGTTGTACAGGACCCACCTCAAGCGAATGCGTCGCCTGTCAAATCGGGTATTATCAGCAGCCATCTTCCTCGACGACCTGCCTTTCAACTTGTCCGAGCACTCACTGGGCAGACATTTTTGACAACATTTGTAGAGCCTGCGATACCGCCTGTCTGACCTGCTTTGGCTCGAGTTCTTCTGAATGTAATTCATGCAAACCGAATTATTTTAGACAATCTCCTACTTCAACAACCTGCAAAACAACCTGCCCTAGCGGTTATTTCAAAAATTTTACAGAAATGGTTTGCATTCCTTGCAACCCGGCTTGTTCAGTTTGCAGTGGTACAGAAAATACGGCTTGTACCGCTTGTAATTCTGGATATTACCTTCAAATTAACTCAGCCACTTGTCTCAATACGTGCCAGGTTGGATATATCGCGGCGCCTTGGGCGAATGCATGTTCGCCGTGTTATATTGGATGCGCTACGTGCACAAACTACGGGTATAATCTCTGTTTGACTTGCTTTTCTGGATACTATTTCCAGCCCACTTCAACCAATGTAAGCTCGTGTCTAACGTTTTGTCCGTTGGATGGCTACTGGGCAGATTCCTCAAGCAATAAATGTGTTGCTTGTGCTTCCTCTTGCAAAAGATGCACAGGACCTACAAACAGTATGTGCACAGTATGCAATAATGGGTATTACTTACAACCAAATTCCATGACTTGCGATGCGACATGTCCTCAGAATTACTTTCCAGACTCTACATCCAACACTTGCAAACCCTGTGATTCTGCGTGTACTATCTGTACAGGTTCTACACCCAGCAGTTGCAGTGCTTGCCAACCTGGATTATATTTGCTGCAAGCTGGCACTAGCTGTTTGACTTCCTGTCCTACCACCTTCAAGAACCGTGGTTACTGGACCGATACCTTGCATTATATCTGCTCTCCTTGTGATGACAGCTGTTCGACTTGCACAGGGCCTACAAACGCGGATTGCTTGGCTTGCAATAAAGGATATTATCTTTCAAGTACATCCAATGCGTGTCTGCCATGTTCTGAAGGCTGTGCGACTTGTACGAGTAGTTCCAGCGAGGCCTGTACAAGTTGTTTTCAAGGGTTCTACATGCAGCCAACATCGAATAGCTGTAGAGTTAATTGTCCTGAGGCAGGATACTGGCCGAATCCATCCGACAACAAATGTGCTCAGTGCAATCCAGCTTGCACACAATGCACTGGCCCTGAAGCTACAAGCTGCCAGACTTGCAGCCCAGGCTTTTTCAAGCAGCCGTCATCGACAGAATGCATAACGTCCTGTTCTCAAGGCTATTATAAAGATAATAATACTAACTCCTGCAGTCCTTGCAGCGAGCCTTGTCTGACATGTACAGGCGCATCAAATGCATCATGCTTGAGCTGCCTCCCTGAATATTTTTTGCAGGGGTCTTCAACCACATGCTTGGAAAGATGCGCTGAAATTTGGCATTGGCCTAATCCTGACGGAAACAAATGTACGTATTCCGCGCCTTATAAACAGTGGTCAGTTTGGGTCGTTTGCTTTTATTTAGTGGGCTTCTTGGCTACCATAGTAGTCGTGCTGACCATCAACAAAAAATATTGTCTGTTACAACAGTTGGATGATACAATCAAATCAAAGCCTAAGTTCAAACTCAGTCGTATGAAAACTCGATTAATTTGGTTCGGGTTAATGCATTCATGCTTCTCGATTTTCCTCTACCGTGACCCAATACTAACGAAAGTCTTTCAAGCTATGATTTACTTCGGACGTTTAGTGCTGCTACTTGGATTCTCATTGATTCTGATAATCAAAGAGGGAGTAATTATTCACTTTTGTATTGATCAAGCTTATTTCAATCGATTTTCTAGACCTCGGCAAATTTCAGTGGGAGTTTTAACTCCTTTAATACCACTCTCTTCTTGCTGCCAATCATTTTCATCATGCCTGCAGATGCCATCACTACTAAATTCTTAATGACCGCGATATGTCTCAGGTCTCAACTACAAAAGTAAAAATCATTTTACCTCATAATATCAATTAATCAACGCGATTTAGAGACACTAAGATTTCCAAAAAAGGCATAATGTTTCGAAAACTAATATTCTGGGTAAGTATTGCTGTAGTCGCAATATTATCACTCCTTGGAGTGAGCACCTGTCTTTATTTTGCGATTGCGCTGAGACATGACTGGCAGGTTCCCTGGGCTGCAGCGTTTTTCAAAATTTTTCTGGAAGATTTTTTCTTGTGCCCAATAATTAGCATTGTTATAAATCGGCTGCTTATTCGGCATATCGAAGAGGAGAAAGCTAACAAGATACTGAAATTCTTGGGAAAAGCAGTTTCTGATGTGAGAATGCAAACCATTCTCTCAGTAATGAGAAAAATGAATAAAACTAACGAACCTCTCACCGTGAGCTCTTTTCTCCTTTTATTTCAGAAACCTAATATTTCCTTTGGAATTTAGCCTTCAAATAATCCCATCAGAACAGAAGAAATTGCATTACAGAAAGAACTCACATTAAAGAATGAAATTACATTAAGGAATGAGCTGACGAATAGAACTAACCGAACTTCGCGACGCCTTGTATCTATGAGCATTAGTGGGCAGAGCTTTTCTAACTTCTCCACTTAGATCGATTCAAGCCAAGGTATTGAGTCTCCTAAGAGGATAAGCTCCAGTGAAATAGAAATTGTTACTTCTGTTGAGAGATTCCAAAGTGTGCAGGTACTACTGTTGACATTGCTAATTAAGAGCATGAATTGAATGTTTCAAAAGTCGGGACTGGATGTCCAAGATGCAGAAGAGGAAGAAGAGAAAAAGGGAGGAGATTTACCGCAGTCTGTAAAGTCGAGAGTAATTTTGTTTTTTTATTGGTAGTTCCTAAGAAACATCTCTTCAAACAAAAGCTCGGAGAATCTAGCACAAAAAGTATTGATAAATTGATCAGTTTGGACAGTTTGAAGGTAATTTATGCTATATTGATAGCAAGCAATTCATTTTTCATTAAAGAACGGCAGTCAGTCAGGGACAGACTTCGGTGTATTAATGAGGGCGAAGATCCTCCAGCACCACCCTCAATTATTTGCATATAAAAAGAAGAAAAAGAAGAAAAAGAAGGCCAGGTCTCGAGAAATCGTGGAAGGAGCAAGTCAAGAGAAAAAGATTAATTTAAGCCATCATGTTTCTGAAGCAATTTGAAAGCAGCTTCATTATTTTTTCTTTTGTATTTGAAGTAAAAAATCAATGATTTTAAATAAAACATATGAACCATGTATTCAAATTTTGCCTATCATTTTTTTTGGGTGTTTTTTTAATTTTTTTTATACAAGGGTTAATTAAATACTTGCTGTTACCAAAAATATTCAAACAAGAAAGCTTTCTTCAAACTCATTTCTTCTGATTTCAAATAATCTGAACCAACTCTATTGGTTAGAAATCATTTCAAGGCAATGATGCTGGCTTCATAATGTATAAATATATCATTCATAAAGGATGGTTTAATAATGAAATATATTGAAATTCCAATTTATTGGAGTCTAAAATAAAGATGTAAGATGGGTTCATGAATAAATGAAAGAAGAGTGGTAATTTTATAAATATTCAATTCATATGAAATTTTGAACTTTGATATGAATAAATGAGAATCGTGGCCAACCGGTCTCATTCAACCTTCGGTTTATTCTTCTTCATTTCAGCTACACAGGAGTCCGTGACTTTCTTGAAGACTTCTGGCGACCTACACAAATCCAGCAGCTCCCAATAGAGCATTTCCTCCCTAATTAAATAAGATTTATTATACTGCCTCGTGTATTGAATTACTTTTCAAGATTCTGATCGGCTCGAGCTATCAATATTCCTTCGCAAATCTGCAGCAGATTATCCGCTTTTGGAATATCCAAATATTGAACGTTCAGCTGATTTGCCGTCAGTCCACTTCTCAAGTTTTGACCGAGCACAAGGACGACTGTCAAGTAGAACGCTGAGACCTATAGAATTACAAGTTGGTTATAAAAATATCACTTGTCATTTTAATTTACTGAAAAGCTCATCAAATATCTAAAGATTTTGTTAGAAATAACGTGGAATGATAGTCCAGAGCCTATTTGCAGACTGCCATCCGGAGCAGTAACATTTGTCAGTCCAACGGTCCAATAGCTCGTTGATGCTAAAGAGAAATTATTAAAGCAATTACATAGTGAAGTAAGCAGTACAGCAATTATTGAGTTTCAGAGAGATTCCTGGATAAAAGGAATCATTTGTGCCTGGGTAAGAGATAGGCGTAGCTAATGGAGCTATTCTTATCAGCTATCAGAATTAAGATGGTGAGCTAAATAATGTAACGACAGAGATTTACCTGCTGATAGAACCTGGGGACGTAAAATACGGAATTTGTACCATTGCAACTAAGTTGCGCACTGAGAGCCTCGATATAAACAAGATCATTCGTTTGGTTGGTCGAATTCAGCAACTTATAATTGACGCTCAATTTTGTCGGCGAGCCTCCACTCTAACCCAGCAAAAAATCATTACTTATCAATATAATAAGGAGAGTAATTACGCTACTAGTCATGTTCTGAGTAAATTGATAATCCATCAACAAAGACATGTTGTGAGGAGCTGTGGCCCCGCTTCTAATCATAGTCGCTATTTCACTCACAGTGTCCACAAGAAGCTGTCGACTAGGAGCAGCAATATCCCAATTCGTATCTGAAGAAATAGCCATGGTCACAGTCTAACATAAAAACATGTAAATTTGATGGGGCTCTTTAGATATAACCAACCTGAAGAGTAGACATATCGATGCCTTGCAACACGCTTTGGCCCTCAGTAATATTAGCATCAGCTTGACCAATATTAGAGACGTGAGATGCTGAGAATATGCTGTAGTAATTATCGTCTATCTGCAATCCGATGGTCACAGAAGTACCTATCACGGGATTGGTCTCGAGCAGTGGATTGAGAGTTGAGAAGATGAGCAGAGGGCCAAAAATAATTCCTATAAGCCCAATAATAGCGATTCCTCCCTGTGTTATTTTCATAACGAGCTTAATTGGATTTCCAACAATATGGGTTTGTCTCACAATCCATTTACATCTTGCGGTAAAAAGCGTTGAAAATATGATCTCGAATTTGATCCATTGGAAGAGGTCTAACGCCGTTTTCGTGAAAGTCCAATCCAAAAACGTTCTGATTTCAAAGATAAATGGTAAAGCTCGATAGGCCGCGAACATTGAGCCTCGCAATGAGGATGCCGCATTCATTAGATAGTTTTTGCCTTTGAAATATGGTATACCGTACCTAGCGGATAAATGGAATTATTAGACCTTACTTAGGAAAGATGTGGATGTCATTACTTGATTTGGAAGGCTGAGAGCATAAAATAGATCGAATACATGGCGTAGAAGATAATTGCTGGTGTATTGTTGCTAATATTTCCGATATCAAGAGGTGCTCCGGAGGTTTGAGTTGCAATATTGGGCAGGTAGTAATAAATGAACAAATGCACGAGTACCATGAGGAATATGAGCAGAATGTATTTATTGAATGTCGAATATTTCCAGTATGGTTCGCTTTTCTGCTTGGTCGTTGCATGTATCGAAATTCCAAGATTATTTTGATTATAATCGACGATTTTCATGTCTAAAGCAGGTAAATCTTCCTTCTTTTTTTTCTTCTTGGGTTGCGAATTTGCCTTAGCCGATGCCTTTTTCTTCGGTTTGGACACTGAGTGCTTATTTTCAAGGAATTTAGTCTTTTTCTTCTTCTTCAACTCTTCCTCCACGATTGCGTCTTGGTCATTGGGGTTTTTTGCTCGATCTGCTTCTCTCAATCCGTTATTCAGCATGATGATTCTTCTATCCCATAGCACGAAACCGATTTGGAAGAAAAGCACGACCACCATACTTCCAGAGAACTGGTTGAACCTAAGAAACATCATTGCTTTCAAAGATATAACAAACGTGGGTATTACTGCAAAGACGAGCCGCTAGAAGAAAAGCCTCCGCCTTCCATAGCGGAATAGAAAAGCAGGATGTAAATCGCAATGATCATCTGTATTGCAGAGATGTAAGGATAAATATCGATACCAATTTTTTTGTTCTATAAAGCGCAAGAGGTTAATTGAGGAATATGTTATATTCGCGTATGATTATTTACATGGACTGAGAAGAGCCTAAAGGACTGCTGGCTGAGGTCCTGGATGGTAAATCTGTCTAAATCTTCAGTAAACTTCTTTTCAACCTCTTGGAGAATGTCCGGATTTTGGCTTATTTTTTGAAGATCGAGGTCAAGGTTTAAGGTAGGAAGCACTTCTTTAACCTGTATCAAAAGTTATAGAATTAAAAAAACAGCAGTGATGTCTACATTTTTTTCGAATTCATCATCATCGTCATCGCTTTCGTCTTGCTCATCGAAGATATTTTTCAGGTCATTGTTCAGTTTTTTCTAAAACAATATTTAAAAAATCCATATTTTGAGGCTGATAGCTTACTCTGACAAATGCGAGATTAACGTTTTCGTAGTAAATTTCTGCTTTTTCATTGAACCCGATTTCTTGATTCTGCACAATTTGCACGACGACGCATACCAAAAGCCAAATTTCAAAAGAAAACGATTGGTTCGATCCAGCCAAATAATGCAAAAACTTGCTCGTCTAAATAATAGTTACCTTAAGCAAAATAGCTTTTCAGTAGTGATTACCGTTTTTTGATCATCATCAATAATCGATTGAAAAGTCCACGACACGAATCTAACAATCATAATTCCAGCAATTCCCAAGAACAGTATCTTCCAGGTTGAATAACGCGGCTTTATTTCTTCGCAGATCGCATATCCAAAGAAAAGATAGGGGATAAACGCTGTCAGCAGTCCCTGTCGCGTGAAATGATATATGATGAAATTGAAGTAGAGAAAAAGCGTCCAGTTGCTCAATAAAATTTGATAGAGCGTCATAAAAATCTCAGTAATTGTCAAAGGCTTCTCAATTGTAACGGTCCCAAGAAGATCCCTGTCCTTGTGAGCAATGGAGATGTTTTTATGTTTGCCAGTGTTTTTGGATACACCTAATTCTGAATCGTCCACGTCAGATTGGGAATCTGATCTCGGAAGCATCGCCTGTATCTCGAGTTCCGAGGGGCCGTTCTCTAACAGCGCGAGTCCATCATGATGTTTTTCGATGATATCGGCCATGCGCTTCCTGTACACCTCAGTGATAGTCATACCAGGATTCCTGAGGAGTTCCTTCTTAAACTCGTAGTAAAACTTATCGAGATCATCCAAACTCTGGTTGAAAACAGTAAAATCGTGGAATACGTAATCAGTTCGCGAGATCGTTCTAATGTTGATCACATTGCAATTTCTTTGTATAATCTTGCTATATAGCTCAGTAAGCGATGAGAAATAGTGCGGGTTTCGTAACGGTGTGATTTTTGATCTGAAGAATGTCGTGAAGTTCTCCCAAAATGTTTTCTTCATGGTAACTTTCGTACCAGTGTTTCCGGGAAGTCCGTCTCTAATTCTTTTTTTCATCTCTTTTGCTGTTGGGAAAGCATTTAAAAAACCGGAAGGTTGTGTGATATTATTTACTTTCTTTCTTTGCATTCTTATCATTCGTAGTGGTTGGATGTTCCGCATTTGCATTTTTTGCAACAATTTGTGAGGGAGAAGACGCCTCCTCTGGAAGAGCCAACTGTTCTTTTTCTTTAATTTTGCCTTTATCTTCAAAGAACACCTCATGCCACCTATAAAAGATCATATTTTTATACAATAACAAAAGAAATTGTATTTACACTTTCAGTTGTTCACTGACACTCTCCAAACGTTCATTTAATGTCCTCTTGTTGGCGAAATTTTTGATAATTTCGACTATTTTCTTGTCATTAAAGTCATACAGCGCACACAGGTTAATCATTCTCGCTCGCAGACTGAACTTCTTGTAATAATCTTCGTTTATCCTGACATAATTCTTTGACTGAAGCAGATCAAGGATGAGCTGCAAAAGGACAAACATCCATATTTTATCTCCCGCAGAATAATCGGTAAACGTCTCGTTATTGAACGTTCTGATTGGTAGAGCAGCAAATTGCAATTTGTTAAGACTAGCCCAAAGCAGATAGAGCAGTGTGAAGAATTGCGCGAATGTCAAAAATTTCACCATCAATATCTGCTTGTTCGGAATACTACTTGAATTCACTATAAATTCCGTCAACAGCAGATAATACACCGCAACGATCATGATCACTAGGTTCATCGTGAGAAAGTCCGAAAGGGCAATCGAAATAATGACGATGATTGCGACCCGCTGGAAATGAATGTAAACGAACTTGGTGAAAAATCTCAATGCAACGTAGTTAGCATCGCGCCAGTTCTGATAGTTGATAAGCTCAGACGCTTGATCAGCTAGCTTTTTAGCGGCATCTTGGGCTTTTCTGAACAAGTTCTGAAGGACGAGCTGGAAATACCGAAGATACAGCCACAATAGCCCTTGCACGAAGAGAAAGACCAGCGAGTCTCCAATGAGCGTCGAAGTTGCTGTATTAGGCAACGGCGTAGTAATTGGATCCAGTGGATTAATGGCAGTGTTGGTGATAGTGTCGTTTTTGCCCATATCCATGCGAAGGATGCCAAACCCACCGAAATTCAATAGCTGAGATGGTGAAGTTAGAGTGGAACTGTCGAAATCCACAATTTGATGCAGAATAGAATAATCCATGGTTTGGTTAGTGAAGCTGGGCAGAGGATATGGTGAGGTGAAAGGATAAGAGAGGTTCAGACTGAGCAGGACGTATTGGAGAATCATCATGATAGAGAAGAAGGTCGTGAGGTTGCGAACGTAGTAGAAGTTCTTGCTTTTAGACCAGTAGTAGATGGCAAAAATCAAGGATATCATAGAGAAAACGTTCCTTTTGTAGTTCGAATTTATGAAAAGTATCAACAAAACAAGCCTCTCAAACAGCTTAATGGCCCCAGTCCTCGATTCAATCGTGCTGGCCAACCGATATTTCCGATAGTACTCGATAAGATTCTTTTTCTCCTCAATAGTCATCTCTTTGATCAATAAACTCTTCAGGTCTCGATGGTTTAATTTTTCTAAGTTGGCGATTCCTTTATTAGAGAGAAGGTTTGCAGCTTCCTGATCATCGTCCAGGAACTCGTTGTCCTCGATGTATGCTTCAAGAATCTTCTCCATTTTGGGCTCAATGTTAAGATCTACCATGGGCCTTATTGTTGGTTTTCTTCTCATAGTAGTTGATCTAAACAATTGTTGGCTGATACTCTTTCTTGGGGCTTCTGGTTGACTCGGCTGACTTTTCGGTCCTCCAATCGTAGATTTTTTCCTTTGAAGAGGAGATATGGATTGTCGCTTGTCTTTTTCGTCCAGACCGATGCTTCCAATTGTGTTTAAATCATCAAACAAATCGAATACTTCGTCATTTTCTTTAGAAGGTGAAGCCAAATCGAGGTCCTTGAGTGTGCTCGGTGGCTCCTCTTGTAGCAACTTCTTTGCGGATGATTCCAGATTGAATTGTGAATCAGAGAACCTCAGGCCATTATCTTTAGTAGGGGAAGCTTCTGAACTTTTTCGTGTCATTTCGATTTCAATATGCGATGTTGACTTTCTATCAGCTGGTTGAGTGGGCGCAGGGTCTTTTATTTTATAAAAGTTTTCTAGGCTTTTATAGCAGACAACCTCAAGTGCAAGCATCCATTGAAGTATGAAATAAGGGTAGAGATCTCCCACTGCTGGATAGTTACCAAACAGAGAGAATCCCCATAGGACTGCAAAATATCGGAGTGAATTTTGCAGGGCAAATACGATGCTTCCGGTCATGTCTTCAGAGCTATAAAAATGATTATTATTACCAATCACCATGTAGTTTAAATAGATTACGTGCTGGCTACCATAAAGGCACTATTCTCGTTAAGGTGCTGACACAGATATGAAAGGCCCATGAAAATTGTAGTCAGTAGTACTAGTTTCCCCCATAAAGACCTCCTGAATCCCACTTCAATATGAGTATAATTTGCAATGGTATCTTCATTCTCAATCTTATGATCGTCGGGATCTTCCAGGCTTTTACTTGAAACACGCTTTTTCGAATTCAGATTCAATGCCAGGAACTTTTCAACTTCTAATTATCATTACGCCCACCTATTAGACAAATTAACGGCTAAAATGTTTACTTCTTGTAATCTGTTCTAAAAATTGATGCCTCTCAAGCCTCGTAATGAAATTAGAATGCAACCGCTGGTAGTAATAAACGAATATGATCAGGTATATCAGGTTAAAGAAGCTGAGGCGGAAGAGTAAGGCAATAAATAGCACCGTCACGAATATCAGATTGAACCAGATATGGCATAAGACTGCAAATAGCTTCCTTTGAATGTCATTTGGATCCCTATTTTCACAGAATCAGACAACAGTGACAGAATACAAGTTACGAAATGCGAGTTAACTCGCCCAAGAAACACTCTTCGACTATCTTCTTCGCCTTCTCCATGATCTGGTTCCTTTCTTGCTCCTTAATCAGGCTCACAGGCTTCTCTTTTTTCTCTTTCTTTTTCTTTTTGGGTGGACTAGTAGTTTCCACCTTCTTCTCTGAAGCGCCCTCCTGATGGAATTTGAACTTGTTGTAATATTGGTTCAGCATCTTATAGAGCGACTGTGCCAGGACCGAGAAAAACAGCGTAACGATATTCGTTTCCAAAGACGAGTAGACTGAGGCGTTTAGATCCGGGAATCCAACCAGCAGCAAATTAGCGTTGGAAGTATTGCTGTTCCAGGGGCTCCAACCGAAGACTGTTGCGATTAAATCGAACCTAAAAATTTTGATTGTCAGTTTCGAGGCAGCAAAGGAAAAGGCCCTTACTTCCTGAAAAAGTAGACGTATCTTAGCGTTAAACAAGCCGCGTTCACGATAACAACGACTTGGAACAGTCTATAATTTTTATACAATCCATGAATGCCGTGAGTTCGAACCAGGTAGAGTTGAATGGCCAAATTGACCGTCGTGACCAAATAGAGAATCGCGTTGAGGTAGTTGAACTCGTCGAAGATCAGCACCATTTGGATGACGAAATACGCTCCCCAGATCAGCGATTTCCAATACAATCTCTCAAACCAGCGGAAGATGTCTCCAAGTCTGGGAAGCTTAGCCTTGATAAAATTTTGCTGGAGGATCGTTTCTTGAAGATTCTAAATATTATCAAATAACGCCCTAAGGGGAAATCAAGCTTACCACACCGATTTGCTTGAATAGAGAGCTCTGGTAGGTCTTGTATTGAAAGACCGTGAAGGCAAAAAGCACCCAAATTAAAATCGTCTCATTATAAAACGAGTCATCTGCAGCCTCTGTAGTTGACCTGGGTGTATGCCCTGGGTACGAGATCCCAATAAAATCGGTGATTTTTCGTGATAAACTCGCAGCATCCACGGTAAAGGTACCCAAATCGTAGAAATACCTGGAGCATGGTTAGAACTCCACCAAAGTAAGAGAAATTACCTGATAAAGATCTGAACGCAAATGTAGCCGAGCATAAATATCCAATATTTGCTTGCAACCTTGGGATTGACGAGGAAAGTAACGAAAAACAGCGTGAGTCCAAAATGAAAAAAATTGACTATCGACAGCCCGATCCAGTAGAGCACAATAAGCGAAATGTAGAAACTGTAGCTGGCCAAGAAAGCGAAGACAAGCTTGTCAAAACTGACTTGGTTGCTCTTATTAGGCTGAGTTTCCGATGTTTTTTCCATGTTATTCCTTCGTACTCGCCTTGAGGTCTTCTCACGTTGCCTTCTGTTCAAATGCTTCTGGGAGACACGAATCATCATTCCGAGCAAAAAGACGTAGATGAAAGTAGCAACGTATTCTAATGAGTAATTGACAGCTGGGATAAACCCGCACCAGTCTGGCCACGCTGCAATGACATTATTCCCTGAATTCGCTAGGTAGAGCGTGTAGAATGTCGCAACGGCTGAAGGAGCTGCAAGGAAAACGGTCGCGCGGTAGATCGCTTCAAGATCGTTCCAAATGCTGGCCATAAACAGCCATATCGTCAGGAAAAGACTAAAGATCGTCTGGTATCTGTAGACTATCCAAACCGTTATCGGCTGCAATACCCGCAAGATAAAAAACGGCGACCCGAAGAAAGCCACGATTTTAACGATAGTCGACTTGAGAGCCTGAATTAAGAGATTAACAACTCATTTAATATGTAATGCCCTTACGCTTGACAGCCCTTTTTTCTTAGTAGGGTCTTTGGCGTCCTTTTTTGGCTCTTTTTTGGGAGGTTCTTCTATTTTGCTTTGGTTTAGACTCACCGAATTGCTTTCAAGAGGCGTGTGCATTGAGAAAGAGGATCGGGCTGATGGATTCTTGCTAACCATTTGAGAGATATCTGACTCGTCCTTATACGCATCTAACAAAAAACCTCAAATTAGCTATTAGATAAATTTTCCAATGGACCTGCCAATTGTTTATTGTCCTCATCAGCCATCTTCTTTTTAAACACGTGGATGAGTTGCTGCTTCTTCTTGAGATTGCAGAACATGTTGGTCGAGACGTATAGCAGAAGCAAACTCACGCAAAAAAAGAAGCTCTATATAAAGGGATTGAATTGATGATAGCATACAATTTTTTCTTACACGAACTGATTTCATTGATAAGTACATTTCGTTAATTCCAATGTAATTGAAATTCCAGACCGACTCTTCATCATTCAAGGCTTGGAAGCTGGGAATTACTCCGAGGTACTCGAGAACCAAGCAAACTCCACTGAGTTTTTGAATTGCTTTGCAATAAGGGTAGAAAAAGCCTTTTCCGCTAGAATTGAGACTCCAAAGCGCGATTGACGCAAACACAGCCGTCACGTACATCAGACTGATAAGCGAAAGACTTGTGATTGGTAAACTAAGCAATAGGATTCCAACGAGCGGCTTTAGAGCATATTTCACAAAAAAAGCCTGCTTAAACTTGATGAATCGTTGCGGATTGATATTTATTTCATAGTTCCTCATTATTGATGAGCATAGCGCCATGACAATAATAGCGAAATTGGGCACAAAAGTCATCATCATGTCGATGAGAGAGGTGTCGGCGGTTAAATAAAATTCGAAATCTGCATATCCGTCATTGTTATTATCTGACGTTGCTACAATGTTGTGTCTAAAGAAAACCATCACTAGCTTCCAGAGGTAAGCACATGCGGAATAAAGCAATAATGAATGGTAGACGATCGGATGATAAAACTTTCTTTTCACCATTTTTTCCAATAGAGGCATGGTGATGGATTCAGATTTCGAAAAGATTGCTTCGTTTGTTTCGTAATAATCCTCATTTTCCAAATTTAGGAGAATCAAGGCGAAGATAAAGTATCCAAGCGAGATATAATTCTGCATTACGAGAGAGTAACCGAACAAAATAAAGATTGGGAGCTTGCTAACGAAAAAGTGTTCGCGGAGGAAGCCTGGGAGTGCGCTGAGTGCTCTCACTTCCTCTTCTAAGAATTCACTATTCATGAATTCAAAACTTGTATTAGGACAAGGATTTAATTTATTCTTGACTATAATTAGCTCAGTATTTATAATGAGTGAGGTTATTAAACAGTGCAGAAGATCGGAATTCGCTCTAGAAATCCATGGGATTAGCCTAAGGACTAAAGATATTTCAAGTAAACTACTTAGTGAAAAAAGGGTACGCAAGCTCTCTTTTTTTTCTAGCTTTTCGCATCTGAATAAAACAGCAATTCGAGATTATTCGAATATGCTGTGAGGGAAAATTGCAAACTGTTGTCTCTTAAGTTTCATGTGAGAGTTTATTGGGGTCCTTCGTGGATTATCATGGAATGGAATCAACCCTCGTTTTTGATCATTCAGAGGTGATGTTCTAGATCAAACTTTGATTCGAATTGTTTAAAATCGTGAAAACGCTTTGAATTTGAAGGGTAGAATTTTTTAATTTGCTAACGTGTTTAGATCGCTCAGGATAAGCCTAATTTGAAGCAAGGGTATTGCTAACAAAACGCTAACAAAATTGAGAAACCTCTTAATGTGATACCAAAAAATCTGCTAAGAGGGATAGGATTTATTTTTATAGCATTTGGTTCAATTTTCATCCAGAGAATTTCGATGATAGAGAAGCAATGATTTCGTTTCCTTATACCCTGAGTAAATCTTAGCCGCATACATCATAGGCACTTCTTAGTATGGAAACTTTATGCCACCGAGCAACTTTTACAACAATCTGCTGAGTTTTATAGTCACACGACCTACATTGTTCACTATGTCATTGAAAGTAAAATCACCATCCAAGCGTCTCATGATATTTATAACAAACTCACACTGTTGAAACCGATTTACAAACTTTAAGCTCATCTTATATTGAAGAAGAAAAAAAAACCATCTCGTTTTTTCAGTTATTGTTCGCCTTGGGGTTTCTCCACTACCATTTCCTCTTTTTTGATTTTCATTGATTTCTTGCTCTGAGAAAACAAATCGTAAAGAACATTTCTCAGGAAAACTCAGTTACTATTGAAACTTCACCCTTAACTGAAGGCTGCTGTCCCATCTCCACCCAAGTATGATACATCTGCCCTCTGATCATATCGATAAACTCAGTCGATTGAAGCGAACTATCACCAAAACACATAAATTCTCACTCAACAATTTTTTTTTTCATTACTCTCTGAATTCTTCATTAGACAACAGATCCAGAATCTTTAACGCCATTGGGTATCTAAACCGTTTTGTATGAGTCAATAATCTCTCAAGAGATTAGCCATTACTGAACGTAGGTAATATATGGATCCTCTTTCCAGTACTGCAAATACTTTAGATATTTCAAAAACTTCTCGTCTTTCAAGTACCCCTTCTTGCTGAGATCTAACTCAAACTATCAAACCAACGAAAAGAAGCTTCGCTCACGGCTAAGGTATGATGGATTCGATAGCATTTGGATAAATTCGAGGTCTTTTTGGAATCTCATATACATCTCGAAGACTTCAGCTGTCGATTCTTTCTGGGCACCCTC
>ENA-UOTZ01000992-UOTZ01000992.1-compost-metagenome-genome-assembly--contig:-NODE-992-length-21758-cov-9.051197_pt1 | contig 21758 bp, 19 predicted proteins | sample MGYA00238144_ERZ746983 | MGnify/ENA primary metagenome ERZ746983 (study PRJEB28759, sample SAMN06268863) | compost metagenome | isolation source: single cell | place: USA: California, Emeryville, Joint... | reverse complement strand
TTCCTTTCGATCTCTAGAAGTTCCTGAGGAATTCAATGAAGCTAATGATAATGATAAAGCTAACTCAAGCGACAAGAAGAAGCGTTTGAGATTCGAACCGGATGAGCGGAAGAGCAATCCCAGAGTGAGTAATTTCGGTATATATACCTCTTTAGCCTACCTTCTGAGTACTCTTAATTAAGCTTAGGCCTTGAAAGTTTGTCATCTCCCACTGTTGAGGCGGCCCTTAAATATATCAATGCTCAAAAAGACTCTGGAAGATCTAGCAAATCATTTGTTCAACCAGATTCTCAAAAGGTGGTTAGTAAAATAAAATCTCCAACCAGCACAAAACAAGTCCTTCAAAACATTTTGAACAAGACGTATTTTTCATCGACAAAGGAGCAGGCTGCTCATTCTCAGCAAAAAGAGAAAACCAAAGCAAATAGTTCACAAATTGCGAGCAGTCGATATGGAATTAGTGTGGAGGATTCCGTACCCAAACATTCAAATGACCTAAAAACCGTTGATGCAATCAGATCTTTTTCTCAGAAATCACACAATAAGTCAACAGACCTAAAATCTCTTCATTCACCGACTAGTTTCCGTCTTCCTCCTGGCAAACCGCGAGTACTAACAAAAAAGCAAGATGTTGCAATGGAGAGCCCTGGAAGTAACAAAGTTCAATATTTTGCAATCGCCTTTAAACTTTATTTTAGAAGAGGACATTGGCAGGAAAGCTCCCAATCAATCGAATGCGAGAGTTAGGCTTTCTCAAGAAATCAAGGGGGATGTGCTGAAGAAGAGTTATTTATCTGATAAAACGAATTTAATGCATACTCACAAACAATCTAAGCGGTCAATTGTTGTGGATGAAAACAGATTGCTCGAAAGTCAGAAGAAGAAAGAACAAAAAATGCAACGAATCAGGGACCTAGAGCTGGAAGGCTGCACCTTCCAGCCTCAGATCAATCCCGGTCATAACTCTCGTAGGAGCCTTCAGTCCTTCCTCCAGGATCAATCGAACTTCCTGATTTCGAAGGAGGTCAAAAACCAGCAAGTAAGAAGTTAATTTTTCTTAATTAGAGGAATTTACTTAATGTCTCTCTTTAGCTCAAGCAGTCAATTGAGAAGGAGATGCAAGAGATCGAAAGGAACCAGCCTCCAAAAATAACCGATGTAAAACGTTACGTTTTCTTTGAATATCTAACTGGGCGTGTAATATGTAACTAGAGATCGAGAAGTCTAGTTGAAGTTAAGCGTAAGAAAGAGAGAGATACACGCGCTCCTCATGATCGGCTTTATGAGCGTTCCAAGTCACCCAAAATGATGATGCACCGAGACGCCTCAGCTCCAATACTTTCAACGATTCCAGAAAATACAGAGCAAACTGTTGAATATAGTTTCCAGCCGAAGATTGATGAGAGATCGAAAAAAATGAAGAGAAACGAATCGGTTCAAGATATTCTATATAATGATGCCTTAAGAAGACGAGAGAAATCAGCTGAGAATAGTAAACATAAAAAGGATACTCGCAAGATTCTGTACATGAATGAGCAGTCGAAGAGGTTTCTCGCTCGAAAGCTTATCAGAGAATTCGAGATTACAAGCGAGGAATTTTTCGCGAGTTTCGAAGGAGAACATAAGTTTAATTACCTTCATATGTGCAATTTTCTCAAGGCATTGCGCTTTCTCAGAAACAACGAAGATACAAAGAACCCCTATTTCGTTCACGAGAGGACTTTAACTTACGATATGTGGGTTGTGCTGAGAGGGGATAAATACAATGGAGTCAACGAGCGCAATTTGCTGGTTATGCTGCTTGCAATAATGGGGTTAAATTTGCCAATACCTCCGTATGTTCATTCGACACCACAAAAACACCCTGAAGAAAATGAAAACCAGGGAGAAAATCCAAGCGACAGCGTCAATCCAGCAGAGTCAAATCAGCCCAAGCTTAATTCAGTGACCTTTGGACGACAAGACCAAAAACTCCTCGAACAAATGATGATAAGGAAAGAGAATTCGCAGTCAGCGGTTGTAGAGCCGACTAATACTGAAGATCAAACGGTTGCGATTGCGAATAGAAATATGTCACTCAGTCATAGTTTGATAGATCAGAATAAGGAAGCGGAGGAAAATCAGCCGCGCGTGCAAATCGGAAGTTTTGACGATAAAGAAAACATCTACTTCACTGATGAAGAAGTGCACGTCATCAACCACGTGTATGATGTCCTCTATGCAAACCGTCTCTATTCTACTGAACGGAAACCCGTTAACGCCCCTCAACACTCTTTTGCTCCGAAAATCCTTGAGCGCTCCAAAAAACTAGCCGATGCCTTCAGAGAGAAGCAGCTGACCGAGACAGCTAATTATATTATTCAAACTCAAAAATCTCCTCCCAGCAATGTGAGACTCACGCACGCAGACCTACTGATCCTGCATAAGTCCGTGCAGAATGAAAAATTAGAGGAAAAGAAGAAGGAATATATCAAGAAAGAGCTCGAGGAGTGCTCTTTTGCTCCAAAGATCACGGAGAGCAAGGGAAATATCACGCAGCAACTAGACGTTAGTTTAGGTAATCTCAGGTCTCCAACGCCTACGGAATTTCGGAGAGGGTTGAATAGTGCGGCTAAATCGAAGCCAAAGAAAGATAAGACCTATGTTGAATGGTATGATGAAAAATATAAAGATGAGTGCACGTTCAAGCCAGCTATTTCAACACTGGTTGACAGAAGCAGATACATGAATCAAAGCCTGGAAAACATTCGCGATGTCGATAAGTCGATTGAAAGAGCTAAGAAAGGAAGAGAACAAAGGAGGATTTTAAATGAAGCGAAGAGCTTCAGGGGGACCTCAAGCAATGAAATGGCCACAGAAAGGGTTTCCGCGTTCAATTTCAGCATGGAAAAGGGAGCCGGGCAAAATCAAATAACTTCTAAAAGAGACTCGTCTGCCAAGACAGTCAGAAAAGACCACTCCATTATGAATCGGAGTGTTACTCCAGTGAACGATATAACTCGTCGAAGTACACCAATTCCAAATTTCCCAAAGGTCGGAGTAAGCGATAGCTACAGAAGTGAGCAGAATAACGTTACAACTGGTATACTGACTTTTTTATTCATATCAGTTCAATGTTTTAATCGAATGAATAGATTCACCTTTGCGAAAGGGAGATCATCAGAGAAACTCTTCAAGTAACTGGCTTGCTTATTTTCAATACTCAATCTGTTTCCTAAAAAGCTGTTAGCAGATCAGGCGGAGGACAAAGTAGCAGCTCGTTCCAGCAAGATACTAAAATGACAGGTAACAAATGAGCAGGCTTCAAGCTTTGAAAATTGGAATAGGAAATACGAGCTTCAGTCAATCAAAGGAAAGCCTTCCCATTCTTTATGTAGACGTGAATTTAGGTGCAGGGAAAACGGAAAGAATTTCCGTTTATACAGGGGATACTGCAGCAGATTTAGCAGTCAAGTTTAGCAGGGAGCACAGTATTAATTTGTTGCAAGTGCAAAGAATTTACTTAACTTATTTACAGATCTGAATGAGGTGATGCAAGGAAAACTGCAAGAATTACTTGAGGTCCAAATTGCAGGCATAACTGCAAAACTAGATAAAACAATTAATGGATAAGCCTCATTGAGAAAATAATGGTATCCTGGCGCGCCGTCATTACAATTCCAATTTTATTCAAGATGAGCAAAGGGCTCTACTAAACTGACATGAATTTTGTGTTCTGAAAAATAGACAGATTTTATATTATTTCCTGTTGTTTATTGTTCTAAGCGACTGTTATAACTCTTTGTTGAGGCCTAATATTTGTGGAAATAGCCGAATATATTGTATTTATATCACTATCATGCTGAATCAAAGTGAAAAGTTCACCTGTGAACGAGACTAGAAATGTTGAGTAAAATCTTCATTTAATTCTAATTCGTATCCTAATGTAAACCTGTTTAGACTATTACTGGCGTTAAGTAATCCAATACTTTGAATGTCTTGATTCCTAATAACTTGTATCATCCATCTAGTCTATTCAAAACTATTGCTTAGTAATTTAAGAGAACCTTTAGAATGAGAAATTAAATTAAATTATATGCTTTTGCTTCGTAGATGATAAGATATGATGATGTATTAATTTTGTATCTCTGAAAAGTGATCTTCTATGGAATACTGAATGCTGTGGAATATGGTTTATAAGCTTTTGTGATTGATTCGAATTTGAATTTTTTTCATTGTCAGTTTGATGATTAAAGCATCTATTTAACTGTTAAAGTATTTCAAAAAAGAATTTGCAAGCGAAAACCAATACCAATATGAGATTTTGATTCCTCCTATTCAAATAATCTCTGACACCCATAACAAACGATTGGAGCAACCAAGCCACACAAAAAAAAGAGTTGAAAGTATCATGAAATATATTTGAAAATTATTTGAAATAAATAATTATTATTATCAAAATTGTGTGAAGCACAATTTAATATCAAAAAAAAAGCTCAGCAAATGAGTCATAGAGATGATGTTGATATTGTTACTTTACAATTAGCAGCATTATGGAACAAACTAATGGGAAAAGGCGGTTCAAACAGTCAATGTAATAAAAATACTGCCGCAGATTCTGCAGTCCATCCAAAATATCTTAAAAGGTTTGAATTGAAATTTCTTAAAGTCAGGAAGCTTTTTCCTTCGAATGTTTATTCTTATTATAATTTGACATCCCGTTTCGGCCAATACCTTTCAAGAGAAGGGAAATAAATGAGTGCTAAGGAGCAACTAACAAGACCAAAATTCCTTTAAATTCATTATTTTGATTCTCTATCTAACAAAGTTTGTGATCAAAAATCATACAATAAAATTCTCGTATTGGGATAAGTGAAACGATCTTAAATCTAAAAGAACCACTTAGAAGGATAAAGAGAAACAGACATGAGTTTTACTATAACTAATGAGATATATGATTGGCTGAGCAATTGGCAGCTATTGAAAGCAACCCAAATCGCTCAGCAACTTCCAAATGGAAAAGTGGTCTTGGATGAACCTACAACCAATCAGTTTCTCAACGGAGCTATCGTCTCTAAAATCTTACAAAAAATGATAGAAAACAACTCAAAGACAACTGATAAAGGCCTTCCTCTCCTCACCAATGTGGAAGGTCTCAAGACAGCAATGACTCCATCCTCTAAACTATACAATTGGAATGTCATCTTTACATCTTTAAAAAAAATCGGCATAAACGTTGAGCAAGATGTGAAAAGCCTTATTGTTGCTGGTGACGCAGACATGATAAATGATATTTTGCGAGATATTCACACTAAATCAAAGAAAACTGCGGTAGCCATCTCTTTTCTGTTCGTTCGCATGATTTACCTACAAAACTCCAGGATTTGAAGATCGCTACAAAGTCAAAAGCCAATTTGAGTTCGTTGTTAACTAATGCAAAATCTCCTGTTAATTCCAAGAACCCAGGAACGCAATCTGTCCGTTCCTCGATTCTATCAAGTAAATCATTATTCTTGCGTTCTTACGAAAAGGCTCTTTCATTACATTAATTACAGGCAAAGAAAAAGAATCTAAAGAGATCATCAACCTTGATAAGATGAATGTTGAGAAGCAGCTCTCACAAACCAATAATCTCCTCGAATTTTTCCTTGTAAGTGTCGCAAGCGCAATGAATCTCTCCGCCAGACAAGTAAAAACTGTTTGCTGGAATCACTTTATCTATTTATTTCAGACTGTCCAAGTACTGTCGAACAATCATAAGTACCTAGCACATATAGTTGTCAAGGGCATCAAAGAAGTCTTCGAGCCAATTATCAACTGGCTAAATGAATTGACGTCACACGCGAACCATTTCGTTACTTTAATGACAAAATCTGAAGATAAGAAGCACACCATGGTCTTTGTACACCACGCCTTGAAAGCTGGCTTTATTTCTAAAGACTATGACGTGGCGCAGACAACCTGCTCTCTTTTTCAAGCACTCGCATACGAGTACTTAAATCAAGATCTACTTGGTCACGCATGGGAATGGTTTATTTCAGAGCAAGGAGGACTGCACTATGTGCTTAATTGCATAAAGAGACATCCTGACCTCGCTGAAAATGCGATCAAAGTGCTCGTTGAATTCTCTAGGTACAACTTGATGGAACTGTTCTCTCATCACCTGAAGAAATTCCACCCTGACACCAAAGAGTATCTCCTTACGATTAGAGGGCTGCTGAAACCCCTCAGAGAATCAGAATTGACGAAAGATGAAGTACTGACTATTTTCAATTCAAAACTAATCTGAATTGGTATTTTCCTTCATATCAATAGCTGGTGAACTCGGGGATAATCGATGTTTGGGTTGATTTTGCTTTGAAAACTATTGATGAAGAACCTGAAATCGAATTAAAGGTTTTAGCAGTTAGTAAGATCTAAATCTCGTTTATTCCTGGTATTTACAATTTTTTTTTTGGGTTACAAGGTTTCGTTTGTGATGTATGGATCGCATACCCTGCAAAAATCGAAGAAAACGAAGCGAACGCCACAAAGATCATTTCAACGCTTAAAAAAATGACCAATGAGCAGATAAAACCAATAAAAATAACTGTCTTCACACAACTCTTCCGTCTCCTTGAATACTTCTCTAATTCTAAGAACCTCTATGCTCCAATCATATACAAGACTCTCACAGCCAGTGTGATTGAGAACTTTAATAATCCTCGAATCCGAGAATTCCTTTTGTACAATTTCCAAGCAATTTTCAAAACAACCGAGAGCATACCCATTGGAGTGATCTTAGACCCACTCGTCAAACAGCTCCAGGCACTGGAGACCTCTTCACAGTCGATTAATTTATTCGATTTGGAATTTCTCATGAGCTCAGCGCAGCATCCAAAGCTTTCTTTGAAGCATTCCGTGCAACTTCTCGATTTATTCGCAAAGATATATCTGAATAACCTCATATTCGCCAACATCGCTGGAAAAGGCTTTATTCAACTCATCGCCTCGAACTTAGAGGCAGAGTCTATCCAGGATTACATTCTGAAATATATCAAGATTGCGCTCGCAATCCTCTATACCAGCGAAAAGAGCAAGAGACCCAAGGAAAAAATCCTTCCTCGGTACAACAACAAACACGTCACTAGCAAACCTGTTATTCCGCATGCCGAGTTAGAGTACGAGATTCTCAATGCGCAAAGAAGAGCGCTCATTATAGAAATGATCAAGAATATTATCAATCTTGGTAATGACGCCGTGAATAACCAGACGAAAACGTTGCTTTTATTTACCAATCATCAATTAACAGAAAATTTGAAGATCGAGCAAAAGGGCATAATCATGCTTCTTTCCTTGTTCGGGGAACCCAGCCAAATAATTTCGACCTTTAAGAAAAACTTCGCGAGTGAGTCTAAGATGAGCTCATCTCTCAAAGGCTCTCCTGAAAGATCAGTTGTTGATGATATTAACAGGAGCCCGCTGAGTAAGCTGGATCTTGATGGAAGTGATTTCTTCAGAGAGTTAGGAATTGTACCCAAGAAGAAACGAGCTACAGAAAGATCGCCGTTAGCAGACCTCTCGTTTTTGAGAAAAGCAAAGGCAGATCCCAAAGTAGTACAAGGATTAGATGAAATTCGGAAGAGTTTTACGGAGAAGATACTAAAAAATAAAGAGAAGGAAGACCTCGAAAAGGAAAAGTACGAATATCGCAAGAGAAACTTAAAGAATGCGGTGGATAAACGGATGATTGAGCTCGGTGTGCCTTTCATGAAGAAGCAGAACGTCGTTGAAAATATTATTTTTGAAGAGGGATCTCTTGAAGCTGTTGAGAAAAAACAAGCCCTGCCTGAAATTTATATCGTACACCTGGAGCACGAAGAGGAAAGAGATAGAAAGGGAGTTGATGTGGTGATGAGAAAATACCAGAAAGCGATCAAGAATTTGTTTTATTTGTATGCTAACTCTGGATTTTCTGGAAAGGACACTGGACCTTTTAGTAAAATCGAAAAGAAAATGCAGCTGATTTCTCTAACAGAAATATGGAAAATCCTAAGAGATCACGATCTCGATGGGTTGCTCAGTCAAGAGGAGCTTGCAGTTTTGGTGAGACTAACAAACAGCGAAATAATGAAAGATACAAATTTGAAATGGCTGTCTTTCGACGGTTTTAAAAATCTTCTCGTTCAAATTGCCATCTTCATTTTCTCGCGTCCTCCCTATGACCTCTCTCAGCTTCCTGTCTTTTGTCATTTAAGTGAGCTATTCTTGAAGTTTCGAGAGGCTGACGCGAAAAGAGGAAAAAATACGGTCTTGTATGATGATCCAGATTCCACTGATGCTGGAGACCCAGAATTGAATAGATATTTGAATGATATCTTAAAGAACGATCCAAATTATCCCGTACCTGAGGTAACATTTCACAATACAAACACTGAATAAATACGAATCTTTTTAGGCTTATCAAAAAGTGCAAGAGCCCGATCTTACTTTTGTCTACAAGCTTGCACCCGGGCTTGAGATTCCCAATAGCTTCCATATGGCATACGAATTGCTGGATGAGATACTGTTCGAGGCTCTAAGGTAAACCTTTCGCTTATAACTTCATTTTTTCACGCTACTTTCGGGCTCTAGGATACGCATAATAGAACCTATGACATCATATACTAAAGTGACAAAAGCAAAGCTAAAGCTATCTGTGCAAACAACCACAAAACTCTACCAAGTTGAACCTTTCGTTTTGAGAACGCCTCAAGAACTTCCTAAAGACTACCGTACAAGGTTCCCGAGCGAGTCAGTGCTCAGTCCAAAAAGACCGACTCTCATCAATATGAGTCCCATCGTCAACTTACCACTGTCAATTAAACACGAAATCGCCAAGCAGCCATTCAAGCAGAGAGCGCTATTCACAGAGGTCGGTCATGTTCTCAACGAAATTTGCGATGTGGTTGTGGCTGGAAAGCCGTATAAGAAGGAAGAGCATCCTATTTTGAATCGATTAGCCGAAGAAAAAATGAAACAAAAAGAAAAAGAGCAGCTTGAAGCACAAGAGCTTGAAAAGAAACGACGAGAGCATGCTCAACAACTGCATGACAAACTAAAGGTGTTAAAAGCCGAGAAAGAGGAGCAACAAAGGACCAAAATACAAGAAATGTTAAATAAAAATATGTCGCCTAATAAGAAAGTACTGGAATGGAAACGCTATCATGAAGAGCAGAAGGAGCTGATAAAAGAATATCAAACCAAAAAGGAATACGATAAAGAAATGCAAGAGAGGGAAGAGAGAAATAAGAGGAGAGAGGAAAGAGAAAGAAAAAAGAAAGAGTTCCAGGAGTTTAATGAGAGAAAGATTAGCGAACTGGTAAAATCATTAGATTTAGATTCACTTATATGATTTTTACTTCGATAGCACGAGAAATTCGAGAAGATCAAAGAAAGTCAAGCTGAGATGTTACGAAAAATAAATGACCCTAGAAAAGCGAGGCAAGAAAAGGAATTCAAGCAGAGGCGATTACAAGCTATAAAAGAGGAAATAGTTCAGTACGAGAAATTTAAGAAAGATGATGAAGATATCCATAACTTGATGCAAACGAAGGAGATTCGAGAGGTTTACCAGAAGTATGAGAAACAACTAAAACAGGTGTACAACTGGTATTGTCGTTCAGCTCACCATCCGATTGGAAGTTTGGACCAACTGGAAACGCTCCTACTCAAACCTTACATGAACTTCGCGAGCGATTTTCTGATTTATCCTACGATAATAAAAATGCAGGAAGTCGAAGCTATTTTCCGCTCGCTCACGAAAGTTAAGCTATCTGTGGATGGAAAGCAAGTGTCAATGACCTTCGATGATTTTGAGGAAGCGCTGCTGAGGATGGCGATTAAAGGCCGTGTGATCCTTGACCAAATATATGCAGCTAAAACGGGAAAAGGAGCCAAAAGCCAAGCTGATGAGGAAGATGAAGCTGAAGATGAGAAACCGGATGAATATTCAAAAATCAGTGAGACTACTACTAATACCGTCCAAGGGTTGTTCTATTATCTCGATTTGCCATCAGAAAAACAAGCACTTCATAATAAATTAAATGGATTGAAGAAGAATGTGCTTTCGATGCATGAAAGGAAACAGAGTATGAAATTTGTTAATTAGAGACCAGCTTACACTTTTTTTTGTAGATTGGAAGAAAGTAATACAAAATTCAGCTAGGCAACGCTCCCCAGGTCAACCTTCGAATAACAACAGTATGATTAATTCTCGCAATCAAGAAGACAACGAAGAAGATAATGAAGATTTTAATTAACTCTCTTTCTAAATACAAGCAACAGTTCTTCACTGAGGAGCAACGGAATTTTACAAGAAACGAAAAGTAGTGTTAGAAACTTAATGTTGTGATGATTTCATATTTTGTTAAAGAGGATTGTTTGTTCATTTCAAAAGTTGAATATATGCTTTCTGAGCAAATGTAATCAGAAAAGAGTAGAAATGTCTCTTCTAAAGTTGTCTTCTATGAAATTGCCAGGAAAAAAAAACGACGAATTTACAACAAATTTGCTATATTTTGGATCCTTAAAGTATTACATAGACAGGTTATCTCAAAAAATTGAAGCCATCAAAGTAGTAGTATTGACTTAAAAAAATTACCTCGACAAAATAAAATTAAGAAGTCGACTAAACAAATATATACTCAATTCCATCATCATGGATGAGACTGGGAATAAAGAAAATCAGGCCGCGTTCAAGGAAAAGTTCAAGTTAAACCCCATGAACAAAAATCTCAATGTGAAACAAATGATTAAACTCGCCCTGCATAAAAAGCATTGTCGCGAGCTGATTCGTAAGATGTACGAGAAACAAGGGATTTTCAAAGAAGACAGCAGACCCGAAACAGAAAAAAAAGACATAGAAACCTCTCTATCATATGATCCAAAAACTCTTGAACAAGTAATCAACGCATGATAAGTGAGTGTTTATAAGCTGACCTTATAAATCAGGTCTTGAGAGCTGCGAAAGGACAAAGTCACCTGAGCCAAAAAACAATAAAGTATTTGAAGAACTATATTAAAAAGCAGCAAATCCCTTCGAATTTACGCAAGGATGTAATATTTTTTCACTCTTGGATTGATTATATTCTCAATTTCTATCGTCTAAATACAGGTTTGGATGGTGGCTTCTGGAGCAACTGCTTTGATGAATCAGAACCCAAACTACTATGATAATCTTAATCAATATTTGCTCGAATTTCCTGAGTCATACGCTAGAAGCATTGAACTTGTAAAACAAATAATACCATGCTTGAGACTCTGATCTTGCCATAGGATCTTCGAAGGACGTTTCCTGATCGACAGTACGATCCAAATGATCCGCTGATAGTTAAGATGAGGAAAGTTTTGCTTACATATGCCAAGTCATCCAACTCCTTCTCTATCAATGCAATAACTTGTTATTTTCAGACGTAATCCAGCAATCGGATACTGCCAAGGCTTCAATTTCATTGTAAATAAAATTTTTCTGGTGCTCCAAGAAGAAGAAGTATTTGCTATTCCTATCATCGTATTTATCCTCATTTCTGTGCAATAGGAAGCGTTTTGGCTCTTTGTTACAATAATAGAAAACATTTTACCCACGGATTACTTCACTTGGATGTTAGGCGTGCTTGTGGACTTGGAAATTTTAACTGAAATCGTGTATTTGTTCTGTAATGGCTTACAAACGAAATTTTCAGCGTTCTCTATGCAGCCTGGCCAACTTTTCTCATTACAACTATTTTCAGTTCAGTGGTTTATCTGCTTGTACACTTCTTTTAACGACCAGGTAACATACTACTAACCTAGCATCTCATAAATCCCAATCTAAAACCGTTAGATTGTCGACGTCATTTGGGACTTTTTATTCATTGATGGGAACTCTATCCTTTTTAAAGCAGGCTTAGTCCTCTATGAGAGGCATTTGAACGCATTTTTAGAAGTCCAAGAATTCAGTAGCCTGCCTTTTTTTTCCCATCAAACTCATCTGACTTGTCTAGGTGAGGTTATCAGGATCTTTGAAGAATGTATCAAAACCCTAAAGGACGCCGATGAATTCTATAAATCAGTCAAAGATATATACATCTCAAGGAAAATGCTGAGGTTCCTTCGCGAGAGCATCAAGGTCAAATTCAAGAAAGAAATGGAGGAAATCGAATTAAAAAAGGGTTCGAAGCAGGCCAAACATAGGATTACAGTAGAGCCTGAAATTAATGTGTGCAATCCTAAATGGCCAATCTGTACTGAAACGTCAGAAAACACGAAATCAAGGAAGAGAGTAAATTCGTTCTTCGCATACCGAGCGATGCAGCTCCCTACAAAGATTATCCATGACTACTTCTCTGCGAAGCATCCACATAACACTACCCTCAATAAAGCCAAAGAAAAAGAGACAGCTACAATAGAATTGAAAAACTATAACCAAACCAAAAAAACATTCGAGTTTGGGGAGAAACAAGTGAGTCAGGAGGAGAAAGAGCAGATTGCAAAGTTAAAAGAATCAATGGACCCCACGCAAATTTTGAGTAGTATGGTCATCGGAAGACAGCAACATGTGTGTATAAAGAAGCCAGCGACAAATGGCGTTGCTCAAGTGCTTGCGCAATCTTCGAAGAAAACAAATGACTCGGCAGCTAGTGAATTAGAAAACTTTTTGAAAGGTTCTATAATGGACCACTTGGATAAAGAAAGAGAAGTTTCGAGGCAGAAATCACAGACAGTAGGAGGCAAAAGTAATCAATCTAACTTCTCGGTTGTGGATAAGCTGATCAATCGAGCAATCCTGCCGGTGGCTGAAGTGAGCAAAGAGAAACCGCTGCCCAAAAAACATAGTGATGCAGACGCTTTTGAAAAAAAAGCATTAAGCGCTTATGGTTCAGACTCGGATCAGGAAGAGAGTAAAGAGCCGAATTCAGGGGGAAAGCAGCAAGATGAATCAGATGATCTTGTGCAGTGGGTTGTGAAGGAGCAAGCGAAAGAGCAAAATGAGCCGGAAGAAGATAATCAGCCTCGGGTTTCTTTCCTTGCATATCTCCAGGAGTGTGAGATCCTCACTTCGGACTGGAAAACAGATTATATCTCGAAGAGTTCTCAAATTCTGAGCAGACATCGGAGCCAAAGGTCGGTAACAGAAGTGTGAGTTACATTTTTTATTTCAAATATTTCGTTATATAAGCTCATCAGAACTAATTGGCTGTAGAATATTAGAGCTTTGAAGAGAAGCTGTTTGTTTTGAGAGATGCATTTGGCAATTGTATTTCGAAAAAGGCGTATTATTGTATATCCAAGGAGTTTACATACTCTTCCTTAGGTTTAACCCTCAACCAAATTTTTGATTTAGCAGTTTTTAAATTCAGAGAGTATAAGTAGTAGAATGAGAAAAGAAATAATATGGAAGCTGGACATATAAGAAAATAGCAGCCATTTGACTTATGACTATAGTCCTATTCATTTAGAGTCTTATGAGTTGAGAGTTGCTGCTAAATGCTTTTCTAATAAACAATATGATGATCGTCGCCTGACTCCACATACAGTTAGCTCTATCTTATTTGTTGAATTATATGAGGAAACCTGTGGATCAACCAACAATCGTGAACGAGAGAACAACAATGTTTCGGGCATTTTCAAAAGGATATAGGATCGCGGAATTCTAATCGAAGGACCAGAAGGCGATTTTCGATTTATGTGTGTCATTGGGATGACATTTTTGGAGTCTATCGCTCAGGTATACATGATACAATTGCTAAGACCAAGGCAATAACAAAAAAAAAACAGAGAGGCAAAAATCCCTCAGAAACGCTTTCACTGGTTTAATTATCCAGAACAAATACAGTATCAGGACAAGATTGATAAGCGAAGCTGTTATGAGATTCAATAAAAATTTGATTTATCAAAAAAAAAAGTTGAGAAATCATACGAAAATGCAGACACAAACATTTTCTGAACGGGTAAGTTTCACTTCCATTGTCTAAATCTCTTACATCTCCATCTAGGCCATACCTGTTTGTAACTAAAAAAAGAAGTTGAAGTTTTGAAAAAAGTTTAGATTCGCTACTAACGCAAAATGGTAACATCAACTTCTCTGAGAAAGCGCCTTCAATTCTTCTTTGCTTGTTTTTTAGGATAATTACGAGTATTCCAACCATTCAAATAAAAAGCAGGGCTTTTGGGACTTACCTCTCACAATGGATACATTCCCTCAAGCTCCTTACAACACTACGAAATACATAATACAATGTGCAAGCTTTACTGAGCCTAATTTCGAAGCATACCACCACGAGAACGACTCCGTCGACGGACTGGATTCGAATGAACATACCATGCTCGGTTCGATGAGAGGCCTTAACGTTTGGGAGAGATTGAGGACAGAGTATCATACGTCAAGGAATGCAGTAGCTTCACAAATGGAAATAGAAAATGCTTCTTCTGAGGAAGAAGTGGCCAGACCCAATGATAGACAGTCGGTTGAAAGGTTTATGCATCGAGATTTTGTCGGTTTGACCAAGGCACCTTATGAGTCTCCAGAGAAAAAAGACTACATTGCAAATGAATTCCTTTTCCAAAGGAATTTAAATCATTAAATGGCGCTGACCTCCCAAACAAGCTGAAATCTAAGCCAAATGATGATAAATAGGACTGAAGCATACACTCATATCAATATATTGAATTGATTGATTTAGAAATTTTTCCCATACATAAGTACACACACGTAACACCAAGGATTAATCAAGGATTAATGCTCATTTTATCTTATACCACCTGTTTTGGTGTAGAAAAATATGCATAAATAAAGCCTACATGTTTCTTTGACCATTCTGTAACATCATTGCATCCCAAAGTTGATTTGTGAAACAATAGGCTTGAGATGCCTCCCAGACAGTCAGATCACTGAATAGTGTATCTATGGTTCTCATCTATAACCAACGAATGTGCTTTGTCTCCATAATAAAGAGAATTCTTGCTGCTATTTTTTTGAGAAGGCTCATATCTCGAACCTATGAGCGATGTCGATTTTTTGGTTGCTTTCTGCAATTCAGATATCCTAAAATCAATTGCTGACAACAGATTCTTAAATAACAAGGCGTGGTCATGGATAAATTGCACTCTGAAAGCGATTTTAACAATATTCCCAGGCGAATTCTGATGCTTGAAGAACATTTCTTTTAATCGCAGTGCTTGATCCATCAACTCAAAGAATGAATAGGTTTGGTCAGTTCCAATCTGAACTGGACTATTGTCCTTTTTTCTAAGGAAAAACAGCGTAACCTTGAAGAACATGCTCTTAAAATCAGAATTTTCAGAAATAAATTCATGCTGAAAGACCTGATTCCAGTTGGGAGAAGCACTAGATATAGCTGGAGACGTATCAAATTCCTTTAAAACAGATTGATTTCCGCCTGTTCCTTCGACTAATTTTATTGTTAAATAGGGCGAAGTGTACTCTTTCAAAATATCGGTCCAAATTATGTTTCCTTTCTGGATCTCAAGAATCAGACGAGGATTTCTTTTGCTTGGACTCGTGGGGCTCTCAGAGCCTAATGATTCTAAGCTCGTTTTGAGCATTTGCATCTCGCTTCTGACAGCAGCACGTTCGATTCTTACCTTAAATGTCTTTAGTGAAGTAAGTGCCTCTTCCACTGTTCTCATGTCTTGTGCGCTGAGTGCGAAAGCCCCGCGATAGTAGCTAATCGTCCGATCTAGCTGCTTCTCCTCTGGGATAGTCCAGAATTCGTGGTCGTTTGAGTTAATAAAGGTTATCCTTCGACTGAGGCTGTCCGACGGATAAACCTCGGAAAATCTGATGCTAACTTCGTCCACTGAGTCCCGAGGTTTGTAGCAGTTGCGCAAGCAAATTGTATTACCCATTTGATTAGCTGTATTTAATAAATTTAATTGCTTCGACTCAATTTTACAGGAAAACAAAGAAATAATTATGCGGAAAAAACCTGTAAGGTTATTTCGAAAAGACAAGCGTGTTACTCGTTTTCCTCATCATCGAGTATGCTATTTGGGAGAGTTATTGCAAAGCGAGGAAAAATAAGTTAAGAGTTGCGATTTCACATAAAATGGCGGAATGAATTTGTTAGTTTTTTTATGGTTGTTGTATGATGATCTCTTCCATTGGAGGCGAGAATAGATAGAAAATAATAAGATTGAGGAGACGGTTTCACATTTATCGCACGTAATCTCAGCCTCGAAGCTAAATAGTAAATTACAAATAAAAAGATATTTCGAGCGAGATTCTGAAGTGTGAATACCTCTCTATGAACAAATTTCCTTTTATCTGAAGTTTCGAATAATGGACGAATAAAATAACGCAGTCCCTCCTGACTACTAAGCTTTTGGTTTGAAATTCTTTAAAAATCCTTTTCTCGCTCAAATAGCTAAAGCTATGATTTGTGGGTTGATCAAAATTAGCCTGATAGCAACATACACACATAACTAAGCGATTTATCGCCATAAGAATGATGAATTTCTGTTTTTCAGTTTTTTTTAAGTATTCGGTTCAGCTGGATAAACGAATAACTTCTTTTAATGTTCCACTTAAATGAAATACGTAAAAGAACTTGAAAAAATCATTAAATGCACATACAGATTCCTCACCATCAGTGAGGCTCAGTTTCAACAAAGTCTTACAGGGTCGTTTCTAATATTCTTTGCTTTCTTTAGCTTTGTCTTTAATTATTTTGTCAGGTTCCTTCTCTTTTTTCAGCCCTTTTAATTCAATTCTGTGAATATCCTGGCTCAGCTTATCATATTGTCGCTTTTGCTTCTTTGATAAACTCTCGTAGAATTCGCCTTCGTTCGTGTGTGGTTTCTTTTGAGGTGAAGTAGATTGCACTGATTGAATGAATCTGCTCTTTCTCTTCTCATTAACTTCTAGCCCAGTCCGAATATTGTAGCTGTGGTCACCCCTTTTGGCTTTAGCACGGTCGTCCTTACTAGGATGCTCATAATCGTCTTCCATTTCGGAGATATTCTGTTGAAGGTTCCAAACTTTGAAGATTCTAATATTATTGAGATAATGTTAGCAGTTCGGCTATTTATACACAAAGAACAAATTACTGATGATTTTATTTCCGCTTTGAAAATTTTAACTCTGAATAGTTAAATTTTATCGTCAGTAATCACAGTGCAGCGACTAGTTTTGGACTTAGCGGGAAACATACCTGTTATGTGAAAGTGGAAAGACTTGGGATTTAATATGAAGGCAAGAGATAATCTTTACATATTTTGAGAAGTTTTTCTTCTTAATCGCTTCAAAATTGAGAGATTCTGAAATCCTATTGAACAAGCTGAAACAAATATAAAAATAATTGCTCAGGTTCAATTTGAGTGACAAAGATGTTGCACCGTAACACTATTTTTCTGTGATCATAACCGATATAATTTTGATATTATAGAAAGGCTGATTGAATTTGATTGTTTTAGCGCCTGAAAAATAATATGGATATTAATAATGAATTTCATATTAAAGTGGCAGGGTATTTGCTAAAGTAAGTGTTGCTATGTTTCTAACTACGACAATTGACACTTTCGTTTGTAAATTTACTGCCTAGAGCACTTTTCGAATAGAAGAAGCCAAGCTTCTGTGAAAGGTTGGCAATAGGTGAGTAAAATCGTTGGAATATTTTTCTCTCAAAACTTGAAACTGGACTGACACTTTAACCGTCGGCTTCTTCATCCTTTCTTGACAATTACGTGTTAGCGTGGAGTGTTTTTATTAGCACTTGTATAATAAGTAAGTTGGAATGAAACTTGATTTAACGAGGTCTATCTCAGAAATTTTACGTTTTCGCGAATTCATCTGTAAGAATCAAAAAGTTTTAAAGGAGGTTGTTTCTTTCAATAAGCAGAGTATCTGAAATTTTAAAGGACACGGCTAATATCGGAGTACCCAACGTTCTAAAACTTCAGAATAAACTATAATTGAGTTTATGCAACATGTATTTACAATAATGATATTGCTTTGGATGTACTTGCATTCAAAAAAGAAAATAATAATTCAGTCTCAAATCTTTTCTTCACCAGGAGTGTCTTGAGGCGTTCTATTATCAATTAGAAATGGTACCATAAACAGCTGATTTACCTTTGCGAGTTCTCTGATTGAACAGGTTGATCTACATGATGATGCAGTTAGATTATTGTTTTGAAGAGAGGGCAAATTACTTTCAAGAGCAATGCTTTCAGTGTTAATGTTAATAGGCTCTGTTGAAAGATTGTTATTTGGTTGAATATTTATTTGTGGCGGCTGTTCATCAGACTTCCCTTTGACAAGGTCTCTCGTATCCACGTAAACCTTGTAAAAACTTAGATAAAGGCTCATTCAAATTTGCTACTTGTTTAAGTTTGCCAACTCCTTGCCCTGCCAGCTCTTTAGTATAATTGATGACTCCTTTTTCTTCACTCTGCTGTTTGACTTCAACAGCGGTGGAAACTGTGAATTCATAAACTGAAATTCCCAAATTCAGTGTGAAATCCAATGCTCTTGCTCCGAGATCCTTGGCAAAATTGAGGAAGCCCTTTTCGCGAACATTTGTTTTGACTTGTTGAGTTATTTCTTTGGTTTCTGACACTACTTTCGTTCCAACCTCTTTTGTTGTGTCAATAACCTTATGTCCGATCTCACGCACTGATTGTCTTACTTCGGGATCTCGGTAAGTTTCGCCTGCTTTGACTACAACCTGAGAATTTCACTAAATTTGAGTCTCATGATGGATTTACTGTTTTGGTTGCTTCTATTGTTGTATCCAGGACTTTTCCCATAACATCTTTAAGCTGATCAACGCGGTTGGTGTGCTCGTTATTGTCGCCTGAGTTCATTGCTAAATTTTATTTATTTCTTTGTGTTGTTAGCAGTTCTGATAAAAGGCCTCAGAGAACGCAGTCAAAAATTAAGAACGATATGACTCAGAAGAACAATTTTTTTTAACTCCCTTGTTGTCTATAAAATTTTTTATGGCATTGCCATCTGATTTTATCACTTGCATAAGGAATTTCAAGAATGTACTGTGAACTCAAAAGAAAAAACCTTGAAAAAATATTTCCATGAAAAAAGTAAAAGGAAGCAAAAATCAAGGTCTGAGAAATTTTCAAAATGTTCGAGGCCATTCGAATACACAGGAATTGCTGGCTTTATTTAGTGCATAGATCCAAATATTTTGTGGGACAGAATGAAGCTTCGGGATTCCTGGTCTCCTCTATTTTCACCTCCTTCAATTTTTTTCTCAAGATGAGAGAGCAAGCGGGTAGTACGAATAATCGATAGCAACAATGAGACAGCGTACAGGAAGTAAATGAACCTTGGCCCATGTGACTCTGATTATGAATTATTTAGTAAACAATTAACGAAAAAATTGCAAGAATTGCAGCTCTAAAAAGCAAATTTAACTGGAGGTTCCGAGGATCATCCGAATGAAGTTGCAAAGAAAAAAGTAATTAAGAATTAAAATGATGATTTATGAGCGAAGGAATCGAATTTCAAAGATGAAAGAGCAGCTTACAAAAAAAAGAAGCATATATCCAGGTAATTAACAATTGTTAAGATTCATTCTGAGCATGATTCTCTAATTAGACGCTGCAAAAAGCAGTCCAAATATCCAAAGCCAATGCAAATGTTGACGTCACGGCTGAAGAGCTTGAGCTAAAATACAAAGAACAGCGGGCACAAAAGCAGCAACAGCTCGAAGAACTTCAAAGAGTGAACCAGAAAAATACTCACACAATCTTTGAAGCGAGGTTTACGATTAAATCGATTTGTGATAAGTGGGAAGTGCCTTTTGTTCACGATGAGAAAGAATTTAAATCGGTTCCTTATGACCAGGTAAGCATCAATTTCATAGCAATAATTGGAGCTTATATGATTTTGCATTTTAGATCCTGGCACAATTTGAAGAAAAATTAAACTATCTCAAAGAACGCATGAGGCCGGAAAGATACGAGCAAATTGTCAAAGGAGAATTTGGGATCAGTTTTTTCAGGAGATTTCTGCTCCTTTTGATCCTACGGCTTATCTTTCAGATGACGGACTCAGCTCTTAGGCAATAATATTATGTTGAGCAAGTTTATTTCCACTTACAAGAGGAGATATATATTTCCGCTAATATAAGATCACGTGTTAATGACATTTAGTAAGAGTAAATTTCTAACTTTTATTCATAGCGTATTTAATTAAGTGCTCAGATATCCACCCTACCTAACGCTTATTTTGTATAATCGAAATTAAACACAGACACTTAATTCTTTAAATGAAGAAATGATGAGCAACCTAGAAGAAGAACAGAAACAAGCATCCATACAGTCAGCTGATCACTATGAGTTGAAAGAAGAGGAAGTCGGATCAGTGTTATTCAACTTGCTAGATCCATATTTTAAGCAAGGGGAATCTCTTACTACACTTGATTTGAACAAGAAACGAATCGGAACAAAGGAAGCAAATGCAATTAGCGATAACACCACTTGGACCAATCTTAACACTCTCAACTTATCATATAACTGCATATATGCAGAGGGAGCCAGGGCATTGAGCAAGAACACTACCTGGGCCAAGCTTAACATCCTCAATGTAAAGGAGAATGGGATCGGTGACGAAGGAGCAATTGCACTCAGCACGAACACCACATGGATCAACCTTACGACTCTTGATTTAAGAGACAACTCTATCGGCGACGAGGGGAGCAATGCACTCAGCAAAAACAACACATGGACCAACCTAACCACTCTCAGTTTAGGGTGGAACAAGATTGATGACGAGGGAGCAACTGCACTCAGCAAGAACCTTACCTGGACCAAACTTACCGATCTCGATTTATCAAGCAGCAAGATCGGCGCTGAGGGAGCAATTGCACTCAGCAAAAACAACACATGGACCAACCTTACCACTCTTAGTTTAGGGTGGAACAAGATTGATGACGAGGGAAAAAGCGCGGTAAAAGCAAGATGGCCTCGTGCTATCATACGGACTTGAGAACAAATCGAAGTATTCAATATTCTGCATTTTCTGTGCCACTAAATGGATCCTAAATATTAGAAAAGTAAATACACAAATCCTTATATATCTAGCATAAGTTCAAGAAAATTAAGTTAAAACCTTTAAGAAAGTAATTTTAAGAGTTAAGAGCTTGGTATTATTGAATTGATCAACAAAGAAGTTTTTCAGCTCAAAATATTAGAATATGATTAGTGATACGTTTTAAAAGCAATTTCGTTGAAACTATAGCGACTAACTGATTTATACAAATTTAGTGTGATATCAAAATATTTATAAGGTTATGTATTTCAGACAAATTTGAATTATTTCGAGCCTTAGGCATCCAATGACAATTTATTCACGTTTTCTTGATCAATGTAACGAAGGCCGGACTCATACAGCTTTAGGACAAACTGCGTTTGGCCTTCAACCAGGAACGATAGTTTATACTCGTAGAGAACCTTGCCCGCTCACAATCTCACATACAATTTCTCTCCTTGTGTGATGTATTCTCCTCGCATCAGTCTATCCTTTATTCCGTTCTTTGAGAGTGTGTTGGCGTTCATCTCTTCCAGGTTTGGCTTCTTGAAGTAGAACAGTTTTTCAACCAACTCCTGCTATGAAAGAGTGGCGTGGCTCATCGAAGTACACGCTTTTGAAGTCCTTGTATTTCTTGTAGTTGCGGTCTATAGTAAGACTTCACGTTAGGCGATCAGACAAACGAACGGAAATTTTGGTTGGCTTGCTGGACGAACTCCCGGCTGAACTCTCCGAAGCTGCCGTGATTAATCGCGTTGAGGGATTCCTT
>ENA-UOTZ01000990-UOTZ01000990.1-compost-metagenome-genome-assembly--contig:-NODE-990-length-21832-cov-6.158814_pt1 | contig 21832 bp, 9 predicted proteins | sample MGYA00238144_ERZ746983 | MGnify/ENA primary metagenome ERZ746983 (study PRJEB28759, sample SAMN06268863) | compost metagenome | isolation source: single cell | place: USA: California, Emeryville, Joint... | reverse complement strand
AAGTTAAGTTATTCATTACCTATGCAAGAACCTGTGCCAGGATGTAACACAGTACCAGTCGGACAGCTCGAATAGCATGCTTTCTCATACATGTAGTATCCAGGTGCACATAAGAGGCAAGTTGTTTGACTTGAATTAAGGAATGCTTTTCGAAGGCACGTTGGATCCCCTATGTAGGTTAAGATAAGTCAAAAATGGTGTTGACAGATTAAAAAAAAAAGATGAGAAACATAAGAGAGTACAAATGGCATAATCATTAAAACATTTCATAATGAAATGCTTTTGAGAGGTTTATTTTCTCTATGTCTCTCACAAAAGGAAAGGGAACGAAAAATTTTAATTGTGCACTTACGATCTGTATTTTGGTATACGCCACCTCCACCAGTGAACATCAGAAAATTCAGTATATCATAATTTCCGTCTTTCGTTGTCTCACGGGTGGTTGTTCCATCAACCATCTGACTGCATAAATCGAGTATCATGTTGTTTACCCCCGGAAATAGCACCGTGGTTGAGGAGGGTTCTATAAAATAGTACCTACTACTGGCACTTGTTCCAACAAATATTCTCATTGAGAAGTAAACATCATCAAGAATAGCATTCCGTTGAGCTTGTGTGAACTCGATAATCAGACGATTCCATACATCTATTATTAGTAAACAGAATTAAGACAATAACAGCTACTAATCAAATTTACTTTTTTGCAATGTAAGTGTAGATTGGTAGTAGTCCCAAGATCCTCCTGAGTCTCTCCTATAGAAGAAGAGATCACCCGTTGAATCCGAGAGTTCTGCCGTGAAAGGAACTGCATTTGATAGACTGTCTCTAATAGAGAATAGAGTTTGTATCGAAGGTCCTCCTGTGAGAGGACGTATGTCCATGGCAAGAATGAAGCCGGTCGCCGATGTACCTCCTGCAGAAAAACTGAGGATTGTGTTCTTTCTGCAATTAAGCACATTATCGATGTTCAGATCAGGATCATCAACTTTATCAGAAACAGAAAGCCCTACAATCGAAATAATTAAATATGATTTCTTGTTATTTATTCTATTTTGATACCTTTCAATGCTGTGAGGGCACTCTGAGAGGTTTCAGTGAATGATTCCACAACAACAGTCTGATTATTGTTGACTACAGGAATAGAGCTGAAATGCATGATATACAGGATTCCTTCGAAAATGATATTCAGTCAGCAAAGAAAGAGTGATATTTGGTTTGGTATTACCTATATCCATGATCGCCAAATTAATAAATTCATCAACAGCGTTGGCAAAAAAGTTAGTATACACTCTTGCATACCGAATATCGCAGTGACATGAATCAAATACGTAATCTCCTCCAACAAAGAATGTTGCATTCGGTGCTAAATGATAAAGCTGACCCGAGAGAGGTGGATTAGTCATAACCACCATCGTTTGAGTTGTAGTTGATGAAATTATATAACGAAATCCAGTCTGCTTTTGAAGCTTTGCACTCACGCTTGCGGCTACGAAAATCCATTCACCAATTGGAACCATTGTAGTAGCAGCCAACTATTCAGCAAATCATTAAGAAAATCAATAAGAGGATGCTTTAATACGTTTTCGTAGGGGGCCCAGCCTCCATAATAATCGCCGGTACAGCCAAAATAATACAATGATTTACATGTAGGGTCTCCGCATGCTGCAACTAATATTATTCTACCGTTGTAGCCTTCAGTTCTTCATTTTTACCAAAATTATTAAAAATCAATCGTTGGACGAAAAATTACCCAGGTTTATTTGAGAGTCTCATGATAGTATCATAATTTCCAGCACTCCAGGAAGATTTCTTTACCCATGCACTTATACCATACTCTGATACGAGTGATGTCAGTCCGCTTGGATAATCTGCAAGTACATAAGCATTCTCTCCAGTACCTCCAAAGGTAGCGGCTGCAGATTCTTCATATTTTAGCACTTGAACCGCAGAAGACACTTTGTTGGATGTAATTACCAAAAAACAAGAGTAGTAGTTCTACCTGGACGCAAAGAGAGTGCCAATACTACCAGGGAGAGCGAGAATGTGCCAAGAGTGGCACCAAATCTGAAGACCATTATTATTTTTATGGAAGAGCTATAAAGTTAGTTAAAAATGAGAAATTATTAATTTTCGTATCAACTCTTGTTTTAAATTCTTTTAGAGAATGAATACTCATGAGAAATAATTCTTCCCTCATAACGATGCGTTTGTTGCAAAAGGAGTGCGCTTGGATCTCTCTGAGAGGACGAACCATATCAAAAGAGAACCCCAACAAAATTTATTTTTCTCAATAGAATTCCCTTTCGTGGTGGAAAAATACAACTAGTGGAGCTCAGACTCTAGTTGAACATTTAAGATGAAAAAATATTTGAAATTTTGACATTTTTGGAAATGAGTTGATTTACACAGGCGTTTTCTGATCTTAATTTCTCAGTTATTCCCAAGAACCTTAATATGCTGCTTTTTATAACGTAAATAGGTACAGAATTAATTTTTCAGAGTTATACAAAATTTTCAGAGCTTAACTCAATTTCCAGGCGTGCTTCTAATAAATTAAATTACTTTTAATAAATGCTGCCCTGTTGCCCTGTGCAAAGAGGGGGATGACTGCGGGCTATATAAGCATCGGTAGCTAGCTATTAAACTTTTCGGGCAGGCTCACTCTCGCCTCTTTGAGGAGATGTGATTTTGGAGCTAAATGAAACGAAATTTGCATATTTTTGTTAATTTATAAGCATTAATATTCACGGTGAAATAGAGGATACAAGTTGACGGCTGAGGGTCCTTCCCGTCCTCATGGGATAGTTACTCTCTCTTTAATGATTGGTTTTCCTTGGAAGTGCTGTATGAGAGACCTAATGAACATAAATTGCAGTTTCTTTGACAAAATGTCAAATTTTAAGCTTGAATACTCATTTCATTCTTGGGAAAAGACCATATATTCTTTCCTGGGATAGATTAGAAGTTTAATCACATACTTTTCAAGTTCATCATAAAAAAGAAGAAATTCAGACACAATTTCCCAATTTCATGGCTCAAATGCTCCGAGAATCATCTCGCATCTCTGGAATCATAGTAGAATGGTTACTCGCGGAAGAATTTTCGAAAAAGCGACGGATTGGAACTAATTTTGGTCAGTTTAGCGAAAAGTTGGAAAAACTTTTGATTGGATCAAAAACTAATGGATTTCCTGTCATATATGAGCCTATTAGTGATGAAGGCATAAGGGCCATGAAATGCAGAATGAAAATCAGTATTTTAGTGGTGGCTCAAAGCGAATTTCTCATAGGAGCTACAAGATTGTTTGCGAAAAATTTCAACAAGGGCAAACTTCAGGGAAAGGTCTCGAATTCCATTCATTTTGTCTGAGAAGACAGGGTTTTATACTAGACTCTTAAAACAGATCTTAGATAGGATCTTGACTAATTTGAAAAATGTAAATACTTGAACTTGCTCTCAAATAAATTAAAAATGAACATCTTGTTTCTCCACTATATGGATAACCATACACAGCAACGCTGAATTGTAAATTTGAGATCTTCTAATCAAATACAATTCCTAACTGATTATTAAAGTTTGGTCCAACAATGTTACAATAGCTTTAAAGCTTGCTTTCTCTCTGCTGAATTTCTCCTAAGAACCTTCTTTCTTTCAGTTCTTCTTCATCACAGTCCTCGGGCACCTCTGGGATTTCTTCAACCAAAATGATATTCTTAGCAGAAAATCGCTTTTGGTCCAATACGAAAGCCGACTCTTTCTCAAACTTTAGATTTATCGGGTCATCCGAGCCGTTAGATACAGAATCCGTTCTTAGGAAATTTTCTTTTGTCGGCTCAATCTCGCTTTCGCTCCAAAGCATCCCACCAAAGCATTTATTGATCAATTTTGCCACCGCATATACTTTCAGCAGCTTAATTACCAGAAAAATAACGAAACAAATATTGATAGCCCAAGTAAGAATCCTTACAGTTGTATGTAACCACTTCGCCGATATCGCTCCATACACTGCCAAATACGTGGTTGCAATGTAAATTCCCGTCGCTATAAGATCTGTTCGATACAGCGCTTCAAATCTGTAAGGCTGAGCAGCCTGGAGGTATATTAGATATGCTGCGAAAAATAAAATAATCGACATTCCTCTCGAGGTCTGGTCCATCGTTCCTAGCTGAGAAACAATTGTAATCGCGATTATCATGATCATTTGGACCAGTAACCACAAGTAATGCTTGCTTTTGTAGCCGGAGTAGATTGAACCGAAATACCTTGCGAACTCTGGGGTTCTGAGCCTGCGCTTGTTCCTGAAAAGCACAATGAAACAAGCGCAAGGGAGCAATATACTCCAGAGAAGGAGTGCAGGTATTGCTATAAAATTCCTAAAAGCGTTGAATTGTGGAGTCCAGCACTCCACCACAGGAGCTATCGACACGAAATGTGCCGCGTTTGGGTCTTTGGGGTCGGCTGACTGGCACGAGAACATAGAGATCATTTTCGCGATCACTCCAGGCTGCTCGACAATCGCAATTCCGATGATAGCCACGATAATAAAGGACTTAAGATGATAGGATCGGTTAAAATATTTCACGAGAGTCCCATAAATCGCGAAGCCCGTGATTTTTACAAACGGTAGAGCGGCAATTAGCCCGAGCTTCCAGTAGTAGATATCACCCGGTGATACTCCTAAGTTTTTTAGAGGGCAGTTAAGCGAGTAGAAAAGCGCCTGGCTCGGGTTTAACGGAAGGGTACTCTGGATAGTTTCCGTCCCGAATGAGAGAAACGGCAGTGCTTGAATAATCGAGAGTATTTGGAAGTAGAGGAGCAATCTCAGGAGGTATCCACCCCTTGATACCTTTTCGAGATACCTCTCGTTGAATTTGTTCTCGATGATAATCGCGTTATTGATTAGCCTCATTCTCCAAATAACCCAGATTTCGATGAGTATCACTATGATATGATATAGGATGGTTGGAAGCAATGCGAGCCATGACGTTGGGCATTTCGTACAAGAGCCGTCTGTTCCCGGCGTATAGTCGTTTTGGATATCGCAGCCCAGGCAAAAAGGACCAATGCGTCCTTCAGTGCAAATCTCATTGCCATGGGACCCTTCTTTGCAATAGCCCGGCGCACAAGGATAAACGTTCCCACTGATAAGATTCGCTCTCCAATAGTCCGCCCTCACTGTTATATTGCTTCCGCCCCAACATTTCATGCCTGTAGGACATGCATGGCAGGCTGTTTCGTTCGGATTCACCGAAAAAGACCCAGATTCACAAGCGACGCAGATTCTCTCGGTAGTAGCATTTATCTCACCGATTTGGCAGGGCCTCACCTTGGCATGGGCACGAAAGCTAATAACATGACCGCCGCTAGTAATAATGCCGACGTCCATTCTTTTAAGGTCATAGGCTGCGCCCCGAACCTTGATCTGATCACCGGATATTATACACCATCCATGAGTACATTCTCTGGAGGTGATAGTACCATCTAAATCATTAAATTTCAACGCAAGCGAATAATCGCGAACGACGAAGGGAGAGGATCCTAATGGAGCCATTGAATTATTAAAGAAATCCAGGAACGTGAAATTGAGTTTTTGATGGTAAAAGTACAAATTATGGATCATTTCAGGGAAAAACTCATCATCTCTCAGCCCTGAGACAAGGGCTCTTGAGCTGTCTCTTCTATCTTGGATATAGAGCTCAGCTGCTGTGGGGCAAGTGCTTATGTCGTCTCCGGCCAACGCTTTGTTGCCTTCAAAAGTATTTTGTTCAGGTATCAGTCTTATGGATTTGGGATCGAAAATAGACGAGAAGTAAATCGCCCCTCCTTGCCCGTCAAACACTGTATTCTCCTTAAAGCAGCTGTCAATAATTGTGATACTGGATTCATAATCATGGGGATCTGCCAACTTGACGTGCAGTGCTCCTCCTTTCGGAATTTGGCTATAGAGAACCTTGAAATCTTTGCCGACTGTATTCAACGTAAATTGTGATGATTGAATGAATATCAACAGCGGATTTATCACCGAAATGGCTCCTCCATGGTGAGCTCCGGAATTATTAGTGAAAACGCAGTTTAGTATATCCAGCTCTACATATTCAGCGTGGATCAGACCTCCTTCTAAGGTCATTCCACTATTGTCTTCAAAAATCGAATCGGAAAGCACAATTTTCCTGGCGAAGTTCTTCGTTTCCAGATTGTCTACTTTCGAAAACAGAACTGGGGCGTTATTGCGATTTTGTCGGACAATTGTTTTATTAAGAAGGGACAAATTGAATTTTGGCGCGTCTATGCAGATGAGACTCGATTGCTCCGGGACATCGAGGAACACGTTGTTGGAAAACGTGGTATTAGAAATCTCAATTTCGGCATAATCAGAGCGACTGTCATGCGTGTATACTTTAATCAGGCATACATCTTTGTATCCGAGCTGAAACGTATTATTATGGAAAATTGAATTATGGATTGAGAGCACCGTCTTTGACGTCACCGAGATGGCGTGTCTCGACATCTTCATATGGCTTAAATTCAGATTTTTTATGCTAATAGTCGATCCTTCAGCGTAAAGCCAGTGTATTGATGAATCAAAACGATCAATGTGAGATATCCCATGCAACATCAAGCCATCTACGACAAAATTGACTTCTGAAGTCATGAATTCGTTGGCCCAAATATGGATAATTGAGCTCATCTTTGATGCTTTTGGGAGCAGATGGTAGTCTATAGTCACTTGCGTTTCCCTGATAATGAAACTTGGATTGTGATGACTGTAGTCGGGCTTTGTAAGGCCGCTGGCGGAGAGGAAACTCCCCGCATATATGAGATAATCATAGCATCGGTATTCAGAATTTGTGATCTCAACGGCATAAATCATCTGGGTCTCGAGAAAAAAGACCCCGCCGCGGATGAAACCAACGTTATGTATAAATTTGTTTGAATCTGCCTGCAAACTCAAACTGAAAGAATTCTTTTCGCTGAAGTAAAATACGCCACCATAATTAGCTCCGTTCTCTTCGAATGAATTGTTATTAATCGTGAGATTCATCATCAGCGTGCTATTTGTGAGTAAATTCTCGAAATAAAACACCCCGCCGTTCGTCCCGACGTTATGGGTCGCTCGAGAGTTTGTCAACTTGAATGATATCGTCGAAATCAGGATAGTACTCTCCCATTCAAGAATCGCGCGTGGAGGATTTGAGTGGAAATCCAAGCTGTCTATTTCGACTTCTTTTGAGTAGATAATCATGAATGACGCCATGCCTTGACCGGAATTAGCCTCCATCCAATTATTGTAGAGTTTCGTGATCGAATTCGGGTTCATGATATAGACAAGCGTGCTTCTTAGTCCAAACTTGCGGCTGTTATCATCATAAAAGATATCGCAGCCCATAATCGTGAGGTTGGATATTAGGATCTGTCCTTGTAAATTCAAAGGGAATTCAAGCTTGATTAGCTTTGCTTCATCGAGTTCGGTCAGTCTGATGCTTATATTGGAGAGAAAGTTATTGGAAAACTCAAAATCTCTTTGGAGGTTGCCGCGAACGGTAAATGTTATCAGGTCCAGCGAGTTGCCGGTGCAGTTGACAATGGAATTATTCGAGAAAGTGAGGAGGGCGAATGAGGAACCTGTAACTGATAATGGAAGGACGCCATTATTCTGTTCGAAGGTGTTGCCCTCAAATCGGATCGTCGAGTCATTAGGAGAAGTCATACTAGCTTCAAAGAAACGAAATCCGCTAGAATTATAGACAACATTGTCTCTGATCACGACGTATGGACTGTTTATTACTGTAAGAAGAGAGTTGAAGACCAAACGGCCTTCGGTTTTATTTCCGACAGCAGCTGTTCCATTACTGAATTGATTGTTCTGAAACAGAAACAATGCCTTCGTAATCAAGTCGCTCACGTAGACTAGATTGCTATTCACTAGGTTGACCTTCTCGAAACTGTTTCCGTAGAATACGAATATCGAAGAGATGTTCTGCGACGCATTGAGGTATTGCTTAAATAGATCTCGCGTTTCTAGGTCGATGAGGTACTTGTCTAATACGTCAGGATCAAGCTTTTCCGCATAGCTGCCAGCAGAAAGTTCCCTTACTGCAATGAAATCTCCACTATTCTGGGTAGAAAAATCTCGAAATGTATTGTTTATAATGAACGCGTTTGGAACGTTGAGATCGATCGTTTGAGGCGACTCCCGAAACGTCCATGTGCCAGAAAACAAGTTGTTAATCAAGAAGAATGAAGCAAAAAGCGGATGAGACCTCACAGTCCCATTCGCTTCAGGGTAGAGAGACTCTTGGAGGTAGTTTCGCGCCTTTGAGAAAAACCTCGCACTAGCGTATTCACCAAGGAAGTTGTCAAATCTGCTATTTTTAAATAGAACAGGCACCATGCTCTCTTCTATGGACACAAACATTCCTTCGCTCAGTGAAATACTTTGAAAACTGCTAGAATAAACTCTTAATCCGATATCCGTGAGGCGGAAGACAGAAAAGGTGTCATCACTGGACTCTACTAGGGAGAAGTTATCGAATTCAATGTCAGTGACATTGAGGTAAATGGCGTCTCTTTGATAAGGCGAAGGGCTCGGCCCTTCTGGGTCAAGCCTCAGAGAGATAAAATCGTGATGAGATTGAACGTCGTCAATTTTGAGGCCGTTTAAAACCCAATTCTGTTCTCCCAACCGCCATGGATCATGTGGGAAGGGAAGCTTCGTTTCAAGGAGGAAAAACTTCGAGGAAAGGATCGACGAAGAAATTGTTACGTTCTCGATAATAAGCGCATTCAAGCTGTTCTTGACGTAGAAAACATTCGTGAAGAAAGCGTTGTTGTGAATCGTCACGTTGGAAATTTTGATCGACGTCGTTGGCAGAAGATTCAAGAAGAATAAATGCGTGAAATCATACAACGGCACAGAAAATTTTGGGAACTCTTGGGAATCAAGGATCGAAATGTTACTGATATAAATCTTCGTGTTTTCGCTTTCTGTTTTCACTTGAAAGAGCCCGTAGTGAGTAGAGAGCAATTCCTTATAGTAACTCGTTTCCGATCTTACAATCTTTATCGAATCGATGCTCATCAGTAGATTTTCTGCGTTTTCTTTGGCTAAAATTCGGATAAACGGGAACAATGGAGTGCTCGAGTTAAGCGTGAAGTCTCGGATATGAACCGTTAAACCGGGCTTGTTCATGCTGGCGACAACAGTGTGATGTCCGGCGGTGGTGCTGTTGAAAAAGACTCCGTTAACGCTGCTTATTGTGATTTTTTCCAGTTCAAATTTCGTATCATCGATGACAAAAATATTTCCTGGCAGTTTAGAAGAGTTTTTCGAATCAGGATTTGGCATGATTCTGATGTTGCTCGCCTTGATTGAAGACTGTGTGGGGATTTCCGGCGCTTCGTCAAGGCATCTGAAGAGGCTGTTGTACGGATCGTCTTCAAAATATATATCGAGTCCGTCAAATGTGGCTTGAGAACGTCGCATAACATTTCCAAGAGAATTCAGGCTGCGGTAAAATTTGCTTGAATTGACGATAAGGTTGGTCTGCACTACAGAGAGAAAGTCTCTTATATTGGAGGAGGCTGCTCGGAAGGTGCAGTTCGAGAATACAAGAGTCGAGTTTGATGCTTGAAGAAGTCCCGAGGATGGAACCGCGGCGAGATTGGAAACAGAAAATTCGAAGCGCTCGAAGGTGAGAAAGACGTTGTCCAAGTTCAATGGGGCAGTAAAGATAAGGCGCGCCTGGGATTCTTCTAATTCTTGAGATATTTGCAGTTTTATCGCTCCACAGTTGCTGTAAGAGAGCTGCGAGGTAATCGAGTAAGGAGTCATGCGCAAGGCAAAGACAATTAAGCGGGTTTGGTCACCATCCAGAGGAGAATTCTGAGAGCATGCCTTCTCGAAAGCACTTTCGAAAGTTGTATATGGAGATTCCTTTTTGCCGTTGGAAATTGCTCCTCTGTATTCAGAGTCGACGTACACTGTGTATTGGAGTTGCTGTCCTGCTGGGAAAAGAGCGAGGCAGGAGAGCGCCCAAAGGAAGGCACAGAAATGTGTTAGCGCGAGTGCAGTCCTCATTTAATTTTTTAATAGTGTAGTTCCAGAGCTAAATTTTATTTACTTCATGAAGATCCAGGAAGACTTGGCAAGCAATCTTGAAATTTTTCTTTCGATATCCTCGGAAAAAGATGTAGGATTTGCAATACTTTGGCGAGCTTTGGTGATCTTTGCCGATTCAACTCATGCAGTTAGAAAGCTTTATCACAGCATAACTTTTTGAAAAGTGCGATATGTTGTTGTCAATCGATAAATTATGTCGTAAGATACGGAAACACAGTAGAAAAAAATAAGTATTTTAAACGGTTCTATTAAGTATTGCTTCCTATCAGCTATTAGGTGAAAAGAAATGTTATTTGAACTTAATACGGTTCAATTTCAATAAATAGATAATATACAAAGAGGTTCCTTGTATTGAAGATTTATTCATGAATAACAGAGTAACTTTTAAGTTTTACATTCTTCAGCTTTCATATAAAATTGGCTATCTATATTAAGAGTAGCTAATTATACTTAGCATGCTTAAAGTATCTAGCCCGCTCTTTTAAGTTAGACAATGTAACAGAAGAGCCAAAACCAATTGAGTCAGCAAGCTTGTCGTCAATGCCAGTCACACCTTCGAGCTTTAAACTATCAGGAGTTTCGTCGTCTATCTTCGGGTCTATACTCACACACTGATCTTGCGGCGACTGCGAGATATCATTAGAACTATTTCCCTCTAAATTAATGGTATTAGGGGATCGTCCATCTTTTTCATTCTCTCTACTCTTTTCAATTTCTTCTAGTTTCCTTTGAGTTAGGTCGCTAAATATATCAATAAAGTCATTAACATTAACTAAATGCAAGCATTATACCCGAATAAGGTCTTGTTTGTTTCGTCTGGTTTCAGTCCCTCAAAGAATGTTCCTTGAACCCCGTCTTCTTTCACAGCCTCAGACGCGTTCGTTTTCCCTCTTGACAGTCTCCTTTTGACTTTCTCAATCACAGGCGCAATGGTTTTCTTGTAAACGGCAGCAATCCTCAGCCCAAGGTAACAGATAACGATCGCATTCGCCATCACTATGAAGACCGCACAGACTGTATGTACCCATGGAGTGTCAAGCTGATCGATAAGGAGAACGAATAGAATAGTCCACATGAAGACGCGAATGGTATAGAAGTCAGCTCGAGCCAAATCTTTGTGAGGGTGAGGATTAAACCTCTTGTACATGGTGAAATAACAATGGACTATGATGATAAGGACAATTCCTCGACCGAGGTTATAAGGCTTGAGTAAGGAATTCGCCACGAACATGGAAATCTTGAAAAGAATGACAACAAGTCCCCAGAAGTAGGCCTCAGGAGTATAGTTATCGTATAATTTGCCAAAAACGACAAAAAGTGACTTTGATTCCATGAGCCGAGTTTTTTTCTTCGCGAGTATGAGGATAAGGGCGAGAGGGACCAGGAACCCCCAGGCCATTAGCGAAGGCAGCACGAAATAGTACCTGAATAAGTTATATTCATACGTACCACACTGGACATTCGGATTCGCGGCCACATATAGAGCGTCGTCAGTTGGATCTAATCTTATACAAGCGAGGTAATTACAGAGAATTCCGATGATCTGAGGCTGCTCCAGACTGATCAACCCAATCGTTACGGCTCCAATTCTGACCGAAAGCTCTTTCTTCTTAAAGTCTCGTTTTATCAGACCCCGGGTGAGTTCGACCAGGAGATATATAAGTATTTTTAGCAAAGGTGACAGAACGAAAATTATCGTCTTATATTTAAGAATCTCAAGCTGATCCTCTGTTACTAGGTACAGTAAGCATTGCAAAGAGAAGAATATCTTTTGATTTGGGTTGCCGACGGTGGCTGGCACATCAAAGACTCTATTTAGGAATCCTCCCACCATTTCAGAGAAGATAGAGGTCATTTGAGAGTACGTTGTGAAAATTTCAAGGTATGGTCCTGGTACAGGCTCTTTCCCCTCGCTCAGAGGTTTTTTAGTAGACGAGGCTGATAGCGACACGGTTCTTTCGAGGAAAGCCTTTTTGCTGCTGCTGAACGCTGTGTATAATGAGAAAACTTGGAATACTGTAATCACAATGAGCATTACTGTTCCAACACCAAAGAGATACCCTTGATCAGAGCATTGTGAGCATTCTCCGTTGTTTTGAGCGAAGTAATCGTCCTCAAAATTGCACTGAAGACAAACTGGACCTGTGCGATCTTCTCTGCAATACTCATCAAACCCACCTATACACCTAGTGTAGTCGCCTTCGCAAGGAATTATTTGGGCGGAGGTTGAGTTTCTTCTCCAATAACCTTCTCTTACTTGAATCTTTGCACCGCCATGACAAATCGCGCCATCTGGGCATCGGGTGCAGGTTTTATCCAAAGGATTGAAAGAATATGTCGTGGCTTCACAAGGCGTGCACTCGCCTGTGACAGTATTATTGATTTCTCCAGGGATGCATTCTCTTAGCTCGATCAGAAAGGTGCGATTTGCGCTGTATTGGAGCAACCCTTTCGATTGGTAAGTGACGTTTACTTCTATTATTGTGCTCTTATTTCCTGTGAGGAGGATATCAAATTTTTTGGCATCAAGAAGACAAGAAGGGTTCGATGATGATGTGAAGCAAGGATCCAATGGTAGTCTTCTTGTATCTGATTTAGAGAAGGCAATAGTAAGATTCACTTCAGCTTTCGTAGAGGCTATCCCGTCTGGTACTACAGTCTGAATCAAGTCCTGATCTTCATATTGGAGAGTGGCTATGATGTTAAGATACCGCAAAGAATACGTAGATAGGTTTCTTACGATGAGAGTGTTATCCTCATCATAAGAAACCACGATCGGTTCCGTTGATTTGAATTGGAGGTCAAGCTTGTTCGGAGAAAACGCCATCGGCTGGCTCACTGATGAGTCGTAGTAATTATGTTTCTGGAAGTCGGAGTAGTTGAAGGTACTTCGGTCAGAATAAATCACCGTGCCTGAAATTGAGACTTTTGTGTCAAAGAACGAGTTATCATACGAAGCAAAGATGGGGTCGGAGGTGTAAATAACTGCTCCCCATTTGTTCGCTGTTATCTGACGAAAGATATTGTCACTGAGAGTAATCGAGCCCTCCGGATTGGAGTAGTTGTTATAATAAATACCACCGCTTTCCGCGGTAATGTTGGTAAATTGACAACTTTCTATCATCAAATGCTCTGTCAAGTCACCCGAAGATGAGGAGAAGGAAGATGGAGAGCCTGTCTCGGTTAATCTTCGAGTATCGACTTCGGACTGAGAATTTTCAGTTGAAATCTGAGATGTTGTATTTTGGATGAAGATTACCCCGCCTTCTCCAGTGGCATGGATGTTAGTAAATATACTGTTGTTAATCAGGATCATAGACTGATAATAAAGTCTTTTTCCAAAGTAAATGTTTCCTCTGAGCGCAGTCAGAGCTTCGAAACGACACTTATCAATATTGACTAGCGTGGAGTTGGATACGTTACCAATAACCTGCGATGAGTCAGAATAAATTACCGGACCGTCACTGGATGAGGAAATGTCTGAGAAGTTGGAGGAAATGATGGAAATAGATGTGTTACAGAAGTTTCCCGAAGGAATATTGTTTGCTGATAATCTGAATAAGGTAGAATTCGTTAATTTCAGCTGAGTGAGCTCACTGTTCGTCATCTCAAGACTTGCAGAAAATTGATCTGTACCATTGCTCGAGCAAATCAGCTCGAACAGCGCACCTGTATCAAGATGGAGTCCTTCAACATTTAGTGAATCAATAGATGCATTGACTCTGTCAGCTTGTAAAATTCCAAAGGACGACACATTTTGGCCTAATGCTGTCCAATAAGTCACATTAGTCATGGCCAACGACACATTATTGTTGCGAGATAGAGAGATCAGATGTCCAGAAACAGTTTCCAGGGTTTGCACTGTGCAGTTTATGAAGGAAATGCTCACGTTGCCTTTAGAATCTTGGACATCTAGCACATCCGCGCGTGATGTTGGCGTGCTCTGAGTCGTAAATTTGAAAGCCGTGTTTACAAACCGTATGTTTGAGTTTTGAAGAGCAATCAACGAGATTGCAGCAGACCCATTTCCAAAATTATCAGAGATGTTGGTATCGATAATACTCATATCGAGTTGGAAGTCCTGAGCACTGATCAAACTTGCTGACGTTGCCTCATTTTGATCAAATGTGCAATTGGAAACGATAACCGTTACCACATTTCCTGAAGGGTTGGCAATATTGATGAATACAGCTGAAATGCGCGGGATTTTAGTTCCATTATTATCGATAAATGTCGAATTTAAGACCTCCAACCTTTCAGTGACGATATAGACCGCTCCTGTTGGCTCCGAATAAGTCAAATCCGAGAATTGCGCGGTTTCAAAGGTGACTTTATTCGCTGATATACTCAATATTCTCCCACTGTCAACGTTCCAAATTCGCCTGAATGTGTTTTCTTTCGAAAGGAACGAAATATTACTCAACTCGAGCCGAAAAACTGAGCTAATGAATACGTTCAGAGCGTACGGCTGGATCGACATGTCTAGAGTAATATCCTCGAACCTATTGGACGCGAAGCTTACTACGTCTGCAGAAGAAGTCGGCAATTTTTGTTGGATCTGTATCTGAATGAAACTTAACGATAACAGCTTTTCCACGGTACTAACTATCTTGATATTTGAGAAAAAAGCGTTTTGGAAGTCAAACGTGCCGTTAATTGATGTACAGGTTACCGTCATCCAAGTATCCTCAGTGGTGATGTCCTTCGTCGAATCAGAGTCGAATTTGATGTTCCCACAGACCGAAGACGTGATTTGGTACCCGTTCGTGACACTAAACGCTTCAAAGGAATTCGAAAGCAATTGTGCGTTTTGTAGCGCCGTCGCGGACAACGACATCGCTCTCCCGCTTCCTGAAATATTTTTGAATATGCTACCTACCGAAACGATTTCGCTCACCTCAGACACTTTAATTAGACTGAAATCATTATCACTTTCGATTGAAATATTCGCAATTGTGTTCCCAAACAATCCAGCCATGCTCGTTTGAACTTTTATATCTAGTATATTAATAATTTGGATTTCATTTGTGGAGGTCACGTTGCCGAAGAGACTGCCTTCGATAATAGCGAACACCAATGTGCTGCCTCCGCTTTTGTAACTGGATAACTTTGCTCGTTTTTCTCGAAAAAACGATTTTATGGTCGTAAAGCTTCCAAAGATTTGATCTTCCATGCTCTCTGAAGTACCGAAAGTATACCCCACAGGCAGCGTACGTAAAGGAATGTATTTTCCGATCTTCAAAAGCGTTGAACTTTCAGATGTGATATTAGTAAAGTTGTTGTCAATGAGCAACGTCATGGGGTTGTAGCTCACGATCAGAAATGAATTTTCTTTAAGCACTACATTATTGAATGAGCAGTTCTTAACAATGACAGGTCTTGTCTCAATCAATAAGACTTTGTTGGTATCATCCAAAAATCCAGGAGCTAAATTTAACATCATTGTTCTGTCAATTGCATATCCTAAGAACGACGCTCCCTCGCTCAGAGTTAGTCCATCGACAACTGAATCAGAAAGCACGAAGGAACCAATTTTCACCTGGTCCATGGCAAATGCGCAGACAGATATGCTTATATTCTCCGCTATCATGTTATTGATCCACAGTTGGCCACCAATCATATCAAACCCATCGAATCCTCCTTCTGCAACCCCGCGAAAACTCGAATGTGACATATAAAACCCATCAAGGATAAGTCTATAAGCCTCATACATCAGACCCGTGCTAATCTCGGAGACGATAGTTCCAATGGTTGATCCGTTGAAAACACAATTCTCGATGGTAAAATCTTTGAACGTGATGTCCAAATAAGCGTTCAGCGTCATTTCATAATTCGAATTAAGCTCTTCATCTTTAGCTAGCAACCTTATACAAGTTCCTGTATTGATACTAAGATTACTGAAGCGAAATCCTTCAAAAAGGTTGATGACAGGATTGGAAAGATTCTGATAGCCGTAAATAAGAATGAGGTTCGTCTTGCCATCATAAACAGAGTCACGGAACTCGACATTCGTTATTTGCAGATTCCTTGGGTACCCCTCATAAAAATGCAAAGCAGTAAACTTCTGCTCTCCGAGGATAGTCGCAGCCTTGACTTGGAGATTCGAAAATAAAGCATTCGATAGAGAAACGTTGCAATAGTAGAATCCCATTACTGTGTATCCTTGTAATGTGAGATCATTTGAAGCGACGTCAACTTTTACATCTGCAACCTCTACGTCATCCAGAAAAAGATTGTAAACTCCGATAAAGAAAAACGAGGGGTCGTAGGCAGAGCCTAAAAAGCAATTGGTTAATCTGAGGTTGGATATGTTGACTGTATCGAAAATCTGCAAACCGAATGAGACTTGGGCAGACCGCAGCGTGTTTGGGTCACCACAGGTTACAGACCAGTCATTAGCTGTTAAAGTACTCGTGAAAACTCCTTCAGAGTCATAGGCTCCTGAAACATTGAAAATTGCTGAAGCGAGCTCTGTGCTGGCTGATGGCTGCATGATTATTTTAATCGCATTGATGTTCGCTGTGCCAATAGAACCTATGAAAATTGTCGGTTGGATTTTGTAGAGAAAGAGGATATTCGTCATTGTTAATGAAGTAATATCCCTCGAATAAAGAGGACCAGTAGATGCTGAGCTTCGAGGTCTCTCTACGGTATCAAGATCTTCGAAGCAGACCAAGTCCATTGTCAAGTTGTTCAACGAGATAAAGTTAAGGACTTGGTTGCTGGCATCCACATGAAGAGCGAGCTTTATGCCTTGAATATAAAAATAATCGAGTCCCGTGACCGCAATGAAGGAAGAATGCAGGCTTTCTGAGAGTAATATGGTCGGGAGGAGACCACAATCAGCCTTTTCGGTTGGTCTCGAGACTGTCTTTGAGAATATGAGGGAAAGTCCGCCTTGACGGGAACCACTGACGATGAAATTTGTGAATAATTGGTCGATTCCTACGGTGTTCTCCAAGAAGATGATCGTGTTATTTTCGTCGAAGAATTGCTTGGTTGCAGGATCCACGATAAGCGGGATAGCGTTTTCGAGCTTTGAAACCGTATCGGGTGTGTCATCTGATATTAAAGTATCAATTGTGATAATTTTAGCTGCTGCAAGCCAGCAGTAACACAAAAAGAAAGCGAGTGTGAAACTTTTGCTCATTAGAGTAATTTTGGTTTGCTTGACTGATCCTAATAGTGTTTTGAGGGAGCTTTTGAATTAAAAGTACTTTACAATTTTGTTAGACTCAAGTTATTATCTGTTATATAGGAACTATTTTCTAAACCAGTTTTACTAAATTTGAATCAAATTTGAGTCAATCCTTTTAAAGTCGAACGAGTTTCATTCAATTTTAATAACACCTTATTCTACAAAATTTTAACTTCTTCCTTTCGTTTCCTGTCTTAATGAGCCACTTTCAGCAAGCCCAGTTTCCAATAAAACAGCTACCAAATTGAGTGCAGTACCCAGCATGGATTTTTTAGAAGATTTTTCCGACCACTCGTGAAATCATTATGATTTTCATTTTTCTCAGAAAAAGACCTTTGAATAGCATCGTAAAGGGTTGTTTTTCCCAGGAGAACTATCAAATACGGAGTTTGACCAAAACTAGTCGTTCCAAAGCTGAAAGTGCTGTAGTGCGTTTTGAAATCCGAAAGCACACCTGTATAGATTTCCCACTTTTAATCAAATTTAACATCAGAAAAGATAGCAAGTAAAAGCACTCAGAACCGAAGCAAGCCAGAAAGAGCTTCTATCTTGTAAAGCACACTTGAGTAACGTTCTGTTAAGGCAGCTTTGAAGCGATAACGGAAGTTTGGTCACATATTTTGCGATTTTCTTCTCTTCAATGATGGCGATACTGTTAAGACGAGTAGAATTTCGCAGAAAGGAGTACAGAAAACTCAATTTGAGCATAGAGAAGCAAACAGTTTCATAATGAACGCAAAAAAGAAAATTCAGTGTCAAGTGTCGACATTGGCATAAATGGAAAAAATTAGAAAGTCAAAATTTTCAAGGCTAACTCCAACGTGTGTTTCCAAAGAAAAAGTAGCTTGAAATAAACTCATATTATGCAACGTCTTATATTTCGGAGGTTAATTGATTGGAAAGCCAGTCGGTTCCATCATAACATCATTTTTGACAAAACTATTTCCTGAGCCCAGGATTACTTCGAAAGCAAACTCTGAACAAGCGTATTCAAATCTTGTAGAAAGGAGGTTGATTGAATTCAATTTAGAGGAAATTTTATATTATCTTGCTTGTGGAGGCCAATTTGGGAAATTCAAAGTGTTATTTGAGTTTCATTTGAAGGCTCACTTCGTCAAAATAGGCTTAATAGTAATTCATTTCGGTGTTTCTTTGCATCTGACGGCCCTGAATTGGGAAACATATTAAAAGTTTTTGGCTTTGAAACCTTGCAGCTTGTTGACTTAGCAATGATTGACAGCTTGTTACCTCGCTTAATGAAAAAAATGCGATTCCTCTATTTTATTTTTGTTAGAGATGAATGTTTTTCTTTAGTTGGCTGTCTGAGCAAATAAGCAAAGGACCTTTTGAAATATAAAAATCGTTGAAAACACAAAAAAGGCGAATAATTTGTTGAAAATAGCACATCTCGGCTCGATAATAACATGTACTTTTGCGCAAGTATGCAATTTTACAAAGAATTTCATCTATCTTTTGAATTTTCAAGAGATCAAACACTGACCTTTCAGCAGTTGAACGCAAATTAAATGCCTACAATATGTCAACATATTCAAATCCGTTGGAATGAAGCTGTGCTTCGTCTTCGTCTTCGATTTTGATTTTTTTAGTTTATGAATTTTACATATTAAACTCTTGCAGGAATTGGCAAAACTCGAAATATGGACCCACTTCAAACTGCCGCTGAAATCTCTTTATCTCGCTTCAAATAACTGATGTCTAGGCAAAATGTAGGAAGTTTTAGCCCAACTTGCAGCTGGCTAACTCAAAACCAAAAATTTTAATTCTCAGGGCATATATAAATTTCAATACTCTACAAACATGAAGGAAGTTTTCGAGAGATTCATATCAAATTCATTAATCATTGATTTTGTGGATCAAGGTTTATTGATATCTTGCTAATTTAACCGCCAGAAAATGGAGATATTTGAGGCGAACTAGCATCATCATAATAGAATATGGTGAATTTTTGAAATCGAGTTCAGAAAATCTAATCTCCAACTTTAATAATTTGATACAAAAGAAAAGAGTATCTAGAGAAATGCTTAAGAAAAGAGCAATTTACAGAACTTCAGCATCAAATTAAGTTCTAATAATTTAGAGGTAACTTGGGTTGTTTTCCGAAACAAGAAAACTTCTTTGAATGATTTAGTGTGTTCAGTGAGTTCTATAAGCTGAACCAAAACATGCAGCAGCAGAAGAAGAATAATAGGAGGTGGTATTTCTTTTAGCTTATCATATCCGTCAGTTCTATCTATTTTTATTTACATTTGTAGAATCCAGCTTTGATTTCCAGTTGAACCAAATTTTAATTCGAATGGAAAAAAATGCTAAACAGCTTTAAAAAAAGATAAATTTTGTTAGAAACTCAGCTCATCTTCATTAGTTAAAATTCGTATATTTCAATAAACAAGTGCATGAGGATCAAGATTGAAGGCTAATATTGCATAGTAAGAATTTCTTTCGGTCTTCACCACAAACTTTTTCTCGTTTTAGTTGAGATTTAAATTTCAATATTTGATCTGCATGATATTAAATGTACTTCTTTGAAGACTGACAAATAATTCAATCGACCAATTAACTCAACTTTACGAGGAAATTTAGGCTTTGAAAAATTAATTAGGAAATGAGCCAGCTCTTTAATAAGCAATAACGGAAAACTCTTGTTCGAATGCTAAGCAAATTTGCATTCCTAATTGAATTCAGATTTCCGAAAAAGTACACCTGAATAAGGATTCTCTGGCAAATTTAATAGGACTCCATCTGAGTTTGAATAAGAGTTGAGGTCTGAATATCATTGTGAAAATGCGACCCATGTAAAGCAATATTTTGCGCGTGAATATGTCACCAGTTTCAAAGAAATAGAGAGAATTGCAAAAACTGGAAGTAAAACAGATTAAAACAATGTCAGTTTTTTGCTCTAACTCAAGATGATTTTCTGCAATTTTAAAACCATTAGCAAAACGATTTTTTAAAAATTTTTTTTTTATTGATTTTTCTGAAAATTAGAAATTATGACGATTCTAATTAGACGCTCATTGGATAAGTGTCGTGGCAGATTCAGAGCTTTTTTAAATGTGTTGAATCCAAGTATCAGCTTCGAAGCTGTTTTGAATAATTACTGCTGTTATTACTGAAAACTGTAATCAATTGACAATCTAACAATATCTCAAATACTTAAGTGAATAAAATTAATTTAGCAATCTCATCATCTCGTTTTGCCAATCCAGAACTCATTATGGTTTAGAGATGTAATTTGTTTTACGTTGCCCTATGCTCATGATTCAACTTTGTTTATAGTTCGACAACTCTTAGATTTCTTACTTACGATAAGCACGAATGAGAACAAAAATATTCAGACGTAAACCTAATTCACAGAGTCATTATCTTAATTGTGCTGCTTGGCCGACAATCTTGAGAGTAATTCTTGTTCTCTGGATCCTTTGCGTTGTTTAAATGAAGCATACTGAACAGGCTAATTCTATATAGTTTTTGAATGACAATCATGCATTTTGAAAGAAATAATTTACTCCCATCTGAAGTGTTGCCAGTATAAAGCACTTTTCCCGTTTTGAAATCCAACAGTTTTACTGTTTTATCTCTCGAAGCACTCGCGAGCTTATCGCCGCTAGGACTCCATCGCACACAGTAGCTGGTATCTAGAGTTTACAAGTTAATTTTTTAAACAAATCCAGAGTATTACCCCAGTGATCATCATCAAAGGTTTTGATAATTTTCGATTCTCGCTTATCAAATATTCTGATATCCCGATCGGTCCCACCAGAAGCCAGTAGATTCCCATCGTTTTGGCATACATCAATCCAGAAAGTAAAATCTGAACAGATTAAAAATTGTGAAGTTTAAATAATGAAATGACGAGAAGTGAGGCGAAGAAAGTCAATGAAATTAATCTCCAAATTTACTTTAGGAAAAAAGAAACATAGTCCTTCTTCTCTGAATTTATTGGAAACCAATCATACATGAAGTGAAAAATTTGAATTTACAGAAGATAAAAAACAAAATATAGCTGTAATTACGCTTGTCAAATTGTATCGGACTCTTGAAAGTGAGTGTTTTCTTCTCAGTATCTAAGATATTGAGTTTGTTTTCTTCATACTTCACGAATATCAATGATTCATCTGCATTGGTACTCCATTTGCAGCGTGCATAGTAGTCTAATAATCAAGTAAAATGACGTAAGTGAAAATGATATCCCCAAGAGTTTAATGATTTATTTTTCGTGTAGCGTTGAGAAAATATTTAAGCATTCTAAATTACCTGGAAAAAGTTCTGAGCGAAATTCCATATCGAAACTGTAGTCGTTCTTGTTCACATCTGATATTAGGCACATGCCATCCACGCCAATGGTAGCCACATATTCTCCAGTAGCATTGAAATCAAACCCGGTGATGATTTCCTCTAAAGAGTATAGTAAATTCGATGTATATCAATCACGATTGATGATTACTGTGTTGGGAGTGCCATTTCGACTGGCGGGCAAGCTTGACAATATCTTT
>ENA-UOTZ01000988-UOTZ01000988.1-compost-metagenome-genome-assembly--contig:-NODE-988-length-21844-cov-10.781734_pt1 | contig 21844 bp, 19 predicted proteins | sample MGYA00238144_ERZ746983 | MGnify/ENA primary metagenome ERZ746983 (study PRJEB28759, sample SAMN06268863) | compost metagenome | isolation source: single cell | place: USA: California, Emeryville, Joint... | reverse complement strand
ATGAGCTTTCTGTAAGGATATTGCATTAAATATTAACAAAAAAAAAAATTAAACTCGTGATCTGTCATCTTACAAAAAAAAATAAAAATAGGTAATATCGTTTTGAGGTTTGATCAGTCACAAGAGCGCAGCACTCCTCACTACACACATGAAAATTGATTTTTCTATAAGAGATGACCATAAATGCTGCTAATGAGTGAGTTATACCGAACCTATAGACGTATAAGCTTAAACCAATGAAGGAAGATAGATAAATTGTTGAAGTATTAAAGGCAGATTATTCTTAATTTTAATCAGAATGTTCTCCTTTTTGAACAATTAGAGCTAGATATCTCATCAATTGGCATTTTCCAAATCATATCAGAGCTTTTATGCATACTTAGTCTCATTATTGAAAGATTTTCCAAAAAGTCTTGAAGTCATTACCCAAAAGAAATGCCTCTGACTAATCTTATGCTTTGGCTATTTGGTCTTTCTCACTCTTCTCATTTTTCGATTTTATACTTATTCTAAGAAACTAATAAAACAATTGTTCCAATCGTATCTCTAGTTAGAAGCCGCGCATTGTAAGAAGTGACGGAAATCTGAATCGGTTACATTAACTTTTATAGGATGGGTGACAATACTATCACAGAGCACAACAATCTCACAGCAGAAGATGCAAAACATCATCAGAACTTGACTTCAGACGGAAAAGATGACCATATTGATAATGCAGAAAGAGATCATCACCCTGTTGAATCCCAGCAAAGTTCATTCCATGGAAAAATAATCGGTCGATCTAATCTTTCAACTAGAATCTTCTTCAACAGCAGAAGCAACTAATTTGGATCATGACAATCATGAGGAACTCCCAAAACCTCAGGTACCCTTAGAATTATTCATTTTTAACTTGGAACCTGGATCATAGCACACCACTACTGCAGAATCTAATAGTAAGGAAGAGTTTTATTATCAAAGAGCGATGGAGTTGAAGGAAGAGATGGATGAGATTAATAACGAAAATCTTGAACTTGAAAAGAGATATGCAGAACTTATAGCAATGAATCAGGACCTTGATCAAAAGATTAGTGCGCTCAAGGAAGAAGAAATCAAACAGTAGTTAAGAGCTAGATATTGAGAATTAACTTTGGAAAATTAGACAAATGGAATCGGATGATCTTTCAGCAAAGATTGCGGATATCGACGAAAAAATTGCAAAGATGAACAATGAGATCAAAGGATACGAGAAATACCAGGCAGAAAATCCGAAAAAGAACGGATCAGATCCTAAAGATCATTACCAGAAACCAACAATTCCTTCTGAAGACCAAGGACCGAAGTTTAGAAAAAATGCTGAAGATAAAGAACCTCAGGGATGTAAATTGTGTTCAATATTTTGATATTATATCAGAACACAAAAAAATCTGGAGGAGAGGGTCATCAAGGAGAATCAAGGAGATAATTACTCCTGTACACACACTCTGTATACGCCCGCTTGCTCTTAGTCTTTCAGCAATCTGTTCATTTTCAACATTTGTCCTTAAGATAAATAATCTTATGTACATATCTGCTCCTAGCGAATATTGCAGATTTGTTTTTGTCAGCAAGTTGAGCTGGAAATTATCTTTGTTCTTATTAGCAGATACAATGAGTATTTTCCATTCTATTAGATGTAATTTTGGAGAGCGATATCTATTATAAATTCACACCTTTAAGTGAAACAAGACATCATTATCGCCAATTCACAGTAAAGTCTGCTAATGTTATTGCTGTAAAGTCTCATTTTTAGAATCACTTTCTCCAATTACCGATAAAAGCACGACTTTTTTTTATGACAGACTAGTTTTTCCTGAATGAATATTAGATGTATCTCTATATTTCAGAATTCCAACAAAAAAATACATCCGCTGATACGCATCAGAATCGTTTCCCCCTCTAGTTCTCGTGCTCCATGGCTGATTGACCTAATCAAGTTAGGCATATAACAGTTGTGCAATTTTCATATCGATAGTGATGTAATCTTCCTAAACACATATTTCAGTTTTATTCTTGAGTTTGTTACAAATAAAATTTGATTTCGTAATCAAACTACGATGATATCGTACAGTTATATCATTTTTTGTCCCCTAGATTCAAGCTTGATAAAGAAAGGTTTTCTCATTAAAAATAAGAGTTCAAGTGATTTTAAGAAAGGAACTAAGCTCAGGTCGAAGTCAGAGTAGCTATGTGCTATGAACTGCCACTCTGCGAAAAAAAACCAATTTTATACGGTTTATATATAGATTCTGTATTCATGAATTTTAAATTAGGTAGTAAATGGTGTTTCAGTTGTCGATTGAAATTCGAAATTGTTAAATAGTAAGATATTCTACCGAAAGATACTCAAGAATTTGATCACGATGAGTGAAATCAAGAATAGTTTGACCGACGCTTCATCAAAAAGAGGGCGGAAAGGCAAAAAACCCAAGAGAAATATATCTGCGTTTCATATTTTCAGCAAAGAGGTACAGCTCAAACCTAGTATATTTCGAAATAATCCTTGCTAGTTACATGCCCAATTCAATGAATCTAAAGACAAAATTAATCCGAATGAGCGCATGACAATTATTTCTGAAAGATGGCAAAAGCTTTCAGACAACGAGAAACTTATATATGAGGAGAAGGCGAAATTAGGTAATGACACTTCTTATCAAAATTTGTCCTCAAAATTTCAGACAAGCGGCGATATTTAAATGAGCTTCACACATTCTTGGTCCAGGATGGAGATAAGCAAACCAAGCTTACAAAGAAACCCAAAAAATTTGGAAATGCTTTCACTTTTTTTCTCCGTGCAAAAAAAGAGGAAACAAGGCAGCAGCATCCAGATCTTTCTATGGCTGAAATTATGACCATCATTGCTAAACAGTAGATTCACCATTTGAAGTTGATGCATCTAAAATGTAATCATCTCAGATGGAAAGACGCTTCACCCATCGAAAAAAGAAAATATATTAAGTTTTCCGAAGAAGACAAGAAAAGATATGAAAAAGAAGTAGAGGAAATATCTGAGGGCTTAAGTCCTTTACAAAGAATTCAGAAATGTAAAATGCTCAAGAACGCTCTGGAGCTCGAGAAGTCGGTTGATGAACTCGTCCAGAAACCCTTGGAAACAGTGAATGATACTACCAATCAATTGAAAGCACAAAGGAATTTTAATCCACTGGATTCATCACAGGTCCTTGATGACGTTTCTAAATCGATCGAAACAGCCTTGGAACGTCTAAATGCAGAGTCAAAAGAGCAGGGCACTCATCCTCCTAATCTCTCGAAGGTAAAGCGCATTTTATTTGCTTTCCCTAATTTCAAGTTAACTTTTAGAGGGTACAAAAGGAGGACCCATGTAATCAAATAAGCAAAATCATGGATGGATCCGCAGTTTTGTCAATGTTGACTTCTTCAATGGAGGTTTCCAAATCGAATGAAAGCACATGTCAACATTCTGTTGAGAAAATAAAGTTCATATATCCCTCATTTAGCGGTCGAGAACCTTCAGTAATGAAGGAGGCTACATTTTACTTGAAGGATTTAGCGCCAAGAGAAATGAACAATCTCTTCAATGTTCCCTCTTTGACAAAAATCCAGAGCAGCTCATTTTTCGATATTTTAAATGGAGCTTTAGACTGCAAACAGCAACGTCACCCAAGTCGACAAAACAGTGAATCATGTGGGTTTTTGGATGATTTTGGTAAAATTACAGCTTAATATTAATTTAAGTAACAAATCGAAATACTAGAACAAGCTCGGCTAGATGAATCAGGCGCTAATAAAGAAGAACAAATTAGCAACAAGAGCAAAGTAGTAGCTGAAGAGGAATCAAATGAGATAGGAAATAATCATGTCAGAATACCAACAAACCAAAAACAAGGAGGTCTAATTGATGGTGATGTGATGGATGTGGATGAGATAGAGCCATCGGATTATGATCTAGACGAGCTTTTGTTTCTCAATCCTTTTATGGACTGAGTATTCCATCTTGAGAATTCATGTAATCTGATGTCAAGAGTCACAAAATTGTATTTCGTTGTATTATTCGAGAAATACGATGATTTATTTCATAAAGTGAGCATTTTTCATGAGTTTTTTATTTGCTGAGAAAACGCAATCTCTAACTAAACTTGCAAACGAAATCAGCTTCCTCACATGAGAGATCTATAGCTTTAGTGAACTATCTAAACAAGCTCATAAGCAACACTTGCGCATCATATGATGAAAAATATTCGAAAGGAATAATGATTATAGTTTGAGAATGTTCATATCCCACCCAAATTTTTGTTTCTAGCAGAAAGACCCCAGCGAACAAATATTTGAGAAAGCAAATTATAGGAGGTTCAACGTCGCCAGAATGATCGTTTGACTGATGTACTGAAATAAACACACACACGCACATTTATTATCTAAATATAAACAGACACTCATTTCGAAAACCAGGCTGAGAAAGACAGGCTAAATACCCTCTTTTTTTCTCAAGGGTTTTACGATTTTTCGGACTGCTGAATGTTCGGTTTCCAGTATTTTTGAATTGAGTATCTCATTAAGAGCCTTTCTCTTGTCCTCAGTCAGTGCTTGTATTATTTTGTCTAAAATAAGAGGGTAATTCTCCTTGTATAGTTTGAACACTTTCCGAAAGACATGAAACTCGTCTTTATCTTTGGCAGGAAGATACATTTGGCCAATCTCTTTCTGTATGTCACTCTTCAAGTAAAAATTAATACTAACATTGACAAGTTGAATATTACTTCCTTTTCCCTATAAGGTTCAAACAACGTGCTGAAGTTAGATCCTAATACACTTGGTTTGTTGTTGTTTATTTCTGGCTGAGTTATATTGCTCTCCACACTCATAGACATTTCTTTTTTATTTGCTGTCCGAGTGTCTGAAGAAACCTTTGGTTTGAGGAGCTTTTGTATCTCGGGACGTGGTGCTAACTCACTCTTTAGCAACTCTACGAGCACATTAAATAGTTTAAACACGCCGTTTTCGCTAAGAGACGCTTGCGAAAAGGACCCTAGCAGGGCAGAAATCGCTTCAATTACGATCTAATTTCAAAATTAGTCATCATTCGTGAACTATTTTTGTTATACCTTGTTTGCATATCTATCTCCCTGGTAATATTCCAAATAAAGAGCAAGAATATCGTCGAACAATGATTCAAGCCAATTTTTTGACTTTAAATCTCTTATGACATCAGCTGGATAGCAAGCAAGTAGGCAATAATATATTTGGAAAAACCTATTCAAAAGAATTGCATGAGTGAATTGTCAACTTAAAGTGATTTATTTACCTCGCGCATAAAAATCGATTGTCAGGATTGAACAGCTGTTTCTGAAGCTTGTCTAATGCTCCTAAAATATCGCTTACGTACCCGTCGATGGCACCATTTGACGTAAAACACTTTTGAAAAGTTTTATTCATATTTATAAAAAATCAAGTAGGGGTACCTGAATCATCATCTGGATCAGCAAGCAGCATCTATTATAGCTTTCAAAAGCGTTACAAATGTTTGCTTCACCTATCTTTTCAAGAGCTCTGAGAGTTATTCGCAGCATCTAGCATTTTGATTCAATGATGAGTGAAACCTAATGACTCTTATTACATCTTTCAGGAGTCCCCTATTGCTCCCAGCGATGTATAATTTTCCATATTGACAAAAATTCTGGAACGTCGAGTAAAAAGTCTCGATAGAATATTTGTTATTCTCCAGTAATTTGTCTAAATTATGTTGTGTGATCGAGTAGATCGTTGAACCCACGTTGGTGCCGGCAGTGTGATTTTTAATGATTTCATTTAGTATTTCGATAATATTTTCGTCAAATGGGATCTTTGAAGGACTCTCTAAGAACTGGAATAGTTTTTCAAGGTGCTGTTCGAAACCGGTCTAGTCACAACCAAAAGGAGTTTTAAAGGATATCATGGATATTTTCGTACATATTGCTCGTTGACAATAGTATAGTTTTCGACTATTATTTTGAGGATCTGCAAGCACTTGGTGATCACCAGATTAATCTTTGGGTGATTTAGCTGAGAATATTCCTAGAGAATCAATTAGAACGATAAGAAATTAGATCCTAATATACAGCAAAGACGCGATTCACCAACTCTTTCACGAGCCACTCTGCTGAGGATTTCACCAAATGGTCAGAATAAGTCCTTTTTGTTTGAATAGTTTTAAGATTTTTCCCAGCAAAACAATATTTGATACTCAATAAACTCCGAAATGAAATCAAAGTAGCTTCCATCCGAGACTCGACTAATCAATTTGATTATACTTGGGAACAGTTTGTCCGCAAAAACATCTACTCTAACGTACAGACCCTCCTTTTTTGTAATGAGAGCCAATGCGTTGAGAGCCTTGAAGAAGATAGTAAGTTGTCACTCTTGGAGTTCTGAAAGCTAATTACCTGCAAAGAGGTTGCCTTCTCATTTAAATCTGCAAGTAATAGGAGCAATAATTCGATAAGCATTTCGAATTCTTTTTGATTTCTTGCTTCGACGTTGTAGATATACACCGCGAAATATTTGAGTGCGAGACAGAATCTCTGTCTTACGAAACCTAGAAATGTGCTCAGTATGGCGGATATTAGTACAAGACATTACTGCAGTTCTTTAATCCGCTTAGATTTTCGAGGTTCTTGCTTAAAAATCTTTCAAACCCTCCCCTAAAAGAAATTGGTATGTCAGAACAAACTGTTTCAGACTGGACAAAGTGCTCACATGAGATCTTTTCGTTCTTTTAATTGCATCATTATTACGGTGATTGCCAGGAACGCAGTTTCCATTCGATTGGTATTGTTAACACGGATAAAAGGTGATGATTGGAATTTTGGTAGTTGCTGATATTTATAGTCTTGATCTCCGATGGAATAGTATAGTGATTCAACAAGGAACGTTCCCGTGAAAGTCAGAGCCCCATCAACTTTCTCACAAAAGTTATAGAGCAGATTAGCAACTGAAGATTTGAGGGTTTCCGAAATCTATCAAATCAAATATTTATATGAGTCCTAATCCACTCCAAATCATCAGTAATTACTTTGCTTTCGACGAGGTCTTCATCAAATTGCACGTGTTCACTTGGATTTTCTTTAAAAATTTCATAGTCCTGCTTTGTATTCAATAGCAGCACTAACATTATGTTCACGATTATCCTATTGTTTGGAGTATTTAGAACCAAGGGCACTATAGTTGCTTTTATTACTCTTCTTTATTCTCGTTGAAAATTTTGAAATAGTCATAGTAATTGACCATTTCCGCCAAGAACTTGAATGCAGACGTCAGAGTCCTCGCTCCGTAGTGTTGCTAGACAAATAAGGCAGAATGAATTGAAAAGAGATAAAACACGAGACTAATTACATCAAGGTCGATTCCTTTCTCAAGAGAGATTTGGATTGCAACATAACTCTCCTTGAATAAATATCGGATGATATTCCCATAGAACGATGTTAGTTTCTTATAGGCAGAAGAGCCTGAATCTGGCACCTTCAGTTGGATTTCTTCAAGCCTTTTTTGGTAGTTAGACGCTGCTACCTTAGAAACCCCTTGCACGATACTATATTTCACCGCGTTTATCGATTCACTTATCATTTTGTCTCCGTGGAAGCAAACCAACGAGCATCCAGTGTTGAAAAAATCCATGGGCAGTATCTTATCGAATAGTGTCAAGAAACCTTCAGAGATAATTGGGTTGAAATATATATTCGGTCCAGCCTGGTCAAATTTGAGGATTAATTTGTAGCTAATAGTCGTGATGATATTTATTAGCTTCAGAGTCTCAACCAGACTATCAGAACTCATGCTACTGATGTTGGAAAGAGTTGGCAAAATTTTATTGCCTAGTAAGACAATTTTTTGGGATAAATCATGGAACAGATCTTCATCTTCCAATTGATTGATCAGTAATTGAAGGACCATGAGAGCTCCAAGGAGTTTCGAGGATTGAAAATCGAGGATATTTTTGTTAAGAAAAGAGCAGATGGTCAAGTTCACGACTTCTGGATTGTTAGTTGGAATTTTCAGCAGCTGATCGAAACAATTTGCGAGCTTTGATCTAATGTTCAGGGGCACGTCCTTTAAAATCACGCAGCTAATACCACATGCGAGGAGCTGGAGGTGATCTTCGAGAGAAATCTGTGTAAAATCTCCCAATCGCCTGAGGTAAGCAAGGATGTAGGCAAGATACTTCTCCATAGCAGCAATTTCATTAGTTTTTACTAAGAAAACGACTTGGAACATAGATGCCAGATGAGATTTGGGGTTGACCATCTTGCCAATCTGCTCAATTTCGTTATCTGCTCTTTGCCTAAGCTGGTTGTCAGGACTTGAAGTTGAGAGATCTAGCAATTGAAGAAATTTCTCGTGAAATTCTTTGTTGATGGTTTCTGATTTCGTGAACATGCCAATGGCCTCATCGAATATCTTCTCATAACGAGCTATCGTGGTACTAGTCTCAGAAAGGCTATCGCTAATCATTTTCTTTTCCTGTTAGGCGCGCAGCAATAAAATAGATATTGTAAATCGATTGAAAATATTAAAATAGTCAATTTAAATTCTGCTCATTACTTATACCACTTTTCTCCTACTACCCTATATCTAGGGTTTCATCCTACTATATTTATCGTTATCAAGGAATTAAGAAGCTAGACTGCATATCATTCTTTATACTGCCGCTTCAAATGGCCATAAAAACGGAGAGTGAGGGTATGTGCGGGAGCTCATGATGGGTTTGTTACTCTCATCATAGCGATGGATGCAGGGTAATCAAAGAAATTTTCAGATATTTCGGTGAGATCAGAGAGCCTAGAATCAATTATCTATCCAATCAGCGAGGCGCTTTCGTGGTCATGAGGAGGAAACTGATCTCTTGATTGATCTCGATAGAAAGCGCAAAGTGGTATGTCACATTTACTTTTTTTACTACATTAATCTCTGCTTTCTTAACTTCAGCCAATGTTCTATGACATTCAACCAGAGGTAACTCTAACTCTAAGTATGGTTACGAAAATTTTATAGTAACTTATATCTTCGAAGCTCAAGGGATATTTCTGCAGCATGAACAAGGAAAGGGATTAAGGACTATTTATACGAGCTAAACTTCATTTTTATTGCATTTATTTCACATTGCAAAGAAATTCATAATTTAGCTCGGAACCTCTTTTGATAAGTATAGAAAAAGGATTAAATTTTCATAAAGAGACTTCTGGAGCGTTAAAATAAATATTGGTTTACACAGTTGAAAATTAGAGGATATCTAATAAATAGGAACTATTGATCTATTTTCAATATGGAAATACATCTTCAGGAGGACAAAGCTAACCTCAAGCCTCTCATCCAAAAGTCAGATTCAACCTTGACTTCTGAAAATGAAGCAAACAAGATCATATTTGACAGTCAATACAAATTGATCGAATACATTCAAAACAACGAAGATCACTCGACCAAGAAGCATCCTCTTAGATGCAAAGCCAATCTCGATAAAGCTCAGATTCAAGCTGAGAAGCTCAGGCTTAAAAATCCCATCTCCTACGAACCTTATTCGCTATTCTCGCGTTTCGACAGCAATCCAAAACACTCACCTGTGTATTCATACTATTTCCGATCTTCTAAAGATGCGATTTACATTCTTGGAATCCTGTGGGTCATCTCCTGCTTATTTGACCTCGTTACTAACTTGGTCTACTCTCCAGACAACGCATCTAACATTTTCTTTAAAATGAGTGTCCTAGCGAGGATAAAAGACTTTACAGTTGCAAACTTTTTAGTCAAAATGACTCTGAACGTGGTGGCAGGGTTATGTATCAGGATCTACCTCCACAGGAAATTCGAAAAGCGATATCTGGTTTCAGAACCGCGTGAAAGTCCTCAAGAAAATCAATTTTCATTGCTTCTGCAGAACCTCCCTAAGAATGCCACGCGGACAGATGTAATTGAGCGGTTAACCCGATACGAACCTAAACTTGATCCTGAGACAGATATTAAGTATATTCTGATGGTTCAGGGCTTGTCAGAGCTGAAAAATTTAAAATCATTGAAAGAAAAGACTCTTTCTTCGATTTTGAAGAGCAACGAGCCGAATCTATGCCATCGCTACTACGATCAAATGTTGGTCTTGGTCAAGCAATTGGAGAATACATATGTCTCCTTTGACACAGAGAAAAACTTTTCGGGGACTGCGTTTGTCGTATTCTCAAGATCAAGCCTGAAATATCAGATCAGTGCTCGCATTAAACAGGATAAGAGTTCCGACAACAAAATCGTGATAAATAATCCTCGTCCTGCTTATGACTTTGTTTGGAAGAATGTCAACACAAAGCTTCAGCACCGCAAGATCATCGTTACGCTGCTATTAGTTGCCTTCCAGTTGCTGATTCCTCTGCTTTGCTACTTTATGATTACTTACATGATAAGACATACAGAGAAAACACATAACCTGCAATTTGTGTCAGTGGTCATTGCGCTGGGTATCATCCTTCTGAATATGGCAATGAACCCAATTATCAATTGGATGTCGAGACTCCCAAGATTGCATTCATTCTATAAGATCCAAAGCTTCAGAACCTCATTTAAACTTCCCTTGTCTCTGCTCAACCTCTCAACCTTACTACTCTCATCACTCATCAATCTCAATTCGGATTATTTCATCTATCATCTTCTCGTGCTACAACTTGCAATGATAGTCTTTCTGCCTCTCTTGAGCTTGATTGATTTTGGCCACATTTACAAAAATTTCCAGAGAAATAAAATAGAAGAGGCTTCCAAGAATGCTTCCGTTCTTAATATGACTGAAAAACAAATATATCGACTCTTCCGTCCACCGCGTTTTGATTTCTCACTTGGACTAACCGTGGGTGCGCAATTCTACTACCTAGGCTTAATTTTCTATGTCTTCCATCCACTTGCTCCTCTACTTTCTATACTGGGTATCTATCTAATTAGATATTCAGACAGATGGCTCATGGTGAAAAGATGTCGAGAAGAGAAGAACTATGGCATGAGACTGGGCCTGCAGTTCTTCAAAGTTTTGCACTTCGATATTTTATTCCAAGTGCTGGGAAATTTCTACTTTATCCACTGCTTCTTGAACAGAAAAAATTTAGAGACTGCTGCACCAAACTTTTTTGCTTTCATGGGAATTATGCTACCAACGGCGGTTCTTCAGGGCTTCCAGGTGTATTGGATAGGAAAGACATTTAAAAATAGTCAGAAAAAAGATTCTTTTTACGATGCTGCAAACATTCAGCAAGATTCTACGTACCTCTCTCATTATAAAACTTTCATCTATGAATGAGAACAATTTTTGTATAGTGAACTTGCAAAATGAAGGAATGTATTTCTCTTCATCCGGAATCTTTTATATTTCAAAAATGATTCATATAGTGGAAGAATTTATATAAGTATTTCAAGATGAGAGTTCTGAAAGAAAAATCTATTACTGCTGTATTTTGGGCTGCTATTTTGGAAGAAAGAGATACATAGTTTCATCTCTGATGATTGAGACACTATAAGACCAGTTTGTACAGGACTTCTGATGAAGAGATAGCTCTGAATACCAATCAATAGAAATATCAATTTTGTCGTGGCCACTCCACAGTAGAGTTGCTTAGGAAAAAATAACTCTCTTTCGTTGTAAATTGGTTCCTTACGATTCACTTTAAACGGTAGAAGCGAGTTCTAAAGCATATATATTCAGAATAAACGTTCTCATACTTGCTTAGAAAAAGCTTGCTGTTCTACTCTCTAGTTCAGAGATTAAAAAGACTAAAATCTCTATTCATTGATAAATACACGAACACATAAGTAGTCTTTCGAGGTTCGAAAAAATTCCATACTAGCACAAATAACTATTCAAAACATTTCATATCATTACTCCACTTTTGCGATCTCAGAACAATCATCTTGAGTGCAAGAAACAATTTCCATTGTATCTAACAGTTGTATTTGAACTTTATTTTTGTCCTTGTCTCTCGTCATAAGAGTGCCGACCATTCCTTTATTCGGGCCAACCAAAATTTTGACTTGCCCTCCAATCTTCGGAATTATTGTTTCAAGGTCCTTTTCTCTGAGTTCGTCACAGACCTCTCCTTTCTCACTTACCAAAGCGAACGTCTTTCGATCGACAATGTCAGTCACCACGAACTTCTTATTGTAAAACTTTCCATCTTTATACTTTTTGTTAATAACTCTCACACGAATGCCCGGAGTGACCCATTTGATTGTTTTCTTCTTTAGAGGTTTTTCCTTCTTTGATTTTTTTTCACTATCATCTTCAGAATCATTGTCAAATCCTCTTTCCATTCTGTCATCGACATATGGATTTCGTTTCTTCCCGTTTGAAAGCTCCTCGCTCATTGGCTTTAAGTCAGCAAGTGGAACTCTGACATTATCTTCGCTCAGATCTAATTGAACGATAGCAGATGCTTTGTCCTCATCAATGACGATCACAATTCCATTTAAATTCTTATGCTTCCCGCCAGTAATTAGTACTCGGCCATTCACTTCGACTTTCTGCTCTTTACGCTCCACAAGCTTCTCTCCGATATTAATGTAATTTCTGGTCTTTCCATCTTTCGTAGGAGCCGCAATCAGATCTTTTTTTCCTTCCTTTCCGTCCTTTCCGTCCTTTCCAGGTATAGGTCTCGGAACAGCACCAAGCCCGAGTCGATGATGTCTGGGCACAAACTCAACAGGATTTAAGAGTGCGTTCTGCGGATTTAGTCCGAGTCCTTTACCTTCTTCCCAACCCATACTTTTCAGCATCTGTAATCCGAAATTCTGAATTGGCATGCGCTCATATGCCTCGTCATCATTGTCATGTCCAACGATCGCGTCTTTATTGTAACGCATGAGAAGAGGTATATCCTTTTGATCGTCCATTTTGTTAATGTGTAGCTTTTTCTTTTTGAATTTTATTTGGTTTTCGAAAGTTATTATATAGTTTCTATAAGAACTCAGAGTTTTTAGATGAATTTGTAAAATTCCATTATAATTGAGGGTACTCTAGAAAGTCGACGCTTGGATTACTTGAAACTTGAGTTGATAAGAGTGGATTTCGTTATGATCTTCAAAAAGGAGCACTCGAAAGAGACTCATAAGATCAATATCAGAATAAAAAATATTCTAAGAGAGCTCTGCTATGAAGGTTCTGATACTGAAAAACCTGAATTCATAACATTAAGCAAATAATGTCAAGGACAAAGTATTTTATTTTACTTTCCACAGAAACTAAAATATGAATGCTTTAGTAGACAAAAAAAAATTTAAAATATATTTATATTGATTGTATAATAGCTTTCTAAGTCGAGCTGAATAATTCTCAGTGAGATGTCTCTAAATAAGATTCTCTGGCTCTAAGACTTAAGCATAATTAGCTAAGTGAAGATTTAGGTTCAAAAGTTTTTCAAGAAATTTCTACTCCAACTCAAAATTGTCCCAGCTACTTTGGTCTATTTATGTGGGAATCAAAACATTCCGAAAAAAGAGAGATTGGACAAAAGATTGCAAAGAGTGTTGAGAAGGAACTCAGTGTTAGGTGGTCGTTTTGAATAAAAAAGAGACTATTTGGGAGCAATTTCCTGGGTCACTAGGATTCATTGGGCAAATCGCTACTAGAGCGCCAATAGACATTGATATTGATAGTTACATTGTTGATTAAACTAAGACTTTAAGATCGAAAAATTGGACTTCCCTAGATTTATGATAATCATAAAGCCTGTAGCAGTGCAAATGGCCTAGAAAAACTTATAATTTTTCAAGATTGGTTTTTCTAAATGAATGAAATGTTTGACGAAATTTATGTTGATGAGTCGACAAGAGACACTATTACTCGGACCTTATCACTAACGCCTTCTGAAGTCACTAATGAGAGTCACTTGATCCGTAACTTCTTCTACTGAGCTCTTCTTAACTTAGAAAATGTATCCGAAATAGCAACTCCCAGATTTCGGCTGAAGAAGATTGGATCAAAGACTTTGAGTACACAAGATGAAGATTATGTTCCTCCAGTTCCAGATAAAATCAACAAATATTCCAAGAAAATCGGAAAACGAAAGCCAAATAAAACTAGGACAAGGAAGGCGCCTGGTGAGTCAAAGTAATAATCTCATTTTAATTTTCTTACTTTGACAATTGTTACTAGGAAGCCGTCCGGGAAAATACAATTCTTTAGCGAGATGGTACGAAGTGTTGTGGTTTCGTCTACGAAGAAAAAGAAACTTAGTAAAGGAATGAAAAGTCACAGATTGTTGAACTAATGAAATAGGCAGTGGCAAAATCCCCAATGAAGATCAGAGTCAAGAATCCATGGAGGAAGAAGAAAAAGTAAGTGTTAAAAACGAAAGACTGCAAGTTTGAACATTCTCAAGGAACCAAATGATAAAGAAGAGAAAATACCCAAAGCCATGAATCGAGATTGTGATTTGCAGTCGCCAGACTTTTGGCTTAGTGAATTGGATGTAAAGAAACTGCAAGAAAAATCGAAGAGTGAGCATGAACTCCAGGACACTAAACTCGAGCAGATGTTCAATGTGAACAAGAAACTAGAACAACCACAGTAAATACAATTTTTTTAGAATTTAAAATAAGTGAATCCAAATAATTGACCTTATTATTGTTTTATGAAATTAAACAAACCTTTATCTTAGGTCCAAGCCTGCTGCTCTAAGCGACATTGACACCTGCTCAATTCAGGCTGATGAGACGAATAAAGATAACCCTGAACAATTCGAAAAAATTCATGACAAATTTTTTGAATTGCTCTATAGTTCAGAAGAATCTGAATGCGAGCAGAAAGAAATAGAAGTTGAACCTCCTCCAATAGAGATTGAAAATAAAACGCTAGGGGACGTAGGAGCCCAAATTCCTTGGGAAATGAAAAATCCTCGCCTTGAGAACATTCTACCAGAAGCACAAAAAAACGTTGATGATGGCCCAATTATCAGCAAGCAAGCACTCTCCGCATCTGAGCCAATTGACTTCTTCCACTTGATTTTCGATGAGAGCATGATAGAGGAGATTGCTACTGCAACAAACAAATATTACTTTAGTCACCTCTTGAAAACAAAAACGAAGTATAGTCCCAAATCCCACCGAAAGAAATGGAGCGATGTTCGTCCAATCGAAATAAAGAAGTTCATCGGCTTGTTGTATTATATGGGTCTTGTTAAGATGCCAAATGTACGAGACCACTGGGCCACAGATCCTCTGACTGATACTCCTGTTGTTCGAAAAGTGATGACTCGAGATCGATACGTTCAGATTTGCAAAAACTTTAGGATGCTGGATGAGGAGAAAGCTGGCTACGATGATCCTTTGCGGAAGATACGAAACTTTGTAGATAAAGTGATCGAGAACTCGAGAAAACATTACATACCGTCAAAGAATATCAGTCTGGATGAATCGATGATCCGGTTCAAAGGCAGACACAAATTTAAAGTTTACATGCTAAGAAAACCGACAAAACATGGATTCAAAGCTTATGTGGTTGCAGAGTCCTCAACAGGTTTCTGTCTTTCTTGGGAAATGCATAGTTTCACCGAAGAAAACCCTTTTTGTCTGAGAAAGACGCTGGCACGACTGTTAACACCATTTGCAGATCGAGGATTTACCGTCTACATGGACAGGTACTACACATCTCCCAGTTTGCTGACAGAGCTCAGTAAATTTAATATCAAAGCCTGTGGGACTGTGCTACCAGGGCGACTCAAGCTTTCAGAGACAATTCAAGAAGAGATCCGATGCATCCCGCCTTTAGGGTACAAGTATTTCAATTATGAAGGTCTCACCCTCGCTGTGTGGAGAGACGGTTTGAGACATGTTTACATCCTCTCAACTTTCCATGATGCTACTATAGTGCACGGGTTGCGAAGATTGCGCAAGAAAGAAAGAAAAAACGTGCCGAAAAGCGTTGCCGTGCAAAGTATTGTGTTACCCAAGCTAGTGGTGGATTACAACTTGTATATGGGTGGGGTTGACCGCTTAGATCAGAAAATGACGTATGATTCAAATACACATTCTCACATGAAATGGCAGAATAGAGTTTTCTACTATTTTCTGGATCTAATAATGGTGAATGCTTACGTGATCTACAAGACAAAGCACCTCAAAGAAAAGCTGCCTCTGCTTACGGCGAAACATTTCAGAACCGAAATTATAAGAAAGCTTTTCAATGTCTCTGTGGTGGCAAAGTCAGAGAAAGTGAATCGAAAGAACGAGCTAACGCAAAAAATATCAGGCTGTTACTTGATGCCAATCGTAGAAAACACTCCAGAAGAAAAAAAGTACTGCGAGCACTGTCTCTCAAAAGGAAGGCATGTGAAGACAGCGTCTATGTGTGGTGCTTGTCAGGCAAGCCTGTGCATAGTAGACTGCTATGACATCCACCGGAAAACGAATCAAAGAGTATTAATCCTGAAAAGAAGCGATAAAATACCCACGGAAATCCGATTAAAGGGGAGAAGAAAGATAAGAGGTCGGATTCCAAAATGGGTTGAACTTTCTGACAAAGAACAGTCAGATGAAAATGACATTTTAGACTTTGGAGACCCTGAGTACGTTCATCAAGAGGCTTGCCAAAAAGAACGCCTGAAGAGCAATTCGCTTCCAATGCACATAAATTTCCAACGACTGTTCAATGAAGAGAAGTCGAAATGTAGGAGGCTTTGTCTTGAAGGAGAAATTACCATGAATAAGAGGACGAACATTCTAGATGAAGACCTAGAACGTTTTGATATGGATGAAAAGTATAGTATCCATCGTAATAGTGATAGTGAGAGTGATGAAGACATTATTGATAAACCCTTTGTCGGAGAGGGTTCCCACAGTGAGAAATCAGATGCAGAAAACCACTTTGAAATTTTTGGAGATGGCTGTCTCGACTTGAAACCGACTGCTTATGAAAAGTGATACGTCTAGACATATGGATTAAATTAAAAATTATTAGTTTGCTGCCTGAGTGTTTTCGTCCTCCAATTAGTTCTATATTGTTGCCGATTGTAATGTCGCAATGCCTTTAATCCAACTAAGATATCAAGAATATTTCTGTAAAAATTATCGTATTCGTTGAAGCTAAGAGTGAAAATATATAAGGGAGATAATGAATGCATATATATTCTCAATTCTCTTATTCATTAATAGCTTATCTAAAAGTGATATTATATCAGCTCTTAGTACAGAAAATCACCATTCTTCGTAAAGAAACCTGGTATTTTAGCTTGAATAAAAATTACAAATGAAAATATCTATTTGGAAATGGCTGAAAAGGTACTAAATCATTAAATGGAAACTTGTAAATAAGTATCAGGCTTAAAAAAAATGGTTCCAATGAGTTGTCGTGCTTTGAATGGAATTACGGTATTCCCAGGAAAATCGACTGTAAATAAATTAAACTGACTATTAATTTTAAATTCCCATGTTTTCATTTGTTCAAAGCCCTCGCCAATTACTCAGCTTGAGCAATATCATCAATGGGTTGAGCTCTACATTCCGTGAACTCGAGAACAAACTTCAAACCAGCTCTCGGCCTGAGTTCTCAGGTAAATTTCATAATTTTACGAGAGAAACTAACCACTTTATCCAGCAAATACTAATATAGATCCGTCTGCTTCTGTCAAAACGGGAGTTGACGCGTCCAAGAGAAAGTTCTATGAGGATATAGAAAAATTAAAAAACATTTTGCTATTATCAAGCAAAGATAGAATAGCACCATCGAAAAAAGAAATGGAATCGGGAGATCTTACTGTTCACTTAGACTCTTTTATCAAAAGTCAATTAACCAATCTCGAAAATGAGCTCTTTTCTCTCGACCCACTGTAGCAACTTTCTTCTTAGCTCATCTCTCCTATTCAGATTGTTTTCTAGTGCAAAAGTTTCATTAAACATGAAATCTCGAATATCGGACATGTTTCAGACTGGTTCTCTTCAAATATCTGAGGCTCTCCAGCAACTGCAGAATTGCACATGTAAACAAACTAACAATTTAGCTCTGGATTTTTTTCTGATTTCTCATTGAAGTCCACAAAGTTCAGCAAGAAATCGACAGCATTTCGGTTCAGTTAGGGGAGAACAAAGCAAAATATTCAGAATTCATCAATCTTGTGGAGAATGGGATCCGCACGTTCGAACTGAGAATGAATAATTTCACTTATGATACAGCGGCTTCTCTTAAAGCTTTTCGAAAAGAAACGCGTGAGATATCTGATAAACTTGAGCAGGTAAATTGTTTCAATGAGAGTGTTTTGCTGATTATCTCTGCTTGAAGATTAAAAGCACCGCGTTCAATGTCGTAAATAGAATAAAATGTAACACTATTATGCTGCCTGCCATGCTGATAAAACTTTCATTCAAATAATACACAGTAGCATCATCAGTAAGGGATGAACAGCTGATCACGCAACTAAAGAAATCATGTTCAACTATTGATCTATTGGTCGATGAAGCTCTCAAGATCGAAACAAAATCCAAGAAAGCTGTGGAGAAAGTGACTGATAATACGATAACTCTCAGCATGAAATTCAAAAGTTTCGCTGAAGAATGTCATCGCAACATCAATAACGCAAAAAGTTATCTTGGCACAGGAAACCTGAGCAAGTAAAAGCTATTTATTGAGTGAAAAAGTAATTAGAGCAATCACTGTTTTAACTTTAGTGAGATTAAACCCGCCAAAACCAGAAGACCAAATTCAGTTTCTCCACCACGAAGCTCGCAGAGTATTATTGGTCCTAAATCGAATCTTGGAAATGCCCAGATGAAACTCGAAATTGGCAAAGATTACAAAACCCTTTCACAGGAGAATCAAATTTTAAAGATTGAGAAAGAGAAGCTTCTCAAGAAATATGAAAATAAACTTATAGACTTAAAATCATTTATCCGAGAGCTTTTGAACTCTGTTGATAGATTACTAAAAAGCTCAACAATGCGAAACACTGAAGATAATTATGCTTTTAATCGCGTTGAAAAAGATCGGAAACTGCTGGAGGAAGCACTGGTAACATTTTTATGTGCTACTTTAAAATATTGATGAATTTTAAAGAAAGGTCTTTCTGGGCTCAAGTTAAATCTTAATTCAGAAAAAAGGATGGAAATGCGGTCCTCCAGCGCTGAGAGGACGAGAGGCGAGCTGCAATTAAACCTAAACTATGAGAGCGCTTTAGGAAGTCAATATACTCCAAACTTGGTAATAGCAAACACTTTCTCGCTGGGACTTAATCAATTTTGGCTGTTTGAAGGCAAGATCCTCTGCAACAAGTAAATCGGTTCTCTCCCTGAATAAAAACCTGGAGGAAATAATTCTATCCAAAGGCGCTGGGGCATTCAGGACACCAAACCATGGTAAACGTCTTAGTAGTCCTAAGAGCGTTGAGAATAGATATACTGCAGAGACTCTTAATTTGAAAACTCTCGAGAGTGAAGAAAAAATACTGAGCTCGCGTAAATCGTTGAAGTCTAACGATGAGTGTCTGATTACTGATTATACGCTTGGAAAGAGCCAATTAAATCAGGCAATCGACCAAAGAATGAGAACCGAGGAAAAAGCAAACTATCAAAAAGTCGCATTAACTAATTACCTAAAAATGTCGAATGAATCAGAGGATGGACTTAATAAAGACAAAGATCGTGTCCGAAAATTAACGGATAAACTTGAAAGTAAAACTGAAGAGAGAAGAAAGAACCTTTCACGGCTATACGAACAACTAAAATCCTCGACTAGAGGTCTTAGCAAAATGTCCTCAAGCCATCGAACGAGTGAAAGAGCAGAATCCAGGAACACCAATATACCAACCAATACAGACTTTGAAGAGATACCGGCTGTCCAAGAACTCAGAAGAACGGTGGAGGAGCTTAGCCAACAGCTAGCGGACCTAACTCAAGAAAATACTAGGTTACAGCAGGAGATAGAAGCAGGAGGGATAAGAGAATCACAGCTGAAAACCGTGAGCGAAACCTATCGCAAAATGATAGAAGAACTCGAAGGCCAGGTTGAAACCCTTCTGAAAAACCGGGATGATGATACAGAGCATCAGATCCTGGAAATTGAGCAAGAATTTGAGAATTTTAAACTTGATCACGACAAAGTGCAGCAAAAGCTCTCCAGTAAGAAGCAAGAAGTTGAAGAGCTGCAAAGAAAGCTCAGATTACTTGATGCACAATTCAATGCGCTTAATAGAACGCTCCAAACTACAGATCAAGAGCTAAAAGAATCTCGAGCGACTCTTGATATGATGGCCTCTGTGTTTGAGAGAAAAGAAGCATCAATGAAGGAAAAGATTACTATGCTTACAGAACAGCTAGAGAAAGGATTGAGTGCTGCTGGCATTTCGGAGACCGCTCTCTCAAATGAAGTCAACTTACTCCAGCAAAAGGTTGAGAGACTCGAACTTGAAAATACAAGACTAAAAGACATAGAAAATAAATTTAAGAAGACAGTCATTGAGCTTGAGTTAACTCAACAAAAAATTAGTGAGCTCATATCGCAGAGAGACTTTCAAGAAAAACGCTTGAGTAGCTGTAATCAAACAATTGAGGAATTGAAGAAGCAAATGTTGAATGAAAGTCAGAAGCTGACGAGAGAAATCGAGGCCGAAAAACAAGTCTCCGAGACATATTTAATAGAATTAGAAAATTTGAACAAAAGATATAAAAGTGCTGTCGAACAGCATGAGAAAGAAATTGCTCTCATCAAAGGAAATCTTGATGATACCCTTTCGAAAACTTCAGAGGCTGAGAAATTAAAAACAGAGAGGTTCTCAGAGCTTGAAGGAAAACTTATTGAAAAAGAAAATTTGTTACAGAGTGTCAAATTCCAACATGAATCTGAGCTCGAAAAACTCAAGGGGGTCATTCAGGGACTGCAAAATGACTTGATGAAAATGAATAAAGAGAATGAGATCCTCAAAGAAAAATGTGAAAGCATACACTTAAATAGCGTAGACCCTAATGAATATTCAAGACTGCTCGAAGAAAGGGAAAATTTAAAGAATGATATGCAAAAGCTAGCAGTTATGAATGCTGAGAAGGAAAAGCTTCTTGAGGAAAAAACGAATGAGAGCCGCACAAGCTTGGATAGAATAAAGAACTTAGAAAGTGCCTTGGAAAATGCAAGGGTTCAGTTCCGTAATCAGGAAGAACAAATTATCAATATTCAAAACGAAATTATTAAGAAAGAGCAGCTTCAAGCTCAGAAAATTAAAGAGGCAACTCAAAAACTTCTTCTCGAGAATGCTGAGCTTGGTGACAAGCTTCACAATCAGGAGACCGAACTCCAAACGCAAAAATCTTTGATTAATGCTCTCGAAGAAGGAAAGAAACAACTCGAGCAAAAGCTTAAAGAAACCCAAGAAAAGCTCCAAATAATGAAAATAGAAAGTGAGAAAAATAATTCTGCAGACAAAAAATATACAGTGAATAACAGCTAAAATTTGTTACTGAGCAATATGAGCTTGCCAAATCCCAGAACGAGACGCTGGCTCTCCAAATCAAAACCCTTCAAGATACAGCAGTGAAACAAGAGGACCTATTCAGTCTGAGAGAATTACAAGGATTGAAAATAAGCAATGCAAAGCTGTCCATGCAACTGGACCAAGCACAGAGAGAGCTTAAAAATGCACTCGAAACTAAAAATAAAGAGTCGATGGCTCTCAACGAACGGATTAAGGCCTTAGAATTAGAATTAGCAGAGAGCGCAGCTGGGTCAAAGGACAATAATGATCAACAGCTCGCTTCCAAATATGCAACTGAGATTAATACTCTCACTGCTGAAAAGACGAATCTTCAAAAGCTCCTTTCGAGAAACGAAAAAAAATATGCCGAGGAAATCTCGGCCTTGACGAAAGAAATCCAA
>ENA-UOTZ01000987-UOTZ01000987.1-compost-metagenome-genome-assembly--contig:-NODE-987-length-21844-cov-23.271466_pt1 | contig 21844 bp, 16 predicted proteins | sample MGYA00238144_ERZ746983 | MGnify/ENA primary metagenome ERZ746983 (study PRJEB28759, sample SAMN06268863) | compost metagenome | isolation source: single cell | place: USA: California, Emeryville, Joint... | reverse complement strand
AATTTCAGACGGCAATCCAATCCCGGGTGTTCAATATCTTCTGAATGTAGTTTTGGCTGAGATAGTAAACTTCACTATCTAGCAGAGAATTAAGTGCTCCCTGAAAATTTTGTGCAAGTTAATGATTGTATTCTATTTCAAAGGTTACGAATAACTTATGAAGAATTGAGACTGTTTCAAGCATATGAACTAAGGGTTCTACTTTTCGATCTAAGTTCTATTAATTCAGGATTAATTACTGCCATTAATCAGAAGAGTGTGACTCAAAGTTTTTTCGGTGTGCGTGGCTCGCACAAGCATTGAAATTGAAATCATAAAGACTGGCGGCTCTATTTCTGACTTTGATTTCAAAATTATTGCAATATGTCACGCTAACAGCTAGAGAGACATACTATTGGAGTAACTAATATACCAACTCAAGTAATTATTTGAAATAAATTCTATCATCAAACATAAATTATTCTCAATGGCGGACAATTTTTCGAATTTTCATGACTTCCTTGATCTCAAGTCCCCTGACATCTTACGAATGGACAGTCATAACTCGGATGGTGATTTTTTAAGAATGAGTGATCCCAAATATGAATTGAGCAGTGATTTTCTCATGAATCTGGACACTCAAGTTAATCAAAATAATGCTCTTTCAACCCAGAATGCTGATTTTCAATCTAAGTTTGAATCTATGTCAACAAAGTCTGGCCATTCTACAAATTACTCAAGCAAAAACAGCCCAGATTACGAGTTATGTGATAGAGAATCGAGTGGGAAATCAGAATTTGTGGCAGATAAATGGAGTCAGAACCCTCCCATTCAAAAGAAGAAAATCAGCAAGAATTATGAACCGTTATTTGATGGAAAAACTTGGTTTAAATATGAGGATAACCCAGCTGAATATAAGAAAGCGCGAAAAAGAATACAAAACCGTGAGAGTGCAACCCGTGTAAGAAATCGAAAAAAAAACTACGTAGAAGTTGTTGAGCAAGACGTTTATTCTTTGAAAAAGGAGAATACTGAACTCCAACTGAAAAATGCAGCACTTACAGCAGAGAACAATCTTTTAAAACAACAAATAAGTTTCCTCGAGCGAATGGTTATGAATAGCAATCCAAACGCTTCCCTTACAAATATTCCTGAGCCCTCCAATAACAGCAGATTCATTCTACCAATGCAAAAAGATGATGCTAGAAATGATAGCATGATTGAAGAACCAAAACTCATGAGTGGCGGCTTTATGAGAATGGCTTCTAATCAAACCTTCAAGCGACATGCCACGATGTTGGGAGTTGTTACATTATTGCTTTGTGTATTCGGGACTATGGGTGGTGATATCGCAGCTAGTACTGGAGCGAGTGGAGGATTGTCTGTAGAAGCATTCAGTAAATCTCTTTCAATGACACTCCTTTCTCTGAAAGATGGTGATACTCAGACCGATTCAAATGATAAAATCTCTCTTTATACTAAACAAATGCAGCAATCAATACATAATTACATCCAAGACCAAGAGAAATCTCTCACATCACAAACCTTCAAGATAGGAGTGGGAATTCTTTATGCGTTGTATTTCGGATATGTGTGCCTTGTCGCCAAGCAGACAGTGCTCAGAGGAAAAGTGAAGTATTTTTAATAGAAGTCAGAGTAGTCATTTCTTTCATCGCTTAACGACATCTTTTTCCATATTTTATGAAGGAGAAAAACCGACTTATTTTTTAAAATTAATTGTGCTTTTGCGTAGTAGGAATGTATTCTATCTAAATTCCTTCGAAAAAGATGATTCTCATTATTCTTAGTAAGGCTTTTCATTTCCCATTATTCAATGTAAGTGAAAATTGACACAATGAAAAAAGTTTGTCCGAGGCCAAATGATTTCAAAATTATCTCTTCAGGCTTTACGGCTGGTTTGAGATGCTCTCAACGATCCTTAAAACCCTCGATCAAAAAAAATTTTTCCCTCACTTGGAAAACAACGGCGCTTCTGCTTGAAACTGAGAAAGAATTTTCTTAATTTTGTATTTTAAACATACACTTTCAAAATTAATATCAGAATCTTCAGTGATTTTATCTTGGATAAGAAAAGCAAATCGAGAAGTAATCGATGGTGCTCATCCTAGATTTTCTTATATTAAACAATGAGAAGGCTATTGTACTGAGAAACAATCCGGTCTACCATGACTGCAACAAGATTTTACAATCTGTTATAGACAAACCTAAAGGTGAGGGAACTAAATCATATGGATTTAAAGAAAACCAAATTTTTGTGCACTTACTCTATGAAAAGGATTTTACTTTTTTATGCCTCTGTACACCTGAAATGGCAGCTGAGCGAGCTTTTCGGTTTCTGAACGCAGTGTCCGAGAAAGCAACAGAAAAACTCTCAGCAACTCAGTCCCAAAAAACTAAAGAATCAACTCAACTAGAAAATTATGTGGACGGACTGATTAAATTCTATGGTGATGAGCAAATACCAATTACTAAGTTGGACATCTTGAAGAAAGAAGCGTTGGAAACATCAGCTTTGTATGTACAAAACTTGGAAGATATACTCGATAGAGGCAAGAAAATAGAGGAATTAAAAAGAAAAACAGATATATTAAGACAAGGAAGTGGCGGAGTCACTTCTGGTTATCGCAAGTTGGAGGAGAAGAAAGTCCAGCAGCTGAAAAAAATAAAATGTAAGAAGATCAGAAGAGGGATAACTATATCGATTGCTTTTATTTTCTCCGCTCTCCTACTGGCACTGATTTTTTTACTCTATCTATGTGGAGGCTATCACTTTTCAGCTTGCAGAAGAAAATAATCTTTGTCAAAAGTTCAATAAAAGAAATCGCAGAGAAATATGGAAAGGCGCCTCAATATGAACTTATCTTTTTGTATTTGTAATTGTCAATCGACATGTTTATATGCTGAATGGCAACTTCTTCTGCAAGTATCATTCAATCTAAATAAGCCGATTTATTTCAAAATTTTTGTTCTCTTCAGTAGCATCACTCGTTCATATAACAATCATTTCTTAAAGTTGTAAAATTTACAACGTTGGGTGGTTTGATGAGGCTCGTCTTCCCATATTTCTTGCTTCGCGATAGTATGGGAAGACGAGTGAAAACAAATAATACTGAACGATATTGATTCATAAAGGTGTCTTTATCAAAATTGCGGACAAGACTATATAATGCTCATCAGAAGATTAAAGCAAATGCCTCAAACAGGAGATTTTAAAAGGAGAGATTCTATTTTCAAAGTGCTGATAGTTTGAGAAGAGTGTATTTTTCATGGAGGATATATTTAACAACATTTATGTTTCGTTAATTTATTCAGTGATCACATATCTAAAATTTCAAAGTCCACGACAAAGAATGTTGTATTAGATAGAGAGTCTAAGAAAGAAGTATAAAACATCGAGAAAGTTGTAAAATATACTTGTCTTGTTAGTGAACTATACTATTCATACAAAATATGCAATGCGAACTCCGATATATTATTACACTCGGAATTATAAATAAGGCAGAACTCACTAACTAACTACAAAAAATTCTCGTATACAGAGAGTTAGAACTGTACTTACAGACTGAATTCATCAATTCTTAGCAGGGTACCGCTATCATCCCTATACCAGGTAACTGAAAGTAGAAACATTATTTTCTGTAAATTCGGCCACGAAAGAAAACGAAATTAATTATGTTAAGTTCTGTAGAATACTGACGAGTTACAATGAATTTAGCAGACTTACTTTTAACACTTCTAAAGGGTTTCGTTTCCTACGACCTTTACTTTCGGTGAACTTTTTGTTTCATTTTTACATCCTAAGGAATTTTCCGCACCCAAAGCTCCACTGACACAAAAATACATTCAGTCATGCAATATTGTATGAGAAGAAAGAAATGGGATAATTTCTCCCGCTATACCAAATTCATGATACGATCCCTTTATAAAGTTGTTGAAATTCCACGCTGTGCAAATTCTAAGTAGACAGATTTCTTTCGAAAAATAAAAATATTCAAATTGTTAGTAGAATAAAATTTCAATCAAGATAGACATGAAAAAAATTCCGACAATAATCAGAGAAGGGCTACTTTCTGCCCCCAAGCAGCTGAAGAAAGTTGACGACCCTCCATTTGATACCTCAGAAGTGGGTGAATATTTCTCTTCGCTAGATGTGACAAAGAATATGTTTCTTCCAAAAGAAAAGGACGCTCTAACAAAGACCATTTTGGTTTCTATCTTTCAAAATGAAAATTATGAGATAGTAGCCAAAAATCTATTCGCAAGTATCAAAAGTACGTCAAAACCGGTCTGCGCAAAGATCTTAACATCGAAGGATATTGGATTTAAATGTTTAGAGTGTGAAAAAGACCCTACATGCATCATATGTAAAGATTGTTTCGATAACGGCGATCATCGTGGTCATCGCATTGTGGTGCAAAAGTCTGTGTCTGGATGTTGTGATTGCGGTGATCCTGACGCCTGGCGCGAGTCAGGGTTTTGCAACAATCACCCCGGCTATGCTAAATTCAAATCGAATGCAACTATAAATAATTTACCTGAGAACTTTCGCACAAACTTTACGCTGGAGATCTCGAAAGCTCTTTACTATCTCAGTTTGTTCATTGAAAAATTGGTGGCGGAAGGGTCACTCCAAGCGCAGCCTGTGGGATTTTTGGATATTTTAGATGCTATTGAATTTTGTGGTCAGCAGAGTACCGTCATCTTTTCATTGGTATCACAAATTCTTAAGCAACCTTATCAGGGCAAATGCTTGCTTTATCACAACTGTAAAAATCTTCGAGAAAAAGAATATTCAGGAGATCTGAAAGAATGTCAGTGCACTCTCCTCGAAATTTTGTTTAGAAATCAACGGTTTTTGACGAATAATGAACAGAAAAAATTTGAAGAATTCATGATCAAGATGTTTCTGGACTACGAATTCAAAAAAATTATTGCTGAGAATTTCGTCAAATGTCTGCACTTTATATACAATTACGATAGTGACGGAATGTCCATTAAAAGTGAGCCTCATGTCTCTTCGCTTGCAGTCCAGTTATTTACAGCCGAAGAATTCGCCGTTATTGCCATTCGGTCAAACTACTCAATGCAGCTTATCGAACTCTTACAGCTTGTTGTTGAAAAATTCTCAAAGAATTTATATAAAAAGGAGGGTTCTTTCGGTCTTTTCTTCGGAGTATACAGGTTATTGCAATACATCTCACAAAAGTCTCAGCCTAGACTTATGCTGGTCAAATTGGAAGGTTTCCTCGAAAAACTTTTGGAGACTGTCGCCTCCCTCCATTATATAGTTAAATTCTCTCCAGATATGTCAACTCCATTTTCATTCGAAGAGTATGAAAGGAGCTTGCTGTTTGCTGACTTGGAATTTTACTTAACGAAATACTGTGACCTGATTTTTGAAGAAATCGCAGCTATTCCGGACCCTGAGACCAAATCTAAGCACTACAGAAAGATTGGATTGATATTCAAAGAAATTTTTTTGACACAAAAAGACCCTGAAAAATTCAAGAGTTTCCATATTCCTGTGCATAGAGTGTTTGCTCAATTCATCAAATGTGGATCTAATTCATTCGAAACAAAAAAAATAAAAAGTTTTCTTCTCGAAAGTCTTGCTTTGGAAGAAAATGAGCTTAGTAAATTAAGTTTGAAAATCTTTAAAGATGTCCTTGATACGTACGGCTTTGTAAAGGATCAAGAGAAAAGGTGCTGGGAAAAATATGGACCTCGTCTGGATGCTTACGTCAGAATGTATAACAAACTTCCAAGGATGAAATTCTTCGATTTAGATTTCTTCCTCATGCAGTCGGTAGCAAGATTTGTTTCTCAAGACTCCCTATTCTTATGCTTTGTTTCAAACTTCTCGTCCTTCCCACCTTTAGCGAAGTTCATCAAAAAAGCACTTACAGAAAGTGATCATAATGTACTCCGGAAAACAATCACAAAGCTAGCCATTAGTGCGCAGGATAAACTTTTGGGCAAGCTCGAGGAAATGGCATCTCTTTATTTGCAGTTAAGTATTGAAGATATTGAATATGCCAATTTGCTAACAAAATCTGAAAAACTGTTTGGAGACAACAAGAATGACGATGACAAGTCTGAATGCCTTTCTCCTGATCAAGTGTCGATTTATCGAAGACTCTTGATCAATGTATTTCAGTTTAAGTCCTCCTACGATCTAAAAGGACTTAAAAAAGTCTTAGCTACCCAAATTTTAGAGGAGAAATTGAATATCGAGATTCCTCTGATGCAAGTCGCAACTTTTGATAAGATAGCAAAGACGTTTCAAATTAAACCAGAATACAAAAATGTTTATGAACCTTTCGGCTGCATGAAAGATCCTCAATTACAGATCGAGATCATTGATAATTTGAAAAACAAATTTAAAGGCTCAGATGATCTCGATTTAATTGCCGGAAAGAATTCTTTCCTTTATGAGATCCCTGGAAACTCTCTCTTTGAGCTTCAGCTGGAATTATTCTCACCAATGTTTTTCGCATTCTTCAAAAAAATCCTCTCGTCATGCATTGGAATCGAAAGAACTTCTGCTTTCTTTTTCAGACCTTTTCTCAAGCTCATTCATTTGGGTCTCTTTCATCTTGAAAACCGGGCATCACTTTCCTTGAAACCAATTTTAACAGATCATGAGATGGTCGAAATTTTGAAATCAGCATCTGCAGATGGTAATTTCTCGATGTATGTAGGTTCAATAGAAAAGATGCTAGCTCTAATAACGAAACTCCATGATAACAAAGAAACGGAGATGGATATTGAGTCAACAATGAATTTTTCAAGGCAACCATCATTGACACCGAAAATAGACGTGGAAGCTGCAAAGAAAAAACAAATGGAATTGAAGATGAAATTTATGCAAAAACAGAAGCAATTCATGAGTCAGCATAGCCAACATCTATCGGAAGAGCAAAAATGTGAGGAAAAGAAGAGTGAAGATCTCATATGCTATCTTTGTCATTCTAAAATTGATCAAGAGACGCAATCCTTCGGGGTTCCAGGGTTTGCCTGCCACTCTAACATACACGAGTTTGCCTCGTTTCAGACTAAACTGCGATCAATGATCCATGAAAATGTTCCTGAATTTGCGGCTTCTCTAAAAGCTGAGGAAAGAAGGTTCGATTTAAAGTCGCAAAACTTTAGTTCTTATACATATCTCAATTCATGCTATCATGTTATGCATAAAGCATGCTTTGAGACCTCAAGAACGTCCCTCAATAACATAGAATTCCATTTCAACAATGAACTTGAGTTCTTTTGTAAAGTGTGCAAGAAACTCTCGAACGTATTTATTGAGTCTTATCTCTCGAATCAAAAGAAGTTGGTATCTTCCAACGAAGAGGATCTTATAAAGCCGGAAGTTAGACTAGATTCTATTGACGCCTTCCTAAATTGCTTGAAATCGATGATGACGGAAAAAAGCGAAAAATCAAACCTCAAAGAATCCGATAGTGATGGTAAAAACTTGCTTTTTGATACACTGATCATGCTGGAAATTTTAATGAGTGAAAAAAATTCCAACGCTGAAGAGAAAGAAGATTCGATCCTTGAAATGACTGAAAAGAGCTTTGAGTATGCAATTAAAACAATAGATATACTCGGAGTGAAGCACTTCATCACGAAAAATTTGGAGCTCTACAAATCATTAAGAGAGATGTACTTGCGATTTTACGGTCAATATATTTCAAATACCAAAAAAACATTTTCTAGAGAAAAATACGAGAAAATGTTCGAATGGATAGATCTCCTTAAAGATGGAAAGGTGGGTTATGATTTCAGAGATGAATTACAACGAACAAAAGAAGAAGAAAATAATTTCATCACTTTGAATTTGGATAGCTTTATCTACAACTCCCTTGTTCATCTCGCTATCACAAGCCAACTCTCAGTTGCAAGCGACTATTTAGAGGAAGTTTTATCTCGGATCTCTTTTCTGATGATCCTACAAGCTATGCTTCAAATCTATTGGGTCTCTCAAATTAAGAGCGCAGCTTATAAGACAATTGAAATAAACATCAATCATTTTTTGAAGGAACTCAAAGAAAATCAAGTATTAAAGGCTGAGTTAGCCAAAAACTTGCTGCCGTTACTAAGAAGACTCGTTGTTATGGGAATTCTGCTAGACCCTCAAGCTGATGCTTCAGAGGCTAAAAAATTCGAGAGAGAGGAGTTCTACGAAGACATCGAAGAATTGGATTTCTACCTTAAAACTTCTTCGCTTTTCAAAACTACTAGCAGTCAGATAATGAGCGAAGAAATTCTAGAGAAATGTCTAGTTAGTAAGGATATGTTAGAAAGGCATTTTCAGCGCCTACTGAAAGCCATCAAAGCAGAAGTTCCTCAGATTCCCCTTGGATTGATTCTCTCGAATAGAGAGATAGGATTTCATTTGATTGATTTACCTGACAACTTCTATGACCTGAGCACATTTTACATTGATAGGAAATGCGAGTTGTGTATGGATCATTCAGAGATTGGAAGCAAGTGTGTGTGCCTAATTTGCGAGCAAGTCCTTTGCAGCTACACATGCAAAAAAGGACAAAAAGTGGACCTTGGTAACCTGAATACACACGCCGTGAAGTATCACGTGGGATGCTCAGCTTTCTTAAGCGTGGAATCGGGATGTATATTCTTAGTAAACTCTCCGAAAAATATTGACTACGGTCCTCTATACATTGATAAATTTGGCCAGAAGTTCAACGAAAAACGCTCAAATTGGAGGAATTTTAACATTGATCAAGTCATGTTCAATAAAATCAAAGAGGTCATTCAGAAGAGTACGGTTCCTCAAGAAGTCAGCTATCGGGTGATAAAAATGGAAAAGAAGTTTATAGATGGTATTTTGTAGAGAAATTAACTAACTCCTTCCAATCTCAAATAAAAACTTGCTTACTCTTTTATTACTTCTGTACTGAATACACAGTTATGAATAAACAAACAGAACATGAGCTAGTTCAAATTAAGATGAGAACAATGCTGACCAACTTGGAAAGTCTTCTATTTTACCCCGTAAATTCTAGAAACTGAAACAAAATCCGAGTTCTAAAACCCTTAGGCTAGTTTTATTTCTTAAATTAATGAACAAAACAGACCATACTCTTCAACAATTTCAGACAAATGTCCATGACCAAACCACAGGTCCTGGGAGGCGCACAAGCACGCTTGAATGTAATGTTTGCTTCGAAGACGCTTTTGAACCTGTCGTGACACAATGTGGGCATATCTATTGGTAGAAAAAATCCACAACAATGTATCTGATTTGATTTTTGTTGAAGTTGGAGATGCATCTATAAATGGCTGAGATTAAAGGAGCCAAACAGCTCTTGCCCAACCTGCAATGCCGTCACTGACATTAAGGAGCTCATACCAATATATTCGAAAAGTGACAGAATTGACACAAGGTAGCGTTTTCCACTTATCACAAATTCAATAAAAAAAAAACTTCAAAGAAAACATGATGAAAGTATTCCAGAACGGCCCAAACCAGCAAGAGAAGAGCGAAAAAAACCAGATGAGAGTGAGGCCGGCCAAAATAGAACAAGAAATATTTTCAACCATGTAACAAACTAAATCATCCCTTATGAAATTAAGAAACAATAATAGATGTTTGCTGCGAATAGGCATGGTTTCAATCACCCTCCCACTGTCGGTAACAATTCTAATGCAAGAAAAGCCTCGCTGCTGGCAGCAGTCATTCCAATGCTAATTCTCATCGTCTTCTCTCTTGTCACTGGTGTAACGAGCGGCAGCATATACGATATGTCAACTTCGTGTCATGATGCGGCTTTTCTTGTGCTAATAGGAATCTTTCTTTGCTTGGGTGTTGCTCTCAAGAGAATGAGAAACCCGCACTAGTTAATTTACCTCGCAAAAAAGTATTAATTGATATATTATGAGTTACACTCGAAATTTTAGTCAGGCTGTCGAAGTACAACAATTTAATACCTACACCCAGACATTTTTTTGGTTGAATGTTTATTTTTTGTAACTATTTTTTGAGCACTTGAATGATTATTATCAAAGGTTGTCTATTGTCACAAGAAAAGTTTATCAGGATACAGCTTATCCCCAAATTTGTATGCCAACAGTGACGATTAGTACACTCTCCTGTAATTCTTGCTTTGGAGAACATGGTCATTGATTTCTTTTTCATATCGAGTAACAAATAAAAGCATTTATTCTGAAAGTTCCATCGGTTTTTTGGTTGCAACTTTGAGAAGCGATGCAAGCATTTATGTATAACCTATATTGATTCTTTTTGAAGTTGTAAAAGATACGATAATTTCGAGCAATCAATATAATCACAGAGAAATGAGCTTGCAGTAGGCTATTATTAACAATGACACTATTAATTGTGGCTATTCATTCAAACGTTGAAAATTATCCCTTAACCTGAGCAAATCTTGAAGTGTAAAATTTAATAGTTGCATATTTTGACTTGAATCTTTGAGTCATTGTGTTGACAGTATAATTCTTGCCTTCTTCTGTATAGTTTTGCCGACTGACACCCAAATGATTCCTTTATTTTGATCGCAAGAGTATATTAGTAAGCTAGAATAGTCGAATTATGCTTACAAGACAACGTGAGAAGGGTTCATCAAGCTGTTGAGATTTTCAATATTTCTGGCAATTTTCATATAGTCTTGATGCTTTCTGGTCTTCTCATCAACTTCTATCTCCATATCCCCGTTTTCTTGCGTCTTGCTTGGTTTTGCATTCATTTGTTTCACTCTCAAATCTTTTTCCTACGCGAAAACATTGTATGTCCATACTCAAAATCATAATTTACATTGAGAAACGTAACTTGAAGTAAATGAGCCGGCACAGGAGGGGCTGTTTCATGGAATTGTGCTTGTGTATTTATTTCTACTTTTTGGTACTTCTTTTCTGGTACCAGCGTACTTCCTTGTCGGCTTATCTCCTGTATTGCTGGTTCAATTTGTGTCGTGTCTATGACATTGTTGATATTTCCTTGCTCATCATGAGTTGTAGCATCATCTGGAGAAAAACGCCAATCTCCATCGACAATGTATTTGTATTGATAAACGCCCCTTTTAAGTTTCTTTTCAAAAGCAATTACATACTTGTCTGCGATGTGAATTGTACCAAGATCGTGCTAAATTCTTGTCCAACTTTTTGTAAAGGAATATGATCTTTCCATCCTGTGAATGTACCAGTCAGCATCACATTATTTCCTCCGCAGTTCCATCTGAAATAGGTATTTACAACTAATTAATCGATACTCTGCATGAAACTAAGAATCCCGGCCTTAAATTACCATCGTCGTCTTTATGTCTATTTGTCGGTTTGTATATTTTGCTCCCAGATTGCATGCTTAACCCACTAACGTTGCTATTTGCACTTATATTCTGACTAACGGGTCAATGTTACTTTTCTTCCAAATGATTGAGTAATTACTTAACAGAAGGTATGAAGTTCACGTTATTGCTGGTATTGACATTAGAGCGACTCGCATTCATAGAGTCCTGTCCAACTTTTGAGCTTTGTGATCCCATTTGAACCCAGGTTATTCAATTTTGCCTATTAACAATCGCCAGAAAACAATTTATAATTTGTTAGGTTCAATAGAAAAAACATGATTGCTATTGATCATAACAAAGTTATGATTTACAGGCACTAAACCAAATGTTACGAATAGAAAATGGTTGGGATCTATGGAGAAAATACAGTTAGAAAATATTCCGATAAACATACAAACCATTTTCTTAAGAAAAAAAGAGAAACAAATGATTGGAGTATTTGAGAAGTCATGCTCGTGCTTAAGCTTTTTTTATATCTGGGAATAACGCGCTTGGTTTCGCTAATTTTCGATATGCTATGTAAGGATTCCTACTCATTGACGGTGCTAAATTTGGGTTATGAGCTTTTGGAGTGATTGTCTTTGCGGGCTTTTTGTCAATACCTTTCGAAAAGTAAGAGTTTAGGGTAAACTTAATGAGAACAGGAAAAAAATTACTCAAACTCTTGCCCCGTTTGTCACTAGAAGGCTGATATATTGTCTCAATGTTGTCTTGTGAACTATGGTGGGATTGGTATATATAAGCAGACCTTTTCGGGGTTCTTCCTCCAGATAATGCCTCTATGTAGTTTTGGGTCACTCATAATGGTTGAGTTAAATAAAAATTTACTTTTGGGGGCTTGCAGCTGTGACGTCTCGATGTTAATGGGGCCAAGATAATAAATATTGTTGATAAAGTTCATGCTCGCGTGTTTAGTGGACATAGGTTGCTTTCGATGTGTTCGATGTGGCTTATACTCGATTGATTCGTTTGTATTTTGGGACTCTAAATGCAATGCCGAATTCTGCAGAGTATTCGTTTTATGTTTGCTGGAGGAAAGTGAAACGAACGCGGGATCCTTAATTTCAAAGGAAATCAATGAAGATGTCATGCTGATCATAATGATATTTTACAGGCTCTCCTTCTCCAACGAAATTATCGGTGACTTTTAGCTGCAGGTCTTTTTTCTTTTCAGCTGAGGAATCGCCTTCATTCGGATTAGTGGCGCTATCTCGTTTCTTATACTTGGGCGCTTCCTCAGAAAGCACACCCTCTTTAACCTCTTTTTTTCGGTTGTCGGAGAGAGTACCTGTAGGTTTTTTGAAGGCCTCATTTTGGATGATTTTGAGATGTTGAGTTTGTAAATTTTCAGGAAGTCCTTGAATTATCCAACTGTGGCCTAATGCTTCCTCTGGAGTTATCCTTTGAGCAGGGTCATAAACTAAGCACCGAAGCATCAAATCCATAAATTCAGTATCTCGGCAGCGAAAGACAGAGGTAATATCAACAGTTCCTGGGATTCTGATTTTTCCTTTGGAATTTGGAATCGTCTTTGGATTTAAATCTTCTTCAAAAAAATTTTTGCGTTTCGAAGCTCTCTATGATGATGTAATTTATTATATTCCATATACATAGTTAAACAATTAAACCTGCAAGAGTTCACTTGGAGGTTTTCCAAGTATCTCCATCATGCAGCCTAATTGGTCAGCCTCACTGTCTCCAGGAAATAAAGGAAATCCTTAGTGAGAATATATTTCAGTTAGGGTAAAACTATTATTTGAATTGCCTGCATAAAGTTCAGCCAACAAGCAACCAAAGCTCCACATATCAATCTGTGTATCATAGCCAAGCCCGAGAATGACCTCTGGAGATCGATAAAATCTGCTCTGAATGTAAGTGTATAGTTTTTCTGTTCCAAAACAACTCGAGCCAAAATCAATGAGCTTGAAGGGGGAGAACAATTTTTAGTTGAAAAAAATTCTCAGAATGGAGATTACTCTGATTCCTGATTTATTAGGATGTTTGAGCAGAATGTTTTCAGGTTTCAAATCACAATGAATGATATTATATTTCCGCATAAAGCGTAATGCATACAGAACCTGTATTGCTATCCTCCGAATCAAGCTTAGAGATAAACCCTGAATTTCGTGATTATAATGGAGAAAAGAAACGGTAGTACAATCATACCTTGAACTTATTTACTTTCAAAAACTCGTAAAGATTCATGCTAAGAATGTCAAAGATAAGACATTGATGACCTCGAAAAACAAAGAAATCGTTCATTTCTATGATGTTATAGTCAGCACAATGCCTCTCTTGCATGAATTTGAGAATTTTGATTTCTATTTTCGCTTGAAAATGAAATTTTGGCTCGTTTCGAATAATCTTTATAGCTTTCTCCTCATTGGTTTTATGGTCAAACACCTTCAACACCTGACCAAATGAGCCTTTCCCCAGGATGTCCAATATTTCGTAACGGTATGCGATGTGGTCTCTCCTTACGGCCTTATAGTCATTTCTGATTTATTTTTAATTGAAAGCTTTGGAACAAATCTCACCGCTCATCTTCGTAATCCTGTTCCTTTGAGGCTTCAATTTTAATCACATTTTCTCCAAAATAATATATCTCCTTATAATTTGTTATTTCGATCTTTTCAAATGGAGTCAAATGCTTTGCATATTTCGTTAAAATCATTGCCGGATCTTTGTACTTTTTCTCCTACACAATGGTTGGGAAAAACTCAAATATTTGGGATCTACTTGCTGAATTTTATCGGGAGTTCCTTTATGACTTTCAATGGTATGCTTCTCCATCTCAATTGAAACGCTTCTCCAAGGATGCTTTGGAGAAACAAGAGGTGCGCCGTTCGAAGTAATTTGTTTACTGTTCTCCTGACTTGCATCAACTGATGACATTTGTGGATAGTTGAAATTTGTCTTAATATGAAAATTTGGAGAATTGATTGTTAGAGACTGGGAGTTTTTTTTATGTCTAACAATCATGGCTGTTGTCTGCTTTCGCTTCAGACTCGCTTTTACTGGATCGTCTGACTGAAAGAACAGTGAGAGAAGTAAAGTATTTGATAATACAGGTATTTGCGGCATTGGCAAATCTATTGTAGATTTTTGATAGTTCCTCCTTGATCGAAAATTAGCAGAGGTTAAATCGCCACTCATATTCGACTGTTGCTCTATGAAAAATAGCACGCATCGTTTTTACAAACGAGAAAGCTTGGGAAAAAATTATACCACCATAAATCGTTTTCTTGTGAGATGGACTAAGACTTTCGTTAAAATGTCCTGACTCACCAAATGCTGAATACCCTGTGTGGTCTGTGATGTCTATTGAGGCATGCTTTATCCGAGTTCTTCTGTGATCGGGAGGAACTTGAGTAAACACCAGGTTCCTAGGTTCAGAAAAACAACATAACCGATGAAAAATAGCTTTTGGAGCTTTAAAACTTGAACTGAGCTGGCTTACTTCCCACAGAGCCAGCGTTTTGTGAGGATCCCAACGTTGAACGAGGTAATAAATGTTCTACTTTATCATGTGTCTCGATATCCTTCTGAGACAATTTCAGATTTCTTTCTGGAAGCGATCAATTAGATATCTTTCAAGGAGAAATTATGCACTGGGAGTAAACATCGCATCTCCATAAGTTTTATTGTACATACTTCGCAAGGAATAACTGAATCAAATCTCACGTATTATTTTATTTCACTCAAATAAAAGCGAGTCATTAATTTATATCACTCAGAGTCCACATAAATTTATCAGGTTAAAACTGTGTCTATCAACAGCAAAGCTAACTTGTTTTAGGTTGAACTCAAAAACCTATCTCTAAAACAGAAACTCTTATCATTGAAATTATGTATGCTTCCACGTAGAATGGGACGTCGTTTTTGGATTAAAAATTGTGTTTTTGTCCCTACTAGAGGTTTTGTAACCTGTATATTCATAATTTTTGGGATCAATCTGAAGATTGAGGATGGCCGGTTTGAAAGCAAGTAAATGCGTTTCACTTTGCTTGTTTTTTGTAGAGCTTACCTCGCTCTGCAACAGCTGTTGACTTTTTACAGAGGGGTTACTTTTACCATTTGTGTTTGCATGGATTCGAATAGGTTGCTGAATGGACCTAACCTCTGCAGCTTTGGTAAATTGGTTTTTCTCTGGACGAGGATCTGATGGGGCTTTCGAATGAGCGTATCTTTGGAAATAGTTCATTGGAGTTTTTTTAGTCTTGAATGGTTTTGTGTTGCTGATATTTTCGAAAGGAAAGCCTGATACGACTCCTAGTGATTTTGTCGATTCTGTGCGAGTGTGCCTGCTACTATGTTTTGTAGATGTAGTTGCTAAGATTTTCGCACTTTTTTTAACCGTATATGCAGGAGTTTGAGCTTGCTCCTCGAATGAGGCATGCTGACTACGATTTGGCGAATTTTTCATACGAGTAGTTTTTATAGTTTCCTCCTCAAATTTGAACACAGGGCCCCTCTCGCCTCTACTGGTTTGAGCACGATAGGATGAAAGAAATTTGCCAACATTCTCTTCTGTTTTTGGTCTTCTATGAGATGATAGTTTTTCGAATTCTTTTTGAGCGGCTAAAAATCTAAGATTTTCGTTATATTTTTTTAAAGCATCAGCTGCAACTTCGGTTTCAAATGTCGGATTGCATTTTTCATCTTGTTTGGTAGTTTGTGTCCCAACTCTTGAGCGTTGGCTTTGGCGAGAAGTAAAGAGATTTTGACGTACAATTGGACTTTCACGTGATTGGAGTGATTCTCGCAAAGCGTATTCCGACTTATAATCTTCTTGTTCTGTTCGATGAGTTTTTATTTGAGTCTCAGGAGTATTACGGTGAACTCTGACAGAGTCCAAATTTCTAACAATACGTTCCATATTCGGGATAGCATTCTCGGTGCCCAAAGGAGTACTTTGCAATCGAAGAATAGCCGTCCCTGAGGTGTCTGGTCTTGCCTTTGATTGGGATGTCGTCAGCTGTCTATACGATGCTTGCCTATACTCTTGCTCAGGTGTCATATCCTTGATAGATGGTCGAAGAAAACCAGTTTTGTAGAACGATGGGCGAATTGTTTCTTGGGGAGAACTCTCCCTAGTCTGTGCCCTCTTCTTTTCATGGCGATCCTTTAAATCATTGAAAGTTTGCATATCCTGTTGCATTTGCAAGTGCTTAAGGTTTTCAAGATGCTGCTCGTGTTCTTCCCTCATCAGCTGCGCAATTATTTCACGATTAATTTTATGAATTTTCGAATAAGGGGCTGCTGATTTCTCTGTAGATGTTCCCTGAGCACAAAATTAGTGGTTCAATGTTCAATAACGAAGAAATTTTACGTCTTGTAAGATAAATCGATGATTCGGGCTGAACTCCTCGTCATCTAATTGAAGTTTGCCGTGAGCTTCTACATTTGTTTCTGAGTCGAAAAATATTCAAACTTTTTATCATACTTTTGGTCGCTTCATCCTCTGGAGGATGTTCGATGAATTCTTTCAATATATTTTCGCCCAAGAATTTTGACATTTGCTGCAATTTCTCCTATTTCAGAGTCATGCGACGGTCTGAAAGGCGCATATCTTACCCTGAAATATGGCTCCAGATTCTTCTCTTTTTCCATTTGAATCTTTTCATCGAATCCCCGTGTGCTGAGATAATTTTCCATAAATTCTGATAGTTTTAGGTGACGCTTTTTGCTGTGATTTTTTAGACGACGGAGCGAATTGTGAGCTTCATGACTTTGAAAAACTATTGACCCTCAATTAGGCAAAAGAGTAAGGAAATTTTACAGTCTCGAGAGCTTTCTTCATTAAGTGTATTAAGATTTGTGTTCATATCAAGGTATTCAAAGTTTTTCTGTAGATTTGAATCCGAAGCAGTTCTTGTTATTACATCCATTAGATTTGAACCTGCACGCATCTTTCGCAGACGGAAATCTGAATTTTTCCTATATTTATATAGTTTTGAATAAAAAAATAGGCATACACAAAGTCATGGAGCATCGCCGATTTAGAATCGACATATTTCGAAACAAATCTTTCTTTGTATATCTTAGGTTTCATCTTAGCTATTCTGGTTCTGCTGGATGGAGGTTGATGTTTTTGCAAAACAAGCAATAACAATCTACACCAATTTAATTTATAACTTTTATTGATAGTTTTCTACTCGAAATAAAGGGAGTTTTGAAAGATGTAAAGATAACAGTGACTCTACTCCATTGTTGTAGAAACCTGCGTGTTTGGTTGGTGTGAAACTCAGAGTCAAAAAAAAATCCAATAGAATATCAATTTATTCTTTGCAAATTTGAGTTCTCCAAAGTCACCAGCTGGAAGTACGAAAGGCCTGGACGCCTAAGTAATTGTTTTGTCATTCCTTTAAATTCTCTCTGCTGATAACTAAATCACCAAATTGGTAGCTCCCTGCCTTGTTCATTTTTTCAGTTAAAAATAAAGCTTTCAGTTAGATTGCATGAAATATTCCTTCATCTATCACTGTACGAAAAGATATAGAGGGATGATATGAAAGCTGCTTGTACGATGCCATACCATAAAGTATTCAACTTTCTGTAGCTAAAATTATAGAGATGCCGCTAGCATTTTCCAGAGAGTAAGTTGCAATTTGTTAGAGAACAATAGCATTCATTTTCTTTTTGTACAAGAACGAGGAGGGAATGAAGAGGTAATACCTTATTCTATTTTGTCATAGCTTGCTTCAGATAATTTCGATATTTCCTTTCTAGTCAGACTAATCTCAAAGAATAAAATAAAAATCTTTTTTATTTTCTGAAATCTGAAATGTCTCTAAGAGAACTTTTTGAAGAGTACTCAAGTATCAAGGAAGAAGGATCTGAGAAAGAGAAAATAGAAAAAAAGCTCATTGAGCTTGTGATTCAATTTCTCGAGAATCTCAAAGATCCTCAGTTTCCATCCGATCAAAAAATCGAGAAGATGAAGGATCTAAAGAATCTTTTTGAACATCTTCCTGATGTCTACTTCGAAAAGAATGCTGATAAAATACTTAACATGTGTGTAAACATTTGTGACAAGAATGTCTACAAAGTTTACGATGAAAGCGACATCGATCTTACGAAACCGGAAAAAGAGATCAATTTTCCAGAAAAGTTAAATGCCAACATTATTGGATTCAAAACTCTTTCGAAGCTTTTAAGAGTTGCCTCTCCACAAACTCTCCTTACACATCTAAAGCCAATACTCCAGCAGGAACATAAGAACACTCAACTTTATCTCTTTTTTTGCGACATCGTTCTCGCAATAATACAACGCATTGATAAGAAAGAAAATTACATCAACGAGTTATTGGTGGATTTGCTGCGCTGCTTAAATCCGGCGCTGAGCAAGTACATCAAATACAAGAACAAAGTTGATAACAAAGAAGTGAAGAATATGCCCGCAAAGATTAATGATTTTTTAAACAACTTCGAGAAGTGGGGTTCACATTTAGTCAGAAGGATACTACACGTTTTGGAAAAGCTGATTAATCAAGGAGGAAATGAATCCAGTTTATTGTTTGTCGAAGATCTCGTCGAATCGGGCCTTTATAAGTCGACGACTGTAAAAAAGGATATCCCTTCTGGAAAGCTGATGGCACACTATTGCGTCCTCTTTTCTCTCGACTTGTTGGAAGGGCTTCTCGATTCCAGAGCGCATAACTATTTCTCATCTGACAATATTGAGCAGCTAATACAAGAAATCTATCAAAATTTGCTCAAGATCCATCCGTACCCGCAGGATTACATAATCAATTATAATAATCAGGTAAAATATCGCAACTACAACCAGGAAGTGTCAAAGCAGAATGAACGAGATATAAATCATCTTCCCAAAGACAAATATGGTGTCCTCACGATATACAATTCAGCTGGGATCTCCTATATCATCCAGAGAGTCTTCGAGAATCCTAATTACGTCCTTCCGCTTTCAGTACCGTTTAGACTCAAACTCATCATGCCAGCTCTCCATATCCTCCTCAATGAAATCAAAGAGAAGGAGGATTTAAAGCTCAGTCTCGCATCCAAAATTTTCCAAATTGCAGTTACCTCAAAACCAACTAAGCAGATTGACAATCTCAATTACTTCGACGTTCCTCTGCCATTGTTTATGCACAGTGTACTAAAATACTCCGAAGAGCTCGGTGGAGATCAGCAAAAAGGGATGGGAATTAAAATATTCAAAGGGCTTACTGGCCTCTTCACAGATAATGTAATGATTTTTTTACCCTTTGATCACTCTATTCTGACTTATATGTATCAAAGGCTCAAGTAGAGCTCTTTTCTGATGTAATTCGTAAGACGACACATCATGCAGTCTCAGCCTACTTGATAAACGAGTATAGAGCAGGTATTCAAGCGATATTGAAAGATATTCCAGAGGGAGAGATGACTAAATCAGCTTCAACATACCTTCAAGTTCGACATATCAACCGCATATTGGCAGTCTCGATTAAAGAAAACAATGTTGTTGAAACTCCCGACCAAACCGAGCTGCTCTCCTGTGGTTTGAACCTCCTGGTCTACTTGAGCAGCAAGTTCTTGAATACTCAGAAGGGTAAGAAAGAGGAACAAATTGTCGCCGAAAAGTCACAGAATGCACTCTGCTTGGAACATAAAAGGTTTTGGCTGAAGTACCTTTCTGAGACTGAAAAAGTGAAAAAGAAAGTCGAATCGGAAATTGCGAAATCCAAAACGACAATTGACCAATATTCGGAGGAAGAAAAGCAGAAGATGCAAAATAAAACAATCTTTTTACGCTATAATCAGCTACTGCTGTTAAATGATACCTTAGAAAAGCTCAATGAGATCAAAGAGCAGATAAAGACTCTATAATTCGATTTAACTTCCGTAAAAAAAGTCGTGAATTGTGACCTCTCACAGCACCATAAAATAATAAGAGCTTATTTGTGTGTTTCTTTGAACAGCCTCCAATTCCTATACATATTCTCTCAGCAAATTTGAATAATAATAATGCCTGTAAGTCTTATTGGGACCGAGAATTTAGTGGTAATTTCTTTGTAAACGAGTAGGAAATTGACACAAGTGGTATTTCCAGAGCTTAGGAACTCCAGAGAAGGTAATTTTGCTTGTAACTATGAATTTTAGCAAAAAATAATTAATATAGCTCAAGGAGATATTTATGTCTAGCTCTCCCCATCTATCTATTGCGAGTTTAACATATCATTCCAAATGAACTCTGAATAATGAGCATCATTATTTCTCTGAATGATTAGAATAGTTGAAAACTATTTCTTAGGCAAGTTTAATGAACCAGACTCTAAATTTTGTTGTCTATTTGATGTTATTGAGCATTGTTGTTATTAGGACATTATGAATATTGTTGGTCTCATTACAATAGAATAAACAAATTTTATTGCTTTTGGCTCGCACTCGCAAAAATTAACAAGAGATGATTAGTACATCAATAGCAGATCCTTTCAGCCTCTTTTCAAACAAACAGCTTATCGGAAACTGCTTAGATCACTTACAAAGCGGTCTGAAAGAAGGGCTTGCTGGAATGATAAAAGCAGCACTCAATAAAGGAGAGACCATGTCGCAATATAACCTTACAGCTGTAGCATCTCTTCACAATATTTGCATACCTAACTTATTCTCGGCCTTTTCCACAGTTTGAGAAATGGGATCTCACAACTTTATTGAACTACTGCATCACAAACTTCAGTGATTTTTTGCGTATCTTTATTTGCTGATAAAAACAGCTCCTGACTACAGACTAATCAGTTTATTTCAAAGTGAGCGACAACAGTCTTCGAACTCTATTATTCGAATTAAAGTCGATCAGGAACGAATGGGCTCATCAAAGCGATTTTACATTGAGACAAGTTTATAGGTATGAACATACTGCTTATGTAGTTGATGATTAATTTAGCTATGGTCTCTAGAGCATGCGATTCAGTGCAATTATTTTTCGAAAAGCTTGGTGCAGATCAAAACAATGAAGTGTTCAGAAAAATAAATCTTTTCCGAGAGCAAGCCGCACTAAGAATGGCCCAAGAAATAATTGAAAAAAACAAGAAGCAAACATTTTTACCTTCATTTGAGTTCCAGACGAATGTAACCCCAACTCAAACTCAGATCCAAGATGTTTCCGGACCCATAATGAGTCAGCTTCCTCCTTTCGACGAAAGATTCAATACACGTAGTGAGCCTCAAAGGGGTAGTATGGGAACAAACTTTGGTCAGACATTTCAAAAATCTCAGAAAATTGAAGAAGAGCCAGTGGACGGAGATTATATCATCAAAAAGAAATTCCACCAATAAATTTTTTCTGGTTATTAAAGACTTTTCGATGACAAGAAGACTTATGTAAAGTGGGCTTCGTAATGAATATTTATTCTCTTGTTTGTAGTGTTGCATCATTTTTTGGTATAGCTGTCTAGGAAATTATAACAAAGTAGTTTGTGTTTGGCAACTATAGAACCAAAAAAAAAAATGAACTCAAGAATATGCGTACAAAAGGGGTTTTGGGGTTTTGGGGTTTTGGGGTTTTG
>ENA-UOTZ01000986-UOTZ01000986.1-compost-metagenome-genome-assembly--contig:-NODE-986-length-21861-cov-5.241278_pt1 | contig 21861 bp, 20 predicted proteins | sample MGYA00238144_ERZ746983 | MGnify/ENA primary metagenome ERZ746983 (study PRJEB28759, sample SAMN06268863) | compost metagenome | isolation source: single cell | place: USA: California, Emeryville, Joint... | reverse complement strand
ACGACGAAAAATTTTCTCTAAGAGAAAACTGCAGAACGCGGTTTCTCAAAGACGTGCTCGGTAAAGTGAGAGAAGAATCTGAAGCGGCGTGTCCTTATAACTGATCTTCTTTCCATGAATCCGTTCAATGACTCCGCAAGGCAGTCCGTTAATCTCTTTAATAATCGGATTCTCTCGTGCTTCTTTGAAAGACATCGCTCCTTCATAGCCATTACTTGTCAGAGAAACAACCATATTCGCTATATTCTCATCCGACAACCTTGACAGCGTTAGCGTTTTCGAGACGTATTTTGACTCGACCTTGGCCTCCATTTCTTTAAACAGCTTCAAATTCGCACTGGACACTTCATCAAGGTCCTCTCTTGATGCGATCTTCGTACAGGTAAATATGACAGGTATTTTGTATTTCTTTATTATTGAAAGCAGCAGTAAGGGCGGCTCAATATCTCCTGAGTAAAAGGCATCGAAATCATCGAAGATAACCAGCATTTTCTTTTTTCTGAAGAAATTTGCATAGTTTTTATCCATAGTGATTCCCAGTTTTAAGGCTGCTGTTTCCAGCAGATTGTACACATTCATCTGATTCACCTTCCCTAGAGGGAAATAGAACACCCCGTCCGGAAATACGCTTCGCCCAACTAGATACCAGGCGGCCTCAAGAACCAATCTCGTTTTGCCGACGCCCGGTTCGCCGAGGATCTTTAAGAAACCGTCTTGCATGGCTGGGTCGGTCAAGGCGTAATCGATTATTTCCCGCGTTTCTTTCGACCTTCCGAAGAACGGAACGATGGTTTTGATAACCGTTGTAAAATATTTCTGCATACTGAGATCTTCGAACTTTCCATTTTGTAAGACAAACTGACCGTAGCCATAAAACGATTGGGCGTGAGGATTTATTTGATCTTTTTGAGAGAGAGGAAGCAGAATCGCTCCTGTGCCGATGGTTGAGATGATACGTTGGTCGTCTGCGAGATTGAAGAACGAATAAGAAAGGCAGTCCAAGGTGTCTCTGATTGCGGTGTCAAACGAGTCCTGGAGTGTTTTATCATCGATGAGCTCGTTAAGGAAGAACTGGACGAATTTCATGATGTACTCTTGTTGATAAAGCTTGTATTTATAGCGTTCTTCTGGGTTTTGGTTAAAATCAAAGTAAATCACATGAGGAATGAGCATGCTCTCAGCAAACCAGGAAGCGAGATTCGATCCGCTTCTCGAAGCAATGATAACCATCTGAAGTTTGCATTTAGTTAATGGGGAAGAGGAATCTATGGTAGCACTGCGTTGGCGGGTTTTCGTTTTATAGAAAATCTCTTCCAATTCTTGAAAGGTGATAAGCGTTGGGCGGAATTCTGCGTCTTCGACTATCAAGCCTTCCTCACTTACTACTTCTGAGCTCAGACAAAGGATTCTGCACCCTAGATTTACTGCTTCTTGCAGAGATTCCCGTGTTAAAACGTCAATTTTTAGGTTTAGAATTTTGTTCTTTTTGCTTAACACATCAAGTAAATCGCTTTTAAAGTAGGCTGGAATAACCATTCTATCGTCACTGTATTTAGGCTCTTCATTATTTTGTGTTGCTCCTTCTTCAAGAGATCCTTCTTTAGTTTCCTCTTGCAAAGGCTGAAGCGTCTCGGCATTGAAAATGGGATTTCCAGCACTGATGGGATTTGCATGCAAAAAGACTATCATATTGAACATGCTCTGCCGCACTTCAGAATTAAATTCATTTATCAATTGGCTAATTCGAGCTCGGGACTTCGTATCATTCAGCTAGACAAAAATATATAAATTGTTAATTCTTAACTATTCTATAATCATTACGAGTTCTGCTAAGGGAAGGGCCCGCTTTTTCAAGTTATATTTCTTGATTTGGTTGAGCAAGGCTGATTCTTTTAGCATATTATGGTTTATCGCTCCGGTCTTCTTCCGGTCAAAGAATACCCTGCAAAGTGATTAGTCGAAAAAATTGGATTTAGAATAAGTTTACATCAAATTCAGCTTAGCCAGGCAAATATGTGCCCGAATTTCCAACTTGATGCACTCATACTTTTGGAAGACCTTGATAGCTTCCACAATAGATTCCTTCGAAGCATCCGATATATCCTTCGATTTGATCCTTGTCTCACAGATAAGCAGCGATACTTTCGCTCTCTCGAAGTCTTGATCAGCCAAAAAGTTATCTAGCAGATACAAGCACTTGCCTTCGAGCAGACTGATGACAACATGGTGGTTATTTATTGGCTCTTTTCCTTCTAAAGTCGGAAGACCTTTTGCTGTTATTTTGCTTGACATCGTAATTGCGAAAGCGATTTCCAAATCAATCAACTTCAGCACCTCTTCATCATCAATCTCAGCTTTACACAGTTCAATGAGCTGGATTTCCGAGCTGACCTCTTTTTCGATATCTCTCAGTCCCCCTCGATCTTTGACTGCCAATCCGATCAAGAAAAGATGAAGCTTGACTTTCAGCAGCGATATTCTTGGGTCTTTAAAGCCCAATTCATTCAAACAATTCAGAGCCTTCGAGGCAATATAGTTTGTAGGATCAGGACCTCGACAGAACACCTTCATCAGCGTCGGAATCGCTAACCAGAGTATCTCAGCGATATGAATAAGCCTCTTTTTTAAATCTGCAGGGAGAAGAGTTAATAAAGATAGAAAGTGATGACCATTTACCGTCTTCTTGGACCAGCTTTTTAAGTATTGAGGTATGCAGGCAGCTTCTGAAATTATTCTCATGTCGTTCGAACAGCGAGAGGAGATCACCAGGCGTTCGAATGTTTTCTTCATGACAGCATTCAAGCGAATCACTATGCTTCAAGTAATTTGCATAAATTGCGTTATATTTGGATATTTTCCAAAGACCATGTTCACAAATCGCTGAATTTTCCAATCTTTTTTCACTATATGCATGCATCGCTTTAAGGCGAGCTAGCATCGCAAGCGACATGAGACTCATATACTCGAACTTCTGCATCTCAACCTCCATCAATTCACGGTCTAGGTTCATATGAATGTGTGCTCTAACGGATTCAGCTGGTCGGAATAGCAACTCCGTCTCTTTCAGTACGAGTATCTGCAACCAGAAATAGCGGCCGGGCTGGAAGTTAGATTCTAAAACAAGCATTGATTTCCGGGCGCTTTTCCTTCTGTGTTTAGATTTGGTCTTTTTGAGCTCCAGAGCAGGCATATCCGCTTCAGTAGGGAAGGCAATCATCTCGGGTTCATTACGATTTGCTACCATTTTGGATAGAACGCTCTTCCAATCGAAAAGGATGTCCTCGATTTTAGAAATCGATTCCAGGTCGTAGTAACTCAACCCGCCTGGAAAACTGCAAATCTTCAGCAGCAGTTTATAGCCTTCAGAGTCTTCACTTTTTATTTGCCTTATGAAGGGGGAAAAAAGAATCAGGGAGAAAAATTCGAGCGAATTTTACGTGAGGATACTTTCAACAAGGGCTTTCGATTCGTAGTTTGTAGGCGAACTTTTAAACTTGGAAATCAGCTCAGCCTCAATCTTGTCAAATTTTTGACCCTGGAGAAACTTTTGGTGGATCCACCAGATCGTTTGAATGGAGATTTCCGAGCTATATTTTGAAAACAGTTCTGTTTTTTTCAAGTAATCGATGTTTCTGTATTGCGGTGGAGAGATCTTATTTAAAGGAGTGCACATAATCAGCAGTCTTGCAGCATCCGTCGCATGAAGACTGCCTAACTTGAAGCTGGTTTCCTGCAATCCCAAATCAATTGATTTAGTCATAAGCAATAGAAACTTCACGCATTTAGTATTGTTGGTGAGGTTCCTCAGAGTTTCTGAAAACTCAACGCGGTTGTTCTCGATAAACGTATCGCCCTCGTCGAGAATAAATAACACTTCCCTCGTCCGTGCAGCCTCACAAAATGAGCTGATGTCGTTGACCAACTCATTCATTTCACTAAACAGTTTGGCTAGAAAGGCTGCAACAGACCTTATATGTCTCAGTTCGATCATTGAAATTTTATGTCTGAAATGATTCCTTGCGTAGAGATAATTTGCCGCTTGTCGGGCAATCGCGGTTTTGCCTGTCCCTACAGGCCCTTCGATCTTAACAACTTTTATTGGACCTCTCAGCGTCGTAGCTATCTCATATAGCTGCCTATTCCGACCAACCAGCCGTTTCTCTGGGAACCTTTGATCGATAACATTGTATAATTTCAGGTTCTGGACTTTTCCATATTCCGGAGAGTCGAACAAGACTATCGAGTCGTTAGACTCTTTTGATAACATGACGAACTTTAGGGTTTCGTTATGAGGTAACTCTGGCGAGCAGCAGCAAGTGCTTACCGTACAATCGGTGAAATTTGGCTCGGTTTCAATCGCATAAGTGCTTCGGAATTCTTCAGCCCAATGACATTCCATCCTATGAATATTTTCTCCTTTTCGATGGCAACCAGTGCAGATCGGGTCATGATAGCTGTGAGCTTCATGATACCCTTCTCTTTTAGCGCGTTGCTGCCATTTGCAGCCTGGTTTATGTGCGTGAGCACAGCAACATGAGTAACATGAAGGATCTGTTGACGCTGCCCTTGCGAGTTTGAAAGCGTCTCTGACGCTCTTCCCGTCGAAAATATAATCATAAAATTCGTTAGCAAACCGCTTTGCAAACGTATCCGAAATTTGCAACTGCGACTGAACCGCAATAACATAAGGCACACCAGCCTCCACAAAGACCCTAGCGACAGCTTCAGAATGGCACGCGTTAACGAAGACCAGCTGCACTTTTGTTTCAAATCTGTTGAGGATGTCTTTCAGATCGGCGGCGAAGAGTCTATCAAGCTCACCATTCGAATTCTCGAAACATAAATAGAATTGGTCGGAGGTTGAGTCATATTCCCCATGGCACATAATATGCAGTATCTTTGGGTTTTTGCTCAGAACGTTCACGAGATTAGTTCGTGTGGCAATTTCAAACATGAGAAGGATTTTATACTGTTTGTCTCGTAATGTGTCGTAAATTTCGCGGCATTCTTCCTCGTAATCAACAGCATCCGGAAGCGAGAGCACTTTTCTTGATTCAAGAACCTGCACAAGAGGTTCGGCATTCATGATTGCAATATCAAGTTTATGATCGTTATTTAGAAAAGGAAAACCACGATGATCGCGCGAGTGCATTTCGAGAGAAAGAGTCGGCAGTCTGAGATTGCTTTCAATTTTGCTGAATTCACTCTCCAAAGGAGGTTTGAGTGAAATGCTCGAAGAGAACATCAAATTCGAAATATCGGGCTCTGGAGATTTAGCAACGTTAATAGTTTCAGTATTGTATTGAGTTGTTTCAAAAAGCATTTCTTTTGCTTTCTTAAACTGATTTTCCAGATTCCTTATTCGAGTGTTCAGAATTTGAAACTGCCTTCTGCTTCTGCGAACTTTTTTCCGTACAGAAAGCATCAGAGTGTAATTTTTCTGAATCTGATTGAGTTCGATTGAAAAATCTTCTACCATTAGAAGAAAAACTTGCTGTTCGGGATCGTAATAGCGAATGCTGTCTGAATAAAAGCTCACATGATCTTTGTTGAATAGGCTGAGAATATCGTCGCGAGTAAGCTTTGAGGGAAGTCCCTTTTTTTGGAAATATTTTTTTATTATTGTTGGAGAGATTCTGTGCTTTGTTGGATTCGGATGATGATGAGTGTACAATGAATCGAAGATGTAGTCGATTGTGAAATTCAACTCCATGGCGGCTGAAGAGGGTTAGGGGTGGATGAAATGAGAAAACAAAAATAATCCTATTCAGCACAAAATATATTGATCAATAATGACTCGTAAGACTTTATTCTCAACAGAATCATAGTATTATCGCCTATTTTTAGTGACGGTTGCTGAGAAATATCCTGTGAACGCTCGGCAGATTATGATAGACGGTGTTTGACAGAGCCCTGATAAATGGAAGAAATTATCAAACGTCTTCATTATCAAAATCTAAGAAAATCGTAGCTGAGACATTTTTTAAAAAAAAAAATCAGAGGGTGCAAGAGAAACTGAATCATAATCCTGCAAAGCCAAAAAGTAAGGGAGGTGTATAAAAGATAAAGCATTTATTACAATAACGATGGTTGCGAAAAATCTAATACCTACCTAGTGTATTTATTTCACCTGCTAAAGCCACGATTAATGGCTCAGAGCTTTTCTTAAATCTGTATTGAATAAAGAACAAAAAAATCATCCTTCTCTAACTTATGCTTGCAAATTATTTGAAATTATTTCCTACAATCCATATTGATAGTAACTGGTTTTTTACAAAATATAATAGCATGATGACTTGCTTTGTCAAGAAATCAAAGGTCGAAAGAGAAATACTTCTGAGAATTTTGTCTCGGGCCTTAGAAAAACTAAATGGGCTATGTTCTCAATATGTTAGCAAAGATTCAATGGTATAGATGACTTTAAAAAACTATTGTTGCTTAAACCGAGAGGAATTCTCGTAAATAGGTTAGAATAAGAACTATTTGTAAGATATCTTTCTCAAATCTCAATTAATATAGTTGTCTCTTACTTTCTTTTTTCCCTCTCATATAAAATCATTCCCTTTAAGTTTTGCTATGCATCCATTCACTCTTCTGATCCAGTGAATTGTGTTTTTACGAACTCGAGTTTCGCTATCAAAAATTTTGACCTTCTTTTTTTTCTATAAGAATTTATTCCCTCTACTGCTTATAAAAAAAATTCCAGTGTAAACAGCAAATTTTTGACCGTGCTAATTTAATAAAGTTTCGTGAAAGCCTTGAACTTTAATTTTTTTACTGATAAAATCCTGCTTTGACCTCTCAGCATACCAATTAATTCAATTTTTGATTTTTGGGTTGAGGAAGTCCAAAAGCTTCTTTCCACACTTCATCCAACTCTCCTTGAACCCATCCAAGCCAAAATTACTTTGACATGGATAAATTGAAAAACTCAAATCTAAACTCAAAATTCATTTAAAAAGCTTCAATCAAGGGAGACTAAGTCTCAGGTTCCCAAATCCCCGGGAGTGGCTCTTTAATTAGGCGTTTCGTTGGCAAATTCATTTGTTGATTTCTCTAAAATATCCCAAGGAATTGCAATTTTTTGCCAGCTAATTCAGAGCTTTTCGAACACAATACAAATATTTCTATTAACTAATTAGGTTAATTAAAGAAAGTACCAACTAAAAACACAGCAGAAAAGCATTAATCTGTGTGCAAATGAACGATTCAAATAGACAAGAGCAAGAAGATGGCTACTCGAAATCTGATCCATCAGATCTTCTTCAAAAACAAAGTAGTACTTTTACAATGCGTTTCAAATCTGACTGAATTATAATCCAGTGAAATATGATGAGCAGCAAGTGAACAATCAGATAATATTCAACGATTTATTGGGTCAAAAATCTCCCATGAGACCTGAGCCGAACCCATCTTCAGCAAGCAACAATTCCTCGGACATCAAATCTCGAGTTGGATTCTCAAGTCAGACATCTGAGTACAGAAAAGCGTTCTATCATTTCCAACGACTCATCCAAAACTCCGAACAAAATGCCCAACAGTATAACACTCGGTTTCAGAAGAACCTCAACATCAAAACACAAGATATCCTTGATTCGAAAGGCATGGCCGACTTCTTTGAAAGACAGCTTTTCAAACTGGCGAGAAACCCGAAGCAACTCCGGAAAAACTGGAGTGAGGACGAGACTCTATTACTTCTGTCTCTCATGGCCTACTTTTGCTGTCTTTATAACGAAGATTTCATGAATTTGGTAATTTTCCCCATTTATTGTCAGGCGTTGCTTATCATTTCGTTTTCTCTCAGTCGGAAAAGGCATGGACCTATATCGCTACCATGTATCCAGGCAAATCACCTGACCAGCTCAAACTGAGGTGGCAGAATGTCCTGAAAGTGCCATTAAACAAGTCTCCCTGGACCAAAAATGAAGACGATATGCTTGAAGAGCTCGTGAAGGATAAAGGCGCAGCGCATTGGCGAGAGATCGCAATGGAGCTGCATTCACGAAGCGGCACGAATCAATTTAGACAGAGCAAGCAATGTCGTGAGAGATGGACTAATCATCTGGACCCTTCGTTGAAAAAAGGGTCGTGGTCCAATCGAGAAGATGTTATTCTACTAAAAGAATTCCTATCGAAAGGAAAGAAATGGTCTGATATTGCAAAAAGACTACCTGGGAGAACTGAAAACAGCGTGAAGAACCGATGGGTGTCTCTGTTGAAAAAATATAAGAGCAATATGGCGTTGGAAGAGCTGAAGCAGGCAGAAGAATTCAGCGATGAAGAAGCGTGGAATCTTGTAATCGCGAAGACACTCATAGAACTCAAAGAGAGAGACCTTTCTGGTACAAGTTCTGAAGGTATGAAATTGTATTTGTAGTTGGTTTATAATAAATTGAATTTATAGGTGATTATTCCCTTTTTTCGGAAGATAAAGCTCAATATACTGCGGATATCGTCCCATTTGGCGGAGACAAACTCAAATTTTCCGCCTCGGGAGATTCTGACAAAGCGTTGGGATGTAATTTGAATCAGAAAGATTTCGGGAAACAGAATAAGTTCGTGTCGGATAAAATTCAAGACGAATTTAACAAAGGCCAAGTGGGAATCACGGATTCGTTCTTGTCGCAAAATACAAATTATGTTGCTCAAGACTCGTTTAAAGAACTGATCGAATGGCAGAAAGATCATGATAATCAGCAGCAACAGCAACAAAATAACTCTCAGTTATTGCCTCAGCAATCACAGCAGTTATTCCAGCAGAACTCTCAACAGCAGCAGCAGTTCCAGCAAAGTCCACAGCAAACGCAATACTATTCTCCCGAACAGAGCATGCCTCTCTTCTCGAATACTTCCCAAAATTCGGCTCAGAGCCAAGAACAGCAAGTTCAAAGCCCTCAGTTCGTCGGGCAAATGCAAGGGCAGCAGCAACAAAACCAAGGCTCACAGAACTTCAACCCATATTCGATGAATGCGAGTCCTCAGCAGTACAACAACACCCAACCTCAGCCCTTTCAACAAAATATCTACCCCAACAACTACGGAATGCCTTGGAATTCTCAGCCTTACTACCAATCAGGTCCGTCAATGAACCAAAACTGGGGAATGCCGAACTACAATCCCAATCCCAACTATAATATGAACCAGTTCCAAATGCAGCCGCAGATGCAACAGCAAATGCAACCACAGCAATTCCAATATCCATACCAGCAACAGCAGCCTCAGTTCCAGCCCCTAATGCAACAACAGACCCAATTCCAACCGCAATTCCAGACTCAGACTCAACCTCAAAACTACCAGAATAATCAAGCAGGGTTTTCAGATCCTAACTCGAATCTCCAATTCAAAGAGAAGCCTGTGTCTTCTTTGTTGGATCAGAATACAGGAAATAATGCACCAAATTCAGGCTACTATTTAACGATGGTAGATGTTAATAAAAACGAGATCTATTTTATGAATAAGGTGAATCAGAACGATCTTAGTAAAACGATTGGGATGAATACGCAGCCACAGCAGCAATACGATGGCGGCAACCAAGGTGATAAAAAGTTTTGAACATCAGGAATAGTGAGTTTTTGAAGGGAGGCCAGTCTTAGGCTATCTTTACTCGAACTAATCAATATTTTTCCAGTTGAATTATATTGTTATTCTTCAAATTAAAGTAAAGATAATATGCAGAGGGATATAGAGTTCCTTTGATATTGTGATTTTCTCATAGCTGTATATTAAGTAGAGCTTCTATCGACTTCATGAATATCAGTTCTATTCCCAATGAATTCCCAAACAAAAAAAAACAACTTAAAATAAATGAATAGTTCTATCGATTCATTGTGCTAAGGTAATTAGGAGATTTTCTATCCGGTATATTTATCCCTGAAAAATATACACATGTAATCTTAAACACAATTGAACAATAAATAAAACTAGAGGATTGGTGATCTTAATTTCATATTGACTATGCGTCGTTAAATAATCCCCCATAAAAGAAATTAGATAGAATAGTTAAGAAATTTAAAAATGGCCCAAATTCAGAGCCTTAGCATGGAAAGATGGTGTAATTTTTGTTGAAAACTTTTTGGAAATTAATGACAATATTTCGAATTAAAGCTTCTTTGTAGTCATTAAATTTTTCGTTTATCTTCTAAAATAATGAATATATTGCTGGAGTCTCTCTTGAATTATAAAAAGAGGCTTGGGTAAAATCTTCCTGCTTTTAAACAACTTTAATAGAGCGAGTACATATTTCAGCTTCAAATTGTTTTCAAATTCATTTGAGAATTGAATCTCATGTTTTTGACATAACAGAGCGATTTCCGATAATTAATTCGGAAATCAATAAATATTGAAACTTATTATATTAAATAAAAGAAAAAGGGTCTTTACGAATGTACAGTGAAGAAGAAGCTTACGATATGCAAAACCCAATGCAGGGTGAGGGCGAAAATGACAAAGTTAACGCTCTGGTAACCCTCTTTCTCCTCGCTTCCGACCTCAACAACCTTATATTAACCTGTAGAATTTGAAATGGACACTGGGTATGAATTACACTATCAAGAACGGTGTTCACAACCTGTCAAACGAGAACCGCAAAGTAAACCATCTTCCTTATCGCCACTCAGCGTCTTTAGGAATTGTTCTACGCAGCTGCTCATACCGGCGTGCTCTACGATTTCGAAAATGGAACTCAACGCCTGCTTCAAGGACACGTAAACACATCAATTTCTCAATCGTTCTCATTCTGATGTCTCGCCCTTCCTAGTGCAACAAAATCACATGTACCAACTACTGCGAGAAGGAAGATATCCTTATCACGGCCGATGAGTAACAATAACAATTATGGAGCATTTTATGTTTAACTTTTCTTATCCAGAGATGAACACTCCATGCTCGTTGTTTGGGACGCGAAGACTGCTACTCCACGCAAGACTATTTTCGAGTAATTTGTCTTAGTATTGCTTGGGTATTGACGAAAATATTCTGTAGTCCTCATCCTAATGGTGTCGAAGCCATGGATATCACTCCTGATGGTCGATATATTATCACTGTGAGCAAAGAGGTACAAAATCTGAAGGTTTTAACACGCTTAACCACCTAAATTTGTAGAAAAATCCCGAGAAAGACCTTCAGAATTTCACTCTATGGGATTGGAAAAACGATGGACCTGCCAATATAATCACTTGCGAGATCCATCCTGAAGTCGAAGACTACCAATACCATGTACTATTCAACTCGAACGATAATAAAAAGGAGTTTGTTTCCACTGGAAAGAAGCGAGTTCTCTTCTGGAGCTGGGAAAGCCACGAGAAAGGCTTCGAGCTCTACAGCCCTGCGTTCTCGCAACCAAAAACTTTCACACAGACCGTCTTCATCCCTGGATCAAGCCAAGCTGTCACTGGAACGAGCGACGGTTATATCGTAGTGTGGGATGTGAGCTTGATTCTCGAGGATTTCTCGCAGCCAGAAGAGCGTCGAGCGATTAAAGTCGTCAACTTGCTAGATCCCACTCAAAACAAGTCGGAATCTTCAAAAGGCAAGAAAGCTCCTGAAATCACCACCCTTCTGATCCAAGGAAACCATTTGGTTATTGGAGCGTCCAACGGAACTGTACGATTCTATGACCTGCAATTCAGAATTATCGCTTGGTTCGAGGTAATTGCTTCTGAATTCTGCGGTTTTCTCAAGCGTGTACTATTTTGCATAGGATATTGGAATCGGGAAAATCACTAGTATCTCCTTTGCGAAAGACAATCCATATCAGTACACTCAGGAAGAGGAAAAAAAGAAAGACAAAGACGTTTTGACTTGCCCAGATTTCATTGTCGTTGACACTAACTGCGTTGTCACATTGCTTCGAGCTGAGCTGTTTAGTATGGTAAGAATTGCTCCCTTGATTAACCAATCATCAACCGATTTCATTAGATTGACGATGAGAAAAAGAAAGGCGTCGTTCTAATGAAGCTGCTAAACTCTCCAATCACCGCAATCGCTGTCAGACCTAACTCCTATACCGTAGCTATCGTTTGCGAAAACGGCAGGCTGTATGAGTGGAATTATTATGACCGATCGCCGATTCTGGAACCAAAGAAAATTTTCGAATCAAACAACCTTCCTACCTGCATCGAATACAGTCCTGATGGTCGATTCCTCTGCGTGGGAACAGTGAAAGGCGCTCTTTTCTTCAACGATTACTCTCTCGATAAGAATGGGAATGAGGTTGGTTGGACTAACGAAGAAGACCATCAGGTCTCAAAAGATAAAGCTAGGAAAGGCGCCAATGAGAAAATCGTGCCACCGAAAATCCTACAGCTAGCCTTTTCTCCTGATTCTCAGCACCTTGCAGTCATGGACGACCACTGCTGCTGTACGTTGTTTAAGATTGACTACCAATACCGAAACATGAACAAAGCGAAGGAATGGATATTCTCAGGAAAGCTGAAAATCCATAAGCAACCTCTGCGCGGTATCGCCTTTGGAGAGTCCCAGCGTATTTTAGACAAGCAAGATCAGCCAGAGACGTACTTAAGACTGTTTTCGGTCTCTGAGGATAAAAAGCTGGTCGAGTATGATGTTGCGAAAAGTAACAACAATAAATTATACGAGAAGGACATCATCACGGTATCTTTCATGGAGGTTGAATGAGAGAGGTTAATAATGTCTTTTAGATTGAACAAGAAACGAACCCTTGCGCAGTTATTTGGTATCCTGTGAACAAATTCAAGGAGGATATCTTGATGGTGGTAAATGAAGATTTCAAGATTAAGCTTTGGAATGTTTCGGACGACCACAAATGTATATACTAAGTTGGTTGGATTTCACTCCTATAACAAAATATATTTTAGATACAAAGAAAACATGCCTGGGTCCTGCTTATGGAGATCCAATCAACCGCTTATTGGTAATTAACACTCCAAAAGACAATGAAAAATATTTGGCATACAGCACTCCTAAAAAGGTATTGATGTTCTTCACTCGCCAGACATTATAGCATGGAATTTAGGTTGTTGGACTTATCAAACTCCCAGCAGACGGAAACCCTCATAACAACATGGGACTGATCGCTCATCCAGGCGAGATTACAGGAATCGCCGTTAGTTCAGATGGAAATTACTTGTTCACATCCGGTGGTGGAGATTTCAGTGTAAACATGTGGCACATTGATATCGGAACAATGGAACAAACCATGTTCAATAGTAAGCACGGCATCATCTTCAATTCATCTAAAGTATTTACAATAACTAGCTGGTGATCCTATGGCTCCATTTATCGACCTTCTGGAAGGTGGTCAAGAAGGACAACTGCTTCGTGACCTGAAAGATTTCTTCTACTACTCACAAATCCGTAGTAAAGACGAAAATACTACTAAGGTAGCCGATTCACTATCGCTGTTTGAGATTTAATTGAAATCTGCTCATAGTTCCGTAAACTCGAGGGAATGGTGCCATTAAACGAATTGGCTAACTTAATGAGAGCGCTTGGTTATTATCCTACTAACAAAGAGATCGAAAACATGATGAAAGAAACCGAATTCTCCCAGTTCCCTGATGATCCTACCACTGTTAAAGAAGCTGATTTGGACACCTGCATCAAGCTATTTGTGAACCATAGACCTATGTATGGTATTGGCAAAAAGCAAATCCAAGAAGCGGTGAACACCATCGCAGGAGAAGACGACAAAGGAGAAGAAGGAAAGGTCTCTTGGGGTATATTATCTTTTCTATCGAATAATGAAATGTAACAATACGCGTATAGAGCGACTTTATCAACTGCTTCAAACGAGAGGAGAGCCAATGAGTGAAGAAGAAATCAAAGGTGATTCAAAAATTATTTGAGATTGGTGTTAACTTGTAATATAAATAACAGAGGCGTTTGAACGTTTAATGGGAGAAGATGCGGACAATGAGATTCCTGAAGTCATCGATTCTGAATTTTTGGCAAAGGACATTTTAGGATTCGAGGAAGCAGATACTGATGAAGTCATCATGGATCAAATTTAATAGTTTGGTGAATATATTGATTGCGTAACTTCTGAGACAAATTGGCAATTTTATCCATTGAATAATCATATTTCATTACACACTAAAAAGAGACCCTTTTCACAAGAATTTCAAAACAAAAAGTGTTTTAATCTTAAGAAAGTGAGTGAAATTAGACAATTCTCTTTTTAAGTCAATGAGAAGAAAATAAACCTTAATAAAACAATTGCTATTTTTTAAATTTTTTTGTTGAGATTTCGCGGCTACCAGAAAATTGAAGTTAGAAAGAAATATTAAGAAAAGAGGATTTCCGAATAAGTATTGAGGTTGGAGTGAAATTATTTGCCGATATCATCAAAATGAAAAGAAAGAGTTACAGCTTTTATCTTGTTGTCTCATATTCTATATAGGTGATTATGACATTTGGGTCGTCTGAAGGACAGAAATCTTCGAGGTAGGGTTAAATTACAATGTTCTGAGGTTATCAGAGAAGCTTTAAAGATTACATAACTTTTACATGGTATGTTTTAGAAAAAGAATTTATGATATTATTCATTTGTGATACTGCTTTAACTTATAATTGTTCCACTTCTCTCCCGCTACTAGGTGCAAAATTGAATATTTAGATATTATTTTAAATATTCCCATTACATTTATTATGCCAAGTTTCGTGTTACCCTTAAAGAGATCGGTTGCTATTCAAATTCAAATAGAAATTTGTAAATTATTTATTAATTTCCTGATATCGCTGAAAATAGTCGTCGCAGTGATATAAACTAAAATAGATACAAATCCTATTCTGAGACTACAAATCAATGATATTACTAAGATCCGTTATTACTTTATCTTTATTTCATAATCATCTTTGAAATACTAGCGAATTACTAGAATTGCTTTTATTTACTAAACTAGTAAGATAACGAAGCACTACATTGTCATACTAAGTGAAGTAAAGAGAAGTAAACCAATTAGGTAAAAAGCACTCGTTTCACTCTATGGAAAGTAATTACTAGAACGCATACCAGAGTAACTTTTTATAGCAATAATCAGAGTTTGAGGTAGATCTATAGTCGTTTATGACATTACTTTTTATGTGTTCTAACGTCTAATTCTTGCTTTCAAAAAGATGCATAAAAATGCATATTAAAAATCCATTGTTGAGTTTCGTATTGATTTCGACTCAATGCTTGTGCTGATAAAACTAAAAAAAGCCTAACATTTTCCTTCGGTTTGCATTTTAAACATCAAGCCGATTTTTCAACAAATCATGACAGAGCTGCTTCAGATGTACTTGTAATGTATTTCAAGATCCTTAACTTTCATAAGTTTAATAACTCATCTCGCATAAATTATCTTGTGTTGTTTCAAATTGTAATATATTATTTTAAATTTTGAGAATGTATTATTCTTCTTAAGCCCTTTATAACAAATTCTATTTGTTTGGGAATGCCTCTGTATTTGTAATGGTATATTACTTGCCAATCTAATCACACATTCAAGCTAATCTTGGTATATTGGGAAGAAAGAAAATAAATTTTAATCTCTGCATTGAGATTGATGTATCGGTTCTACAAATGAAGCCAAATCCGGTTGAACATATAATCACTATATGATGATATTGATCATTAAACAGCTAGCTTCGTATAGTCAGTCATAAAAACTATATGATCTAACTCATATTCTGATGGAAAATCTCACTCTTTCGTATTACAGATATTGAGCTTCCTCATACGAGAATCAATGAAATCATTCAATAAGGGCTAATTTTGTCCTTCAAAAAGAAACTCCCCTAGAGTAGCAGCCAAAATAAATTTTCAAGTTTCATGATATAAATCTAATTATTTAGTTACTGCAACTAATCAGTACTAATCCCTAGCACGAGCAACATAAATAATAAGAAAAATACACTAGCAAAGTAGATGTTATTTTTCAAAAATCAGCAGTCAAGACCAAGTCAGATTTTGCCCCATTTTTGGTAATGATTTGTGAATAATAATGTTAGTATAAAAAAGATGCGAGTATTTGTGGTCAGGAGGAGAAGCCCAATAAAATTTGAACGCTACTAAAAGCATCTTCTCCAAACGAATTACAATAATAACGAAATGAACTCTGTAAAATTCAAAAAAAAAAAAGCTATAATACTTCAACTTTGTCTTTAATTTGCCTAACTTCGACTATCGACTATGAAGCGAACTATCTTTTCTCAGAAGCTCTTTGAGCCTTTCTTTACGTCCCTATTGTTCATTGAAATTATTAACAAAAAAGACAGCCACAACTTTCTTATTACCTGAGTCAACGACGCATTTATTCTTCTCAACATTGCCTCCTTATACATCTGCGCATCATCTTTGATTCCCATCTTTGCATTTAAATCTTCCATCAAAAACGCTGGTCTCTTGAGAACCTCGTCTCCTCCTTCACCTAAACTCCTCTTCAGCGCCAACATCTTCCTTTTCAAATGCTCATATTCATCTACGGGGAAACGATGCACTTTTCCTTTATTTTGATTCATAGGATTGGTAGCCACTGCCAAGCTCTCTTTCCTCGTTGGCTGTACTGACTGTGACACCTGTGGTATTTGATTAAATGACCTAGGTATCTCAGGGACTGCAAATTTCCTCTCTATCGAGTTTCTCACACCTCCTTCTTTCTCTCTTCTATAATCCTCCATAGGCGACACTTTCTCGCTTTTGAAAATAATTGGAGATTCTTTGGTTTTCTCCACAGCCTTAAACGAAGGTACCTCCAGCGAAGTGGAATATGGCGCGTCTCTGGTCACGCGTTTCTGATACATCTCTCTAGGATACTCCTTGGGCTCCTGCTGAACATGCTTCTCATGGGAATAGTCTCTAATTTGTATCGGAGGGCTTTGATATTTCTCATATGCATTCCTTTCGTTTTCGTAAGTAGGACCTTCGTGATAAGTCCTTTCAGATGCTAATTGGCCATAATTTCCTCCCTTATGAAAGGATTTTTGAATTGCCACATTCAGTTTCGGCCCTTGCTGGACTCTCGAAAACGTTGGGTTATGCTTTAAGTGATGATCCAATTTTTCAGTGATGATTTGCTTGCCAATGTTTCGAAACAACAGCGATTCTGAGTTAACTGTAAACGGATTAACGGCATAAGGATTATCAAGCGCTCTTTCATGCTCTTCAACCATGCTTCTAAAAACTGGATCCTACAAAATTGCGCATATGAGAATTAGTGAAAAGTCCCCTCGAATTACTCTATTGTCTCTTTTCTGTGGCGCCTGCCTTCCGAATTTGGGTGCGACAGCTTTTGGCTCAGGTGCTTTTTCAAATTTTGCTTGATCTCTTATCTTAATAAGATAAATTAGCCTGGTGAAGAGGATAAAGGTCATACATATTTTTGTCGATCTGCCATTGCGTTGTCAATTGAAGGATAGAGAAACGTGTTGAGCTTCCCAGTCTGTTCTGTGTATGGAATTTCCTAAGCATTATGAGTATAGAGGCCTATAGGTGCAGCTTACGTTAGCATCTTCAAAAAGATGCCGATATTTGTAATAAAAGTCAGCCATAAATTTGTGCTTGCAAGTTGCAATATTTTTAAGCTAATAAAATTAGCTTTATAGCTGAGAAATTATGAGAAAAACTTGTGTCCGATATGCTCTTTAATGAGACAGCCAGCGAACAAAAGACACCCACGGTGAATGATAGAAGTGATTGAAAAGTCATGGATTCTCCTTAATAATGATGTTAAGGCAGATATTATAAGAAAATAAACGAAACAGGCTTCACTTTGAAGAATAAAAAATTGCTTGCCACGTGGATTTGAAAATAAAGGCATCGAATGTTATGTCACTTAGTATAGAAATTAGTGTTGGGTAGGTAGTTCTATGTTTGCGTTACATTTCCTAGGAAAAAGAGATTAAATTTACTCAAGAAAAAAATAATTTTATTAATTTTAAGTGTTCAGGATGATAATGATGAATCTGAAAAAGGTCATATCCGATGGTGATCATGAAGTATGCCATCTACTTAACATATCCCTACTAATTTTAATCATATCACCATAAGGATTCCACCGGAAGATCCATCGAAAAGCCAACGACTCCTTCGAAAAAAGTGCGTTTCCATATCGATTACATGAATGTAAACCATACTTCTCCTATTGCGCTCAACTGTGCTTTACAAAGGCCCAAGATCCAGATATTTTAGCAATGCCTGTGATTTCATTTCATCAGTCTTCGGAAGATATGCAATTGAAGTCAAATAGCCAATTAGCAGAAGGATGGCACTTGATAAGCCGAGATATTTTGTCTCCATTGGGCGGCAAACATAGAGCAATTGCCCAACAACCACAAGAGAAGGAGAAAACACCCAGGAAATTTGCTGCTTCATCAATCATTGAGAAACAATTGAGAAAAAGTAATTGAGCGTAGTGATTATCTTTGGTTGAAATTTTTTTGATATTTAGAAAGGGAGGAGGCAAAAGAAAAGGAGGAAGCAAAAGAAATAGAGGAAGCTAAAGAAATGGCAGAAGCAGAAGACAACGCGGAAATCGAAGAAAAGGAAAGGTATGCAGCTCAAGAGCGAATGATAAACCAGAAAAAGAGGTTGACTTGGTTAGCAAGAAGCAGCAGTAGTCCAAGAAAAAACACTGTACTCACCCCATTCATTTCATCAAGCCTGGAAGCTTTATCTGAGCCAGTTTTAAAGTCTCTTACTCTGCCAAGCGACTCTCAAATTGAAATTCCTGCTCACAAAAAGCATAAAAGTAGTCCTATATTATTTAAAATTATCCCGACTTACCTCACATTTTCTAGCAACTGGAGATGTTCTCAACCAGCAACTACTCAACCAGAGCTGGGATCACCCTCCGATTACTTCTCTCTGGGAGATGCTCGAAGCAGAAGGACTAGAATCGCCAAAACTAATCCTAAAACCCTCCAGTTCAGTCCCAAGGCGGAGAATTTCTCTACGGAACTTTCCTCCTCCCGAACCAAAATTCGTGGTCCAATCCCCATCTAATATGCCCAAGGGAGGGGCTGTACGTCGAAAATCTTGTGAGTGCTTGCAGTGTGGAGGTATCTCCAATTTAGAATTGAGAACTGCGCATATGTACTGTGAGTTTCCAAGGGCAAAAAACCTGCGAGTCCTTCCTAAAGAATTCAATCACCTCTTTGGGATAGAAACCTCTCAGGAAAAGAAGAGAGGCAGCAGTTCAACACCGAAAACTATTGTGAAATTAAGTAATTTCAGCGGCTTGAAAAGTCAACGGAACGCGAGTCAGAGTAGTTTTGGCAACGCTTTCACTCCAACTCGTCCTCAAAGGACTTCGTCAAATAAAGGCCGCCTCTTTGGTGAGGAAGAATCACCAGACAGAAATTCGTTGCGCCCAAGGGAATGGGGTTCAGATAGGACTCCAGATAATAGAGAAGAGGAATTAAAGAGCAGTAAACGTGTTTCATTGATCTCAGTGGTGAACTCGGATGAGAATTCACCGAATCATCATGTAAAGATACAAGAAGCTGTAGCTTTGGCTTTTGGGAAAAACAGGTCGAATGGTAAATCGCAACTCTCGTCAATGGATGATATGGAAAAAGAAGCAGGCGGTGGAATGGCGAGAACGTCTTCTAATCCTCGAAAGAAAGGAGAGGGCAAAAGAGAAATGGGTTCAAACTTGCCTTTAATGAAATATAAAACAGTGCAAGAGAGACGTGCTGGAGATCCAGAGCAAGAGGATCAAAAGAAAAGGCCACATTTAGTGAAAACTAATAGTTTGTTTGAAATTGTGCAAGAACGACTAGAAGAGTCTCCGGTAGGAAGGAAAACCACAGATAATGCTGGAAATAAAATGTATTTCCATTCAACGAATTTAATCCTAGAAAAGGCATCCGTGTCGGCTCAGAAGCAGAACTCAACAAAAACCTCGGCATCTCCAATTCGAAACAATAAACTCAGAAACCTGAGTCGCTGTAAAACACCAAGGGAGACTCTTTCGTCTGACCGACTCCGTACCAGCAATACCTTTCAGCAGTCTATAGGATCTCCAAGAAATCCAGTGTCAGAACCGCAGCAAACTGCTCGAGATTTCTTAACAACTTCACGGATTCGAACTGCTGTAACTCCCACACGAAAGGTCCCAAGGCCATCAGCAGAAAAAGAGAGCCCAAAACTTACTCATAAAGGCAACTACATTATCGAAAATAATGAAGAAATAGACGTGTTACCACGTTTGTCACAAAAAGATGAGCAGGTGTTGAGAATTTATCGAGCTCCAGTCTCAAATATGAAACAACACAAGCCATCCGAGCCGAAATCAAATTCCCCCAGTCCTTTAAAAAATTTCTTTGGGACGCAAACCCAAGGTTTTGCTCTCAAAACGACGCAGAAAGAGCATGACAGAGAGGAGTTCCGTCTGAACAGTATATTTGACAATGACAATCAGCAACGAATGGGGAAAACTGTCTCTCGAAGTGGATTTCGGTCAACCTCACAGACTGCTCGGGAAAGAAGGTTAAAAGGGTCAGACTTTTTTGACAGCAATTCAAGAGTAGACACGTTGCCTGTGGAATCTCAGAAGTCTCAGTCAACAATTTACAATGCAACCTCTCGAGAAAAGCTGGCCCCTGAAACAGATCGTGAACTACCGCCGGGCTATTTTATCAATATCCCAAAAATCCGGTCTGTCTATTCTAGCATTCTGAGCAAACCGGCTTTTACTAAAAGTCAGAGACGAAGCCCTGAGAAAACCTTCTTTGCGAACAAGTCAATTGTTCAAAAGAGTGCTGCAAGCGATAATCATCAATAAAGAATCTGTTTAAAAAATTTAGCATGCTTTATGAAGAAATATCAATTAGCATTAATAGTATAATAAATTTTTTTCAGCATTCATGCTTTAGATTCTTAGATCAAACACCGAAGTGGCCTCTCTGGACCCATCTTCGACACAAGTCCATATGACGATAGTCAGTCCAAGCTTTTAATTATATATAGCGTGTCTTTGTCAACACCCGTGTCAAAATCGAACCATTCAAAGAAAATCACTCTCAGGCAGATCTAGACCCCCATTTTCAACGCTAACAAATATCTCCTTAGCTTATACTACTAACTCAGAAGAGTTCAAGTAAGAATGGTTATTAGAAGCAAATATAAGTTTTTAAGAGCGAAACAAAAACTTATGTAAAATAACAACCTGTTCAAATCGAAAGCACTTATGAGTATCTCACATTATTAGTCAGTAGGAAGATGTGTATTGTCAATAATTTCATTGATTTGCTCATCTTGAAGCTCCTTAATCACTGGCTCCCAGTCAATAGGAGACTGAGACTTTGATTTTTCAAGAAACTCTTTGTTATAAGAATTGAACACGTATTTCCTCTTATCTTTCTTATTTGAATCCAGAATTGCTCCATACTCTTGCGTAATCAGCCTTTTGTATGCTCTCACAAGTTCACCTATCTGTCCATCATCCTATGCCCACACAAAACCAAATGATATAATCACAAAATTATTATTCATTACATCAGCCAGATCTCTGAAATACGTATTTATCAGAGTTTTATTAGCCGAACTCTGGTTCACCATGCTTGAAAACTCGATCAATCGTCTCAACGGTTCTGAGATGTTATCGGAAATTCGATATGAAAAATAGAAAATCATGCCAAACATCGCGCAGCAAATCAAAAGAACGCAACCAATAATCAAAGCAATATCTCGATCTACTCTGTCTGTAAGCGTGAGGTATTTACTGTCGTAATGTGTGATTGGAAGGTACAACATAATCATCAGATCCCATTCACCGTTCTAGATAGACAATCATTTAAAATATCACCAGCGATATTACTTTAGGAGAACCACTTGCCAAGCGAAGGAGAGTTCTTGATAAAAAATGCGTGGCATTGGTGGCATCAGTCTCATTTATT
>ENA-UOTZ01000985-UOTZ01000985.1-compost-metagenome-genome-assembly--contig:-NODE-985-length-21872-cov-7.819546_pt1 | contig 21872 bp, 14 predicted proteins | sample MGYA00238144_ERZ746983 | MGnify/ENA primary metagenome ERZ746983 (study PRJEB28759, sample SAMN06268863) | compost metagenome | isolation source: single cell | place: USA: California, Emeryville, Joint... | reverse complement strand
GACGTCCTTGGTACCTGCGAACTGTTCGAAGAGAGCCAAATTGGTGCTGAAAGATACAACTTTTTCAAGGGATGCCCTAATGTAATTTTTCTTTTCATGAAGCAAAGCTTTAACTTTTCTTTCTCCATGTTAATAGAGCAAAACTGCCACCATCGTCGTCAGAGGAGGTGCCGAGCAATTTGTTAAGGAAGCCGAGAGATCATTGAACGACGCTATTATGATCGTCAGAAGAGCTGTTAAAGCCAACAAGATCGTTGCTGGTACTCGTCATTGCTCTTTGTTAAAATCTGACCATTTCGCGTGATTCAGGCGCCGGTGCTGTTGAACTCGAGATTTCAAGATACCTCAGACATCACGCCAGAACTATCAGCGGAAAGCAACAACTTGTTGTCAACTCTTTCGCTAAGGCTCTTGAAGTTATCCCAAGAAACATCGCTGATAACGCTGGTTTGGATTCATTGGAAATCCTCAACAAACTCAGACAAAAGCACGCCAACGATGGTAATTTCTCATCTCAGGAGATTGTAGACTGATCATTAAATAATTACAATTAATAGGCAGATGGTACGGTGTCGACATCAACGGCTCAACAGGAATTCTTGACGCTTACGAAGCTTTCATTTGGGAGCCGCTAATTGTTAAAGTTAACGCTCTCTCATCCGCTTGCGAGGTAATAATAGAGCTCTCTTCATTGTTACTTAGATATTACGATTGCTAGGCTGCTTGCATTATCTTATCAATCGACGAGACGGTTAAAAATCCCAAGTCCGATCAAGATACTAAGATGAAGAAGCCCCCAATGATGCCTCCAATGAAAGGTGGCTTCCCAGGCTTGAAGAGAATGAAATAAGGGGGAATGTTCTGAATAAATAAGGGTTTTATGTCATGCATAAGCCATATCAATAAAGCATAAAGTGTGAGCTCGAGGGGATTAATATACTATATATGTGCGCACTGTTCACTGAGATTGAAAAATTAAATTAGGCACACTTAACATTAATGGAATTCTTTTCACATCAATCGAATGAAAGTTAAAATCAAAGTCCATTTTACTTTGAGAGGTTAGATAATCAAGTGTAGAATCTAAGCAAAAGCAAACCAACATTTTGAGAAATGCAGATAGGATTATTGTCCGATGACAATTTAATTTTCAATCATTTTAAAGAGCTAAAAATTCAAAATATTTTATCGAGATTATAATTTAATTTTTAAACTGATGAAACTTGACTATCTAATTTCATTATTGTATGAGGAAATTAGTTAGATATTTCAAGACCCAAGTGTATGGAGAATGAGTATAAAACCTGATTTATCAGGAAAAATTATTTGATTGAACAATAGGTATTGGTATTCATAGACCTGAACTCCCGATGTTATCAAATACTTCGAATTGCACTTAGTTTAATGCGACAAGGTATTATGCGTAACAATAGATATTTCTGTCGAAAATTGTAATTCCTTAATAAAGACTGAATTGGTTGTTTAAAGATTAACTATAAGAAAAAAACTAAAGATAATTTGGTTACTGAGAGTGCATAGAGCGGATATGATTCATTAAACTCAAAAGAGTAGTAGCTAGTAGAAAAATTACAGCAGACCAATAATCAATAGGCCCTCAATACTACCAGTTACTAAGGGTGAATCTCTCGGTTTCTCATCTTTTAGGAAGATTATAAAATAGTGAAGAATAGTAAACTGAGAATAGATAGTATTGAGAAATGTCTTTCTTGTGATTTGCATTTGACATCTTCTCGGTTGTAGTGGTGTAAAGATCTGATCTGCAAGTATCCTCTAAATGAAGCTATTGAAATTGAATTTTCCAAGAAGGAACTTCTTCCCTCTACAATTATTTTTTCAGGGTTCTTTTATAGCTCCTTGGCGATTTTGACAGTTCAAAAAAGACTATATTCCTACTCTCCTACCCTATGCTAGGATTCTATGATGAAAAATTTTAAATGAATGATAAATTATTAAGCACTTATTTATGCATTGTCCTGAAGAAAATATTCCAATCAGATTACATAATGCTCAACCATACCAATGTTATATTTGCGTTGTGAATGTAGTTCTAGTTCTCACGGGAGAAACTGATAACCAACTTTAACTAGACATAATGAGTGTACAATCACTTAATTTGCTTGTTCTCTCTGCGCCTGAATATTCCTGGGGTAACACCTTTGAAAGTTCTCAAAATTTGCATGCTTAACAATCCCAATAACTGCATCTATATATCTAATAAGTGAAAAATAGACCATGTCTTCAAGGTTTGAAAGAATAATTGCAAAAATTTACTATATCATTAAGTCTGTATAACATTAAATTTGATACGCACTTTAATTTTCCGATGGTCACTCATGCATAAAATAAATTTAGATTTCACACAAAATACAAAACTTTTAGAGTTTTTTGTCATTTAAAGAATAAACAAGACCTTTCATGCAACAGATAGTAGTAAAATAAATAAATAGCAACAAAAAGTTTGCACATTTGTACTGTAACTTTTACACAATCATTATTCACATGCATAAATAGCAAAACTTATTAGTTGCTACTTTACTGATTTATTTATCTCTAGAAACCGAACGGGAAGAAATCACTGAATCCTGTTCGAATCGGTCTGGATGAATAATGAGTCGGCGTGCTAAACATCGGATAGCCGAAAGGCCCATACCCGCTTCTTGGCTCATGGTAGCCATAAGGGTTTGCAGTGTATGGTTTCCTGCATGTTTGTGGCCTTGGAGGCTCAATTCTTCTCGTGGCTTTTCCATCAACGTATTCAATCATTGGATATGGATGATGAATTTTAGCGAAGCAGTTAATGCAAAGATCGTAGTCAGCTATAGCTGTGCTCGTATACCTCACACGTCCTATTTTGCATCGACAGTTATTGCACATAAACTCTGGCTCTTCTTCTTGAATCTGATTTGTGCTCATTTTCTTTAAATTGGTGTTCTTTGGGCTGCCTTTTCTGACCTGATTAACGCCAACTTTGCTTTGGGTTTTCAAATTAGGAGTGGAGGCAGACATATTTATTGGGCTTTGTTTCTGAGTGGTGTTATGTGAGATTGATTTACGTCTGCAATCAATGTATGTGACTGCCCCAGTGTTTTCATCCTCGATTGTAACGATGTCTCTTTTCTCCTTTGGGGTAAAGACAGGGATTACTTCAATAGTTATTGAAGGGGTAGTATTCGGGATCTGGCTGAGGAGATGTTTATATTGGGAGTCGTTTGTCACGGTGATCATCTGCAATTTGTTGGAGCGGTTCGTGAAGCTGACCTTGAGGTTGAGATTTGTTGTTGGCAGAGCCTCGCCGAAAGCCTTCGCAATGGTCGCTTTGGCGCTAATTAGAGTGCTTGGGAAAGCACTGAGGGTGAAGGTTTGTCTGTTAAAGACGAGTTGAATTTTCATTTGTGTGTTATTCGCTTGGTTGTTTTTGTTGATTATGTTAATTGATTGTTGAAGCTTCCGAGGTGATTATATACTTGTCAGAACGAATTTCCAGAATTGACCAGAAAATCAAATTAACTCTGGAAGTTTCCAGAAATTTCCATTGCCTTCCAGAGGGAGAAAAAGCGTTTGGAGATATAATTCGCAGAAGCTGATCACCTAAAATGATTGTGTTGGTCTCGTCTCCATTTAATAGGTGTTTTAGATAATCATATCGGCATTTGGTTTTAGTCCCCCTAATTTCTAAGCGTGATTGGAGAAATGCTCAAAATCGTGCTAAATAGTTATCAGAAAGAGTAATGAAGGGTATGCCAATTCTCCAAAGACGTCAACAATGACGTTTCACTTCATTTTACATGTCGTAAAGCCTGATCTTGTGCTTCGATTGAGATGATCGAAATATAAATTAACTGGCGAATTGTCTCGAGTTTCCGAGAGGAAAGTATGATACTAATGATGCTTGGAAATTTGGTCGATCTTCTTGGTTGAGCAACAAGGAAACAAAGACATTATTTGATTCATATTGGTAATTTGTTATTTCTAGAAAATTAAAATTTAGCTTCTCCTTGATTTATTTATGTACGAATTTTGCTAAAATACTTTAGTATAACCTCATTACAGAAAGAAAATCACAATCACTACAACTTGGTTTTGAACAAAACTTAACAAAACTTTTTCGCTTTGCTTTTCCTGTGTTATTACTCTATTCATTTGAGATCATTGAAGAGAAGAATCCTTTAACTCTTCAAAGTAAAGATAAACAAAAAAAAAACATAAACTCACACGCGCACACACAAATGAATAAAATCTTGTCGGCTGCTAGCTAGAATGGATCTTCTTCGATCCATATATACTTTTGTAGCAAATGTGTTTTGCTATTATGCCGAGGGTTCTTGAAGGTTTTATCGATGGGTAAACCTTTTGCTTCTATCTCTTGTAAACAAACATGGCATATATCCACATCAAGGCAATTGAGACATTTGTATCGAGTTTTTTCGCCGATGCCCTTTCTGCACACATTGCAATAGTAACCCTTATGATTCTTCATGGTTTTTTCCTCCTCTTCTGTCTTCGGCTGGCTCTGATCCCGAATTCTATCAACAAACACCTCCTCTGGCTTCAGGCCCTTCTGAAGATTGATATAGACCAAAGCGTGTGGGTTTATCAGCATTTGAGTCCCTGTTTTCGAAATATCAACTTCATCACCACACTCTTTACAAAAATACAGTTTATCATGGTAGCTGAAATATTGAGAGGCCTCCTTAATGCTTTTCGAGCAGCGAGAACACACATCATCAAGTTTAATCGATACTGTAGGTATAGTTTTGATTTTATTAACGATATATTCTTTTGGAATGCCTTTAATTAATTCAGTCAATTTCTCGTTTAAACGAGCAAATTCAGCTGATCCTGCTCTCCCGCCAATAATCAATTCTTTTCTAGCGACTTCTATAAGTTTGAAGTCCTGATCGAAAGTTTTTGTGTGCTGAAGTACGATGTACAGATCATGAAGACCAGGGAAAGTCTGCACATCAAAAATGACATCAAAGCTTCCCTTTTGAATTAAACCTCTCAACGCTCGGTAGATTTCAACAGGGATTCCCTTCTCTTTGATTTGAGAGTTAAGTGGCTGATTTTTTTCAGTGCTTATAACCTCATTTTTGTTTTCTTCATGCATTTTATCATCCAATTTGTTTCCTCCAAGCGTGCCTTGTTTAGGCTGTTCGATAATTCTATTGATTTCCGATTCGATGTCTATCTCTGAGGGATGCCCAGCATATTCTATTCTTCCTTGCCCATTCACAAGAAGAACAAACGGGATTCCTTTGAATCCATATAATTCTGGTAAATGATGCTCCCAGCTTCCCGGAAGAATATAGTTGTCGACTTCCTCCCATCCTTTTTCTTTGATCTTAGATAAGCTTTTACTGCTGTCTTCATCCATGCAGATGGTGGCCAATTTTACCTTCCCTTCCCAGCTTTTTTCATTTTTTGAAAGCAATCCTTTATATTGACTTGTGAAGGCCAGAGCAGGAGCGCACCAAGAAGCCCAGAAATTCACGAGCAATATCGTGTCTAGAGTATGGGAAAGAGTGAGGTTCGTTCCTCCATTGAGTTTGTCAATGTTTGTTATTTCCAGAAATTGATCGCCTTTGCCCAGAGCACATTCGAGCTCGATGAACTCTCCAAGCTCAAAATCACGGTCAAGTTTCTCTCTAAGAGAGTCTGCTCTTGCTTTATTCTCGAAAGGCACCCGGATGAATGCGGCAACTTGCTTGGTTTTTGAGAAATTTTTGTCACCTTCTGCGAGATACACTGATCGTATTTCAATTTTAGCGTTTTCGACTTTGTTATCAGTTAAAAACGACTGAACCTTGCGGAAATTGGCATTGTAGTTTTCAATTTCAGGTTTTTGGAAGACTCCTTTCTTACTTTCCATGGATATATATTTGAGAATTAATTTTCTTTAATTTCAAACATACAGAATCACTGTATCAATAAGCTTTTGCCGGCAATTCAACGCTATTAGATCGTTCTATTTCATTTTGGTTAAGAAAATATCTTTATTGGGTATACGTAATGAATCCTCTTACAATGACGTTCTACCTAACACAGCTATAATTTAATGACAATTTAAACGACTTTTATATATTATCTACTTCACCATAATAAACATGTAAAAGGTGGTTTTATTCGCTGCCATTCCAAAAAAATTTTCTATGTTCAATTCAGCCCTAGCAACGGCGGCATCAAACATCTTCTTTGTTCTAGAGATTTTGTGAATATAGTTGTTTAAAGAAATTTTGAATTTATATGCTGCTAAACATAAAAATGACCGGACTCCCTCTAGCCTGATAATATGAGTGAAACTTTTTTGTCCTATATTTGACTACTAAAAGCCGCACATAAGGTGAATCAAGAGAGAGCTTTCTCTCCCTCAACAAGTTTTTCCGAAAGAAATTACGCTCATGCAAAATAGAATAGGAGATCCAGGTTTTACTAATATATCTCTAAAATAAAAGCCATGAAAACCAGCGAAAATATCGCTAATAGCGCAAATGAGAATGGAATTTTCTCTCCAGATCCAAAGCAAGATGGATTCACACTCTCGTCAACAACAACGACTTTATACCCTGAAAAGAACGGTGGTAGCACTTCCTCCAAAAAAGCAGTAGCATTACCCCAATACTTAGAGAAAGTTAGAAAACCATTAATAAATTAATCTCAATTACCGAACTAGGGAGAACGACCGTTGAATTGCTGGTAGAATTCCATACTGTTACCATTCCACAGTTATCAAAAATCCTCGTCGGCTTCGGAATGAAAAATATGATTAGAAAAGTCGAAGGTTAATTGAAATACAGCGTTAATGTCTCCGCCCCATAGGCTTTTCACGAAACTCGAGCATAAATACAATTCCTTCGACACCGTATTTGTGTAGAATGGTTGATCTGGACTGCATGCGAAACAGAAATACATCTCTAACTGAGGAAATCGCCTTTATATTGGGTCAATCAGTTGTAGAGACCTCAATAAAAATACCTGCTGCATGAGAGACTGAGCATGTTAGAATAAAGAATTCGAATATAATAATCGGAAGCCGAGTTACAGCAAGAAATGGGGTTATTGCGATAGCAGTGGATGAGAGAGGGTTCAGGCTTTACGAGAAAAGGGTAATGCGATGAGAAAGGCAAGAGGGACATAAACAAAATACCTTTAATGCTGGTTGATTGATCATCATGCACGTTGAATTAGTGCTCTGAGGGAAACCAGGAAGGATCAAAATGGCAAATAAAATGCTAAAGAAACTCAGCTTCAGAGTGCTGTGGAAGAAGTGCATATGTGGTGAACTTTGCTGACGTTTATTTTGAATAAAACTTTGGTTTTCTGGCTAATTTTTAAATATTTCAGAATAATTAATCGATGCTATTTTTGATTTATTGAAATCAGATTTCAGACTACGAAATAATGAAACGAGCCGCTGCGAACATAGTTAAAACAAGTAACTCTCTTTCTCCTTCATTGCTAATTGCTTGTTCATATCATCAATGCTACTGCCATTCTATCGTATTGGAGCAATTTTCAATTTCATGATACCTGAAATTCCATCAAGATTATCAAAATGCCTGAAGAGACTTGCTTGAATAAGCGCAAAGGATACAAAGATCACATAACCCAATGGAAATTCCAAAACAGTCAAAAAAACATTAAAAATTTCATGCTGAATTCCAAAGTTGTTGCCAGAAAACGTTTTTTGGAGAATAATTAATTACCAGCTGATACGCAGCTGACACGCACAGTAAAGCATACAGTTTGAAAAATAACCATACGGAAATTACCGCAAAAGCCAAACCCCATCTTTTTGACGCCTAACTCACAATTTCGAGCAGTCAGAGTCCGCATTTTTCCTCCTTTTGCAACCATATGCCCTTCTTCAAAATGAAACTTATGAAAATAAAAGAGACAAATTCGAAATTCCAATAAAAAATTTAAATTAGTACGAAACAAACAACACCCAAAAACCCGTCACCATGCTACGGTTAACTGGTCAAATTCTGCCTCTTCTCCTCGTCATCGCCAAGCTATCCACCGTTTTTTCTCAAACCACACCTGCAAACTGCCTCATCACCGGAGTTCCAGCCACTAAGGTGAATTTCAACGCTTGATGCCTTATCTCCTTACCATTTTTCCAACAACAACACCAAATTAGCCTGACCCTTCGTTAATCAATTGCTACCGAAACAATCCAAACTCCTGCTGCAATTCAGCCGCGGATAACTATATCAAGAAAATTTATTCAAATATCCTCACGCCTTCATGCATCAGGTAGCCTGCCTATGAAAAAGTCAATATAATGATCAATTTTCTGTGTCACATAGGAGGTTCCCACAGTTGGAGATTTATATGTGCTTCGCCTGCGGCTCCGACCAACCGTTATACACAAACACCGTTTCAGAAGAGCTCTATATTTGTAAGAGTTTCGTGCAAAATCTTTGGGGCGCTGATATCAACGGAGTAAATCTCGCTTTCTTGTTAACTCTCTACTAATGCGCGCTAGCCGACCACCGCGTTTGATAATTGCGGGATGTTCACAGGTTGGAACAGCACTCAACACGTTGTTTTGCCAAGCTTGGTAAATTAAAAATGACTTATTTTCCAGCTCTAACTGAAATATTACTAGTATTGGAAGAATGCTACAGCGTTTTTGAACGAGGTGTTACCGCCGTTTTTCTCAAATTATTCAATCGTTATCGTCGATGATTCGGCCAATAAAGCATGTTTCATGTATGGCGACAGGAGGTCGTTTTGGGAATCAGCGTTTTTAATTTTTGTTGTTGTATGCTTCGCGATCTTTGCACTATAGAAGCCAGGAGAATAGAATCACAAGAAAAATGTAACAGTTTCGCAGGAGGCTAAGATTTGATATTGCATGTGATATTCTCTTTTATTTTGATGTCGCGTTGTGCACAAACGTTGGTTCTATCGCTATATTTCTAAAAAGCAGAGTTCTTTACGACTATTTCTAGATTAGAGCTTCAATCTGTTGATTTAAATTGGAGTACTTTCAAAGCGATTGAACTGGAATGCACATTCGGATACCTGAGAAGAATTGAGATCTCCTCTCATTCACCAATTGCAAAGAGGTGCATTTTTATAATTTTACTCAATCAGTTAATAGCTTGGATGAATGTTTTAAAAATACGAGATTTCTATGACTCCTCAACAAAAAGAGCCTTTCTCGATGGAACGCCTATGATTGATATGACCAATGAATGATATTGAAGTTTTCACTTTTCAAAACTCGTATCGCTTTCAGCGATTTCAAATTCTTCATTTGCAAAGAATATGTAAAATAGTGTTACGATTGAAAGAATAAATCTCTCTACTTACTATTTCTGCTGCGTTTCGCTAGCTTAAGTCGTTACTTTAACAACATTGGCGAATTGACGACACAAGTTTTCAAATTTCTCAAAGAATTTATCATACTCATAAACCAACATATTGAAATCTTTCTCCAGTAAAGGATTAGTCATCGCATTCATCTGGATTTTGCCTTTTAAATCATCGATCAACACCCGATTTTCATGGAGCACTTTCTCATTGTATAGCGACTGAAGCGCAGGAAAACTTGCCTGTGTCCCCGCTTCAACCGTTTCAAGACACTGTACACTCTGCTCTATCTTTTCTCGAATGGCGTCTCGCGTGTCTTTGAAAGGATTAAACTTTATAAACTTCGCCTTTAGCTTCGTAAAACACCTTTCTACTTGAGTCACGATTTTCTTTTCCATTTCATCTAACTCTTTAATCAACGGTTCTATCATTACATTCGATTTGACAATGTCTTTATAAAGCTTTGAGATCTGATTCTCGAGCTCTGTGAGTTCCTTCTGAGTCTTAAGGAGCTCGTTTCGTTTTTTCTCATAGATATCGACGAGGCGTTCAAGCCGCATGTTTTTTCCTGAGAACTCAGAGCTGACTAGGCATACATCGCAAAGTCCTTCAAATTTCCCGCTGGATACATCGACGAATTTAACCGGCTCTTTGCCATGGCGTTTGCATGACATAAATAATGTGTCGCCTTTGCCCTTCTTTGTATGGACTGGAGGTAATTTCACTCTGTTGGGGCTCAGGCTGCGGTCTAGGACATTCAAATGAGAACTGTGATCGTCGAAATGACTTCGGTTCTGGAGCTTATGATTTGAAATCTCGTTTTTGGGTGAAAAAAAGTTCCTTCCAACGCTGTTGCTGTTGTGTAACCCTAGGTATTGTGGAGATAGAGAACCCGCGGGACGGTGAACATCTAGATGGTTAGTCGGCTTTACGTTGAATCTGTTATCTTTCCTTTTTAGTGACATCCTGTTAATTCCTTTTAATTTATTAGATAAAGAGGGCTGATTGAGTACATTGTAGTTAATTATTTTATTGTCGTGACTGATTTATTTTAAATGAGAATTTTATCACTAATAAAAATCTGTATTGACGTTGAAAGTCTTGTATTTCACGGTTAAAAGGCAGAATTCATGAAATATATATTCAATACCGTAATTGACTGATAAACTTGATTTTGCTTAGGATCATAAAAGGCAGATTAGTGTAAAAGGTCGATTAGTGAGAGCCAAAAAAGTTATTATCCATTTAATTTATAGCTTAAATTCACCTTGAACTGTTTTCTTTTCTTGAAATTTCTCATAATACTTCAACGAAACAAGCTGAACTAACGGGCCCTGAAAAGAATATTTAAAAAAGTAATTAAAGTAAACTTGTTACTATCATCAGCGGTTTTTGTAGTAAACAAATTTTTTCCTGTGGCAAAATCAATAATATTTATTCTGTGGCTTTCTGAACCTGTAATCAACATATCTCCTTCAGGGCTCCATCTCACTGAAGTTATATTTACTGTCATTTGGATGGAAAAAATTGTTAGAGCCAATTAATTAATAGCATTACTGCTATTTAAATCATCAACAATTCTCACTATTTTTCTCGCACGCTTGTCGTATATTTTTACATTTTCAGTGCTCGCGCAGGCTACTAGATTCCCATCGCTGGCCCAGTCTAACCAAGGCGTACCTGCTGATTCAGTCACTCAATTAGCGCGAACAGAAAGGAGGCTACAATTTACAAAAGCCGTCTTTTGGTCCAAATTCAATTGGATAGTATTTGATAATTTTCTTCTTTTCGGCATTTAGAATCATCAGTTTCGGGCTCGCAAATTTCACAGCTATCTCAACACTACCAAACAAAGGATTCCATTTACCCTTGTGAGAAAGTCCCTCTTGGAAGATCTCAGCACTTAACATAAAGATGATTACCATTCTCATCACAAAGTTTTATCGAATTTAATGGGGCTGATGTATTGATTTCTGATACCACGCACACAGTTTTTTCATCAAGGGTCAAGGCTCTTTCACCTTCTCTGTTCAAGTCGAGACTGCAAATGCTAGCTATTATATGCTCTGATGAGGGACTGGTTACTGTAAATAATACCTTTATGCTGCGGAAACCATGGGACTTTCTTGGTTACATTAAATTCGGGAATATTGAAGAGATGATAGGCAGTAGTCATTTTATGTGGAACCATTGCAGCCAAAAATCTCACTGAACTGAAGCTAAACTGCTCTCCAAAGCCATTTCCTTGATGTTAGCAAGCCATGCTTAAGATAAAGCGGTGAGGATAATACCTTTGAATTGATATTCGTAACTTGTACGAACGGATTTCGCTCTTCTGAAAAATTCTAAAACCTCAAACTTAACCCCTGTCCATTTAGAAGAACTCAAATAGATAAAACAGTTTGTGTCTGGGATCTGATCCACATAGTTAGATCCGTCTAATTATAATACAGACAGTTTAGATGGTTAATTACTGCATTGTTACAAAAGTTCGTGTAGGATCTCTCGAGATTTATGATATTCGGATCGAAATTGTAAATACTGATATGGTTATTGTACGAAGTGCACCATATTGCCTTCAAATTTTCTAAACAATTTGCTTTGAAATTGAATTTTTTGTGTTTTTGGCTGGAACTCACTTTTTTCCATTTATAGGAGGGAAGATAATGGCTCTGAAGCAAGGATAGTTTAACAGACTTCTTAGAACCTTTTTTTCTTCAAGAATTATTCAGGTCGCTTTTATTTTCTGAAATAAATTCTTGGTATCTTTTAGGAGGTGAGATAAATTTCCAAAGGCCTCTGTAATGCTTTTAAGCAGTAACACAAAAATCTAGAAAGGCTCTTAAAATACTAACAACTAATGGCTGGGTCATTTTTTCATTTGGTTGGTAGGCTCTATCCAAAACACGGACTGATGCTTTGTCTCTAAACTTTCTAAAATCTCATTTGGTTCACCCGAATATTTTTCCTGTCGATTGTGGATGTAATTTTCGTTGCTGATCATTCAAAGTCTCGGTTTTTCATCAATTTTCGAAACTACACCAGCGACCCCAATCGGACGAGAGACCGGCCAGCAACTCATTTTAAATGCAAGCTACTTGCAATTAACAAAAAACGCAATAATTAATAGGAATCACTAATTTAGTTGTGATGCGTTTCCGTAATTAAAACACCAGATGGGATTAAGCCCATTCTTAAAATCCCAGAAGAATTTCTTTGGCTACATCTAAAACAGTACTTTATTATTCATATGTCCCTACTCAGCTGGGATAGTCAGTTTGCCTTGTCTCTTTACCAAAGTATGAAATATAAGCTTCTTCCAAATTTCTTGGCCTTTTGAGGCCAAATACCAGTTGTTATCAAATCTTACTTCCTTCTAATCAGTTGATCTCTTTGAGCAAATTGAAATCTAAGAGTATAACTCTCATTTTTCTCAAGGAGCTAAGAAAAATTATTCATGCAGGCTGTTTAATCAGCTTATTAAAGAATCTATCAAAATAAAATCTCAACCAAGTCTCAATTTAATTTATCGTTGCTTGTGCTCCTGGAAATTTTGAACACATTTATCCGATTTTAAATATTTTATTCAACACTTTACCAATCTATCAAATCAAATCGAATTTAATTATCGCAAAATGGATTGCTTTCTACGGTTCACCTCGAAGAATCATCGTGACGCTCGCACCAATGAGCTTTTGCATCAAATTCCGAAGAGAGCAGTTATAACAGTTATTCTCTTCATCATCTATTTTATTGGTGGGCTAATAATCCTGTTCGCAGCTACTCCAATTCTGCCGATGAACTCTAAAACCTTTTTCTCAGGAAGGATTGGGGTCACTGGTTGCTATGTTGTCGTAATCTGGATTCTGAAATTCAAAGCATCTCGCCTTAAAAGATACATTCACGTGATCAATTTAATATTAGACCTGCTCGCATTGATTGGCTGCATTTCATTGTATCCATACACTTCGAACGTTCACATCGACAGTTTTACCACAATTGGGCTTATCATCTACGTTTGGTCAACTAACTCGCTGTTTTTTTGCCTTATGACGCTGATGACGAATTGGTGGGTCCGAATACTCGGCATTTTATTTCAGATCATCTTCTTTCTCGCGTTTGGATTACAAACTGAGGTGCATATAATCCCGATCTTGGTTTTTGGTATCGAAGCAATGCTGTTCTACATTTTCACCGTTTATGTGGTTGAAAAGTACGAGAGAGCCCGCTTTGTAGAGCTGCTCAAGATACAGGAAAATTTAGAGGCAATCAACAAAATTTTTGAGAATTTGACTGAAGGCATTGCGATATTCGATAAGGATTTTCATGTCCTATACACAAATAAAGCCGTTTCTACATTATTTAACGTTCAATCACCAAGTTCAATCGAGCAAATCTTTGATAAAGTCAAGATAAAAGCTATCGCTCCCCCGATCGAAAACATTCTCACTGAACCGCGATTTGACCACTCACAAGTATCGAGCGACTATTTATTATCGAATCACCTTAACGAGATTATTTGCCATTTGTTCGCTCCACTTGAAAAGCATAAGACTGAGAATATAATGACAATCGAGGCCCATACTCAACTAACTGAAAACGAAATCACAACGAAAAAGAACTATTTGATAAAACTGAATTCAACACTATATATGAACAAGCGAGTAATCGTGGCTAATATAAACGATATGACTGACAGAGACGCGCTTATAGCTGCTGAAGACAGCAACAACTACAAAAGCCGGCTCTTAGCTTCAGTCTCTCATGAACTGCGCACACCGCTCAACGGCAGTATCAACTTCACCGAACAGGCGATTTTGGATCCTACTGTGCCAGAAAAAATAAAGCTCAAATGGCTGGTACCAGCCCTAAGGAGCAATCGGCTGCTTCTGTCGCTGATTAATGATATTTTGGATTTTTCGCAGATCCAGGAGAACAAGCTTCGATTGGTATTCGATTTGGAAGATATTAGAACAACCGCACGCGAATGTATAGAATTATTAGAGATCCAAGCTGAAAAGAAAGGCATTGAGCTAGTTTTACACAACATGCTCTCGAAAGAAGAAGCGCTCGTGTGCACAGACCACAACCGCTTGAGACAAATCATTCTAAATTTGTTAAGTAATGCAGTCAAATTCACCTTTCAAGGCAGCGTTGCTTTGAAACTAGAAGCAATCACAGCAGGTGACGATCAAGCTCCTTCATATCATCCAAAGGAGAAGGCAATCAGAATATCCTGCCAGGATACAGGGATTGGAATAAGCGAAGAGAACCAGAAAAAACTTTTTCAAGCGTTCGAAAAGATAGAGCTTGGAGATAAAAACGTATTGAATTCTACAGGCGTTGGACTCGGTTTAGTGATATCGAACAACCTTGTACACCGATTGAATTCAACAGGGAACAGCGCCTTACATGAAGAGACTCAATCGATTAAATTTACATCCAAAGTTGATGAAGGCTCTTGTTTTTATTTCGATCTGTATGAAAAGAAGGAGACCAAGACGAAAAGAGCAAATTCGATCGTCAATCTGCCAGATATATCTTTGGGGAGCTGCCCTCGGCTCGATGTTTCCTTGGACCAAGGAGGTATCAGCGCGATAGAACTGAGAAGAGATATTTTCTCCTGGGTAGCGACCCCTGAACAGATGTCCCTGCAAAATCATTCTGAGCGATCGAATTTGCTGTATAGATCAGGTCTTCATGGACGCACACGTGTTGGTGAAGAGTCTCCAATGCCGTTGATCCAGAAGCCCTGCGTTTGTCCTAAGATACTCATCGTGGATGATGACCCATTCAATCTTACCGCTCTTGAGCAGCATATCACCAGATTGCAGCTGAGTTGCGAATGGGCGTTTAATGGAAATAGCGCAGTGGAAAAAATTCGAAAGAGGCAAAGTTCAAAGTGTCCAAATTCCTGCTCGCAATATGTTGCGGTGTTTATGGACTGTAATATGCCTGTGATGAACGGCTTTGAAGCCACGGCGATGTTGAAGAAACTAATTCGAAATGGAGAGATCGATGATTTAAAGATTATTGCGTGTACTGCTTTAGTTCAGCAGTCGGATCTGGACCACGCGAAACTGGCTGGAATGGATGACTATTGCACAAAACCGATCTCGTATGCGATGGTAAAAGAAAAATTGGCTTCGATTGAAGCCTTGAAGTTGAGGTAAATTGGGCTAGTGAAGTTTTGGTATTATTTTATTAAACACTATTTAATAAATGAGTAACTGTTTTTGCGTACTCAAAAACCAAAAAATTTTGTGTTTATCGGTTATAAAGAAGCTCCTTACTTGTGATCTTCTTATTTAAGGCCACTAATTGATGATACTGGTAAAATAATCTATCAAAGCTAGAATTTTAATAAAATGACTTTTCCATATAAAAGTGTTGAACGAACTTCTCGAGTGGATCAAATCGAAAACTTCATATCAAGGACAAATTGCGTTATCTAGAGATTATGTAGAGGGTTTAAGCGTAAGCAGCCTTCCAGTCAATTTTGGTGTGAGAGGATTCATAAAGTAATTGATGATGAACCAGAAAGACAATGAAACAGCAATTTCGAGATCTCTTAAGAGTTTATGTGTCAAAATTATATATAAATATTACAGCATAAGGATGTTCTTTTCAACTGTACATTTCGATTCATATTGCCGAGTTCATAGATTATGTAAATATGATGCATCTTAACTTATTTCGCCGTGTCAGGCTGGTTCTCTGGTATCCAATCTTGAAACACGCCTTTTTCCCAAAATCCTCTCCTCTTTACGCCGTTCGGGTTCGTGATCCAGAACTTCCCATCTTGCAACCCATTTTTCCACATCCCTTCTAAACACGTTCCATTAGGGAACTTTAGCAGCCCCTTGCCATTCTTCCTTGAGTGCTCATACTCGCCGGAGTACGAAATGCCATCATTCAGCACTAATTCTCCAAAGCCTTCAATCAGCCCAAGCGCCCATTCTCCGGAGTACTTTTTCCCGTTCTTCCAATGGTAAGTTCCTGTCCCACCAAACTGCCCTTCCTTGAAAAACCCTTCATATCTATCTCCATTCGGCCAGGTGTAAACGCCATGTCCATGAAATTGCCCCTCAGAAAACTCACCCTGATAACTTGCACCATTTGCAAGCGTCAGCTTACCTTTTCCATGGAACCTACCCTTTTCCCAGCTGCCTTCGTAGACATTGCCTTCGGTATCAGTGAACGTCCCTTGTCCTTCTAGAAGTCCTAAATTGAAGCCTCCTTCATAGTGAGAACCGTCCGCAAAAACAAGGCAACCGTCTCCAAAGGGCAGATTACTCTTCCAATGACCGAAATACCACCATTCGTTTTTCCCAAATACAGCAAGCCCAAGGTCGCCTCGCTCGCCGTTCTTCCAATCTCCTAGATAGATGCTATCCTCTTGCATTATATTGAATGTAGGAAAACTATTTATGGTAGTGATGGTTTCCTGAGGCACTTCATAGTTTTCAATCAACTCCTGACAGATTTGAGCCATTATATCCGGTTTATCGATTTGCTTGGCGTACCTCTCTGGCGGAAAATCGTCCTCACATATTTCATGAGGGAACGATCTTTCGATCTGCGTCTGGATCAGTTGTTTGTATTCTTGAAATTTCGGTATTGTTTTGTGCATCTCCTGTAGGTGTTCGTCGTAGTCTTTGAATACATGATCAATCAAACAGCCATCTTTTTCGCCCAGGAGATAGTTCATTAATCCGTTACTGAGGACTTTGGGAGCCGATTCTGACACAATTATGGTTTTTCCGCTGAACCCTACCAGAAGTTGGGTGTTTTCGTTGTGTTTCCTGAGTGAAAACCTGGATCCTAATGAGAAGGTGCCTTTTTCAAGCAAGCTTTCGATGAATTTTTCGAGCATCTCACGGAAAAGTTGATTTGCTTTCTGCCTTTGTAAAATAACGGCGAAGATATCCTCGAATACAAAATCTCGGAGTCTTTCAAGTAGAACGAGCTGGTCTTGGGTTGAGAGTCTCCAATAATCATCGATGTTTAGTTCGCTGCCTTTTTCCATGTGGGTTTTGATAGATAAAGATGCAATGTGAAACTATTTAAGAAATTAATTGGTTAAATCGGGCTAAAGAATCCTCGCACTATAAGACTCGGGATGATTTTGATGATTTGGATATGTTAAACTGAGAAAGCGTTATCATTGTAGAAGAGGACATATGCAAAATATGAGAAAGACCAAGAGGAACGATTTAATAATCTTGAAAGGTTGATCTGTTTGGATGCTCTTTCCTGTCGAAGATCCACTTCTTTGTTATGATTGTGCAGGTTTTTTTGGTTTTCAAGGCATAGGGTTTTTTTTTTTAAATGGATCCTCTGCAATGAGGTTCGTAGGACATGTGGAGTAAGGGATTCATCAAATCAGTACGGTGATTTGCTCCTAACAAAAAAGGTGCCCAAGAATTTTTCTTGTAGAACCCAAATAAATGATATCGACGGATGAATAATTTGGACTCAATCTATCACAGCGACATTACAAAAAGAAATCATTAAGAATTGGAATACCATGATTAGAATGGAATACCATGACTTGAATTGAATTTCACTAAGAGCATTTGAAATTAAGATATTCCAAGAATAACTTTAAATTTTCAGTCCAGACAATGAAGGAAGAGAATTGTAGATGCAAAACACGCTCTGAGGATTTTATTCAGTGAGGTGGCTAGATGAATGATAAAGTTTGATAAATTGACCAATAAGTTGACTGGTTTGGGTGCTTCGTTGTTTCCAAAACCATCTTCTAAATAATTGAGAGCTTCCAATTTTACTGAAATTAGATAATTAAATTAATGAAAGTTGAGCAAATGCAATCAATGTATTGGGAGATTTATGCAATTAGGAAGCTTTGTTAACTGTAGAAGGTTGCTTATAATTTTGAAACATTTTGTTCTTGCAAGAAAACTTATTTTTTAAGAGAATCCAGATGATTCTCAAAGAATGTAAAGAGGCAAATTTGGCAGGAACAAACCTTAGAGTACGCTCAATCCGAGGATAAGCGAAAAATTCATAACTTTTTTCCCTAAAAATTCAGCGACGTTTTGTGTTTTGATAGCGTGTGATTTCTTCTTCAGGACCAACCCAATCTACCATGATCGAAAAGCCCATTCATTATTTCTTCTATCAAATAGCTAAAATTTTTTGTCGTGCCTTGGTAAGTTCGATTTTCTTGAACCATATTTGAGCATCAACACCAGGTATTTATTTCTGAAAAGTCTATCGAAGTTTACCACTAGATCTTGATATAGATCTCAAATTATTCAATGAGACATTTTGTTTCAAAATAGGTTCTGCATGCAATCGCTATCTCTACTGTATAAGCCTTTGAAATTCAGAAGCTTTAATATTATGTGTGCCTTCTTTAACTTCTTCCAGCATGCCGGTTATACTTCTCCAAAACCATTTTTTTAATCTTTCTCTTACCTTTCAAACCATATCGTATTGTTAGTTGTTGATATTTTGTCACTTCTGTAGAAAATGAAAAATTTTTCAGTAGAATTTATACCTTGTTAAATTACAAAGGACCCTAATATCCAGGAATCCCTGAAATTCAAACGGCTTTGAAACAACAATAATAATCTTAGAGAACTCTTCACCCAAAGCTCCAAGGTAGCAACTCGAATTGCGATCTATTAGGTAAATGTTGCTTGTTTATTTCGAAAAGTCGGACATCGTTTTTGCTAATTTTCTTTTAAATACATTAAATCTACAAATACAGCTCTTCGCTCTTCGTAAGCAACAAGGCATTATTAGCATGCTGCGCTGCGTCTGCATTGGCCAGGGTATTAATGAGAATACATAGCATGTGTGCTATGTATATTTTTCTCGTTTACCCATTTCCCCCTTGCGAGTGTCAAGCGCCTTTTCTTTTGAGTCTCTATAGATTTGACTTGGACTCCAATGATTGATATCACCCAAATTGATGAAGAATAAAAGCATCTTCCAGGATAGTTTGTATGATCCTTTTGATGGAATCTTTTATTCCAATGTTGATGCTTTGTTGAGTTAACTTCCAAAGTATGAAATCTTGCTGCGAATTATTTCGCCTTGATTTTTGGAAGCTAACCGTCTTCATCTTTGTTGGGATGTGCTTTCGAATCATAGAAGACTCAAGTTAAAACGAGAGACTCTCGAGAAATGAATTTGTCGCTAAACTCTCAGGGCATTTGTGCTACTACAATCAGGTTGCCAAGCAAAGCTCATAACTTGCTTTCTGAAAGGGAATTTACCATTTCATTTTGATTTTTATTATAATTTGATTCAAGTTCCAGCTTTTAAATGTTGAGACGTGAGAATCACTTAAAGGAAAACATTACAGTATTTTTACATATCCGAAATAATTCAATAATTATTAGCAAATGACAGCATTATATTTAAATAAATTAATTAATGAAGAATTCTATTTCAAGTAGTCTTAGATATCATCTCTCCTATTTTAGTACTACTCACATTTTGATGCTGTTAGGTTGAGCTTGGATGAAGAATCTCTTTAGACCATATAGTTTTGAGAGGCAGTCCTTTAAATAATTTGAATGAGGACCTTTTTCTTTGTTTTGAGCAGGGCTTGCTGCAATCAATAACATAATCCCAGTCGGAAAGCAACAAAGTGTTTAGCAATATCCTACCCCATTTCCTAGCAGCCTGTCAGATAAGTGAGAAGAAAGTAGCTGATAGAGCTAATTTCGTAATTAATACAATTAAATCTGAAAAGCTCTTTTTAATTTTCCAGCGAACATTTCCGATGAAGATATTAAAATTATCAAATAGTTTAAGGCTAACGAATGAAAAGAATTTGATAAGAGGGCTCTAATACGTCATAGAGCCATTATGCTTAACCGGCTTCACTTTTTTTGAGTGTGCCATCGAGAAATGGATTCTACTTGTAATTGAGTAGCTAATGGATTTAGATTTTCTTGAATTGAATCCATTCTTGGAGTCAAAACGATTTCCTCGTGCTCACTGAGCATCATGTTCCATTGCGTAGAGCTAATGATTAGTTTGCAGTTATTCTTTAAGAAATGGGGCAAAAAGAGAGAACTATATCTCAGCTGAGAGAAAGCGTAATTGATAATAATGTCTGTTGCAAATTAGCGCTACCTTTTACAAAAAGTCCATGTAATTAACGGAAGTAGACAGCAATTTAACTATGTTTCTTATATCGGTGTGACGAGCATTGTAAAATGATCGCAATGAGAAAATGGTTATAAGCAGATCAGGAAGGCAAAAAAAAATACTGGATCGAAGCTATTCGATCTCGTTTGATTCAGAAGACCATGAAAAAGATTCAATATTGAATAAAGGAAGCAGCGATTTTTATTTTTTTTTTTAAATTGAAAAATGCTTCGTCAATTTTCGATCGCTGCTGATACAAATCATGATTTTATATCAAATTGTTCTCTATTTTACCTTCGAAAATTTTCGTGTGATATTTAGGTTTCTTTTGGGTGAAGTGCTTGGATAGCACCTTGCAAACATAATTTAGAATGATTAAATGAAAGAATGAATAATTGGTTGTTAGAATGAGGTTTGTAACTTTTGAAAAATACTAAGAAAGAGAGTACTAAGGGTGAGGGTGATATTGTGAGGGTAAAAAGAAGGTTATGGCCAGGGTGAAAAATGTTAATTTATGTCGTTTAAACTCCAGAGATACTGATTCTTTCAAACTGAATTTGTTTTATCATAGAAAGATAGCGGGTGCATTTTCGATGATTCTTTAATGCTTGTGATCTTGTTTTTATCGTTCTCGGTTCGCTTTCGGTGAACGAAATCAGATCCTTCTTGCTTTTTATTCATACTTCCCATCACGGGCAGTAATAAAGTCTTCTTCTTTCCTCCTTAAGTGCTCGCGTAAAGGATTCAAAATGGTTTTTTCTCTTGGCAAATGAGAATCCTCTTCTCATTCTCAGCGTGGAATTTAGATTCACGACTCTTACATATATTTCCAGTGATCTTTATAATTGGAGGCCTTTACTTTTCTTCTACAAATGGGAGTTGACATCTAACTTTGAAGTTAGCGAAAGCAATAGAGTTGAAGAATTAGAAGGCATTCTTACTCGTTGCTAAGGCTAGTTTAAGGTTCTACAACCCGATTAAAAACAACGAAAAAGAAGCACTACGACACAATTTAAATCAGAATATTACCCTTTATCCTTTATGTGGAGCTACGAATGTTTAACTACAAATTATAGAATTCGATGCAACAACGAAAATCTGCGATAATATAGAAATTAAAACTTTGATTTCATTACAATAGCTCTCAATGTCACTAAATCCATAGACGCTTTCAGCATGTTCGCAACTCTTCCACTAATTTTGCTCTTGAACAGAATTTTGCATATCATCACCGTGAGACAGACTTTGAGTACTTGATTTATGATCATATCTTGTCCAAAAGATATCAAGAAATTCTTCGCCCATCTTTGAGACTCCTCCGTTTTAGAATTTGCTGCTACCACCAGCACAGCGTAATTACAAGCTGCTGCTGCGCCAAGTACCAAGAGGTAGCCAAT
>ENA-UOTZ01000984-UOTZ01000984.1-compost-metagenome-genome-assembly--contig:-NODE-984-length-21872-cov-58.301078_pt1 | contig 21872 bp, 8 predicted proteins | sample MGYA00238144_ERZ746983 | MGnify/ENA primary metagenome ERZ746983 (study PRJEB28759, sample SAMN06268863) | compost metagenome | isolation source: single cell | place: USA: California, Emeryville, Joint... | reverse complement strand
GCCAGGCAACTTGAGCAGCAACAGCAGCAAAAGCAAGCTGAGAAAGAAGAAGAGAAGAAGAGTCCTAACAACACCCAACAAAATTCTCCACCACTCCGTCCCAGCACTCAACATCACCATTCTCATCATCACCACCATCATCATTACCATCGTTCGTCGCATCAACGGCATAACAGCCATCATCGGCGTACGACTAAAAATATGGCGTCTCCCACGGCACGGAAGGAAGCAAAGATACTGAACTCTGGCGTTTATTCTCCAGACTTCCTCATTGAAAGATACGACGAATGCATTCAAGAACTGCTCAAGGACAGGACTCCAGAGAAGTTCATTCAAACCTACCAGCACGACACTCAAACCACGAAGGAAAGTGATCTCTTTATGTTCATGGAGGGCGGATACAACGGCGAAAAGTTTATCCACATCAAACTCCAGAACAAAACCATTATTTTGGCGCCTGATTTTATTCAGGATGTAGTTGCGTATTCCATGAAGCCGTTCAACGGCAGTGAACACGTTCCATATTGGAGGGAGCTTGATTTCAACAATTTCGCGCCGATGAGAGTCAAAGTTAGTCTTACTAACACCTCAGTTTTGCTTTTAGAGGACTACACCACCTTGTACACTCAGAAAGAATACAATCATAATAATAATATTTTCATGGATTTCCGAAATAATAGGGAAATCGATGCGAATGAGCATCGGAAAAATTGCGCATTGCTCGCTGTCAACATCGAGTTCGAGTACAAAACTCTAGGCGATGCTAATGTGGGTCCAGGCAGCGTTTCTATGAGCACTGATGTGACTCTCCGCAAAGCGAATATAATGAAAGTCGACACGATATTTAAGAACAAAGACCAGAAAGAGGAGATTAAGAGCAGCGGATTGCAGCACACAGACAGAATGGACAGCCAGCTCAGTCTCATCGAGCCGTTTAAAGTCGTATACAAAACTCGTTATCAGCTCAATGAACATAGAGTGGGACCAAAGAAAAATTATCCAGCTGATTACGATGTCGAGCTGAAAATCGTTAATGGAAGGGACATCAAACGCAACTTCCTCTTTGCTGTTGACCACATAAAGACCCTTGAAAAGATCATTAATAACGTAAACGCGCCGTCTGCGGAGCCCATTGTTTCCGATCTTGACGACAAGAGAAATCGCGATAAGAAAGGGGATGCTGACATGAAGCCTGTGCAGGACACGGTCAATTCAACTTATATCATTCGGGCTCCGTCCATCAATCTTTCTATCTTCAATAAGATGCAGGGAATTGACTTACTACGATTCAGGATATCGAAATTCCTGCTCAAGTACAAGGAACAAAGCGTGGATAAGTCTTCACTATCGAGAATGAAGGCACGATCGACCTTAGAAATTGATAGTTTCAATAGGAGAAAAGTAAGCCATGAGCCCCTGCTTGAGCCCTGGCAATTCATGTGCACTCGCATAGCAAAGGACAATTCAAAGAGCTATGTGATACGAAATGCGAAGGCGCCTGATTTCAAGCTAAACGAGCGAATCGAAAATCACCTTCATCATAATTCTCTCAATATTAATCTATCGACTGAATGCATTGAAACTTTGCTCGAAATCTCAAAGCTATTCACCGGAGACATGCGTGAAGATAACCCCTACTGCATAATAAACCGTACCCACAAACCAATCAACATCAGAAACTCGAAGGAAGGCAACGGTAAAGGCCCTATATTCAAAGACCCAGCTTCTTTGGATTGGCGGTTCTTCAACACCACCAGAAAACTTCGACACGCGATAGAATCAACAAATAATGCTTATATCGACGTGGAGATCATAGACAAGCAAAACACAGACTCCGAATCTCGGGATGAAAAAGGGATGGTCCCGCTGTCAGGAACGAGAGCCAAAAGACATTCAGCTATAGCTCTAGCCAAACCAAAGGATAAATTTGCGGACAGTTATTTCACAGATCGAGAGAATAATCAAACAATCAAACAAATCCTGTGTGATCGGCTCGGGAAAACGGTCTATCAGGCTCGCAAGGCCAGCTCGTCCTCTAAAGGAAACAAAAGAAACATTGTCAACATCTTCTTCTTGCCAGGAACGAAAAAGATCGCAAATGATCCCACAGCATTGAATCTCATTTCGTCGGTGGTAATAAACAAGAGCACCGGAATGAAAGAAGTGACTCTAAGGTCGGCGATCATGTTTAAAAACAACCTTGAAACAGAGCTAACGATAAAGCTGCCTAACAGAGACAAGGCGCCAAATGACGAAGGCAGTAAATTCATAGTCCTTCCTGGTGAGAAATTTGCTTTTCCACTCGAAATGCTCGGAGAATCAAAAGTGCAGTTCGCTACTTCAAAAGCCCTGGATAAAGTGGGCAAAACGTTGAATGAACTTATCCATGAAAATGCCACTGAAAACAATTTTGCGCAGGAGGAATTGCTCTCTTGTGATTCAGAAACTGAGCTTGCCACCTATAAAGACGGCTACTTGAGATACGAGAAGGATGAGCCATACCAGCTTCAAAGTGTGGAAGAAGAATTCCCTAATTTCAACTTTTGTCTCAGTTGCTACAAGCGGAAGGTGAATTCAAGTATCAAAAAGAAGCGAAATCAGGCGGCTGAGTTCTGCTGGGAGACATACCTAGTTGCTAATCCCTATCTCTATGTCACGAATGCGACCCCACGACGCATTACGGTATTTATTAATGGAAAAAACGTGGGAGTTATCGAAAGTGGCAAGAAAAAGGCGCAAGTGAACCCGCACGCAGACGAGGATAAAGATGCCATAAAAGATGACATGGACTTTTGCTTTATGGTCGATGAATTCGATCAGAGTGCGAGGAGGAAGATTTTCAAAAGAATCGATAAAAAAGAGAGGTATGCTCTTAAGGTCAAAACCAAGGACCAAAAGAGTTGCCAGTATTTCCATATGGAAGTCGTGAAGAAATCGGAAATGTGCCGAGAGGTCACGATATTCTGCCCTTATCTCATTATAAACCAAACTAATCTCCCAATGTCTTATCAAGAGGCAGGTTTCGCGAAAAAGACGCCTAGTGTGGATCCTTACACCAAGAAGAGGGAGAAACAGCGAAAATTTAAGGACCACTTCCAGTCCGCTCCAGATCAGCACCGAGGGAGTCAGACCGAACTAGATCCTAATATAACCACAAATCCTGGCGCTACGAACACTGGCAATATCACCATGTCTCAATCGGGCAACCAAACTCGGCAAACTCTCATTGCTGATGAAAAGGTGCCAATTCATATGTTTTCACCAACGAAGAAGGTGGGAAAATTGCAGATATCTCTCAATGAACACATTTGGTCCAAACCTTTCAGCTTGCAAAGCGCGGATGGCACTCTCAGTCTTCTTGAGTCATTTCAGGAGATCAAAAAGAAGCAACAAGAGCGGAATAATGCTTATCTGAATCAGTTTTATCGAGCGGGAAAGCAGTTAGTGGCCAGATTTAAAGGAGTGTTTCTCAAGCGAAACCAGAGACGTCGAGACATCAGCCGCAAGAAATACGAGTTTAGTGTGAAAATAGAGAACGGCACTGGTATCTTCTGGAGGAGCAAGATCGTCACTTTCACTCCGAGGTTTTGCTTTAAGAATGAAACCAGTTACCCTCTCCTGGTCAAGCAGTGGTCTGTGGAAGACGATGATGATTATCGACTGAAACTTAAACCGAAGGCCTGGGATCATTTTCATTGGTCGGACGCGACAAACTGCAGTGGCGTGCAAATGAGTATTACAGATCCTAACTTTTCTAAATGCACCGCCTGGTCAGGTCGCTTCAGAATCGATGAGGTAAATAAAATATTTGAAAAAAATCGATAGGTGTAATTGTGATTTTGATGTATAGGTGAATGAGTTTGTTGTAAAACTGAGAAAAGATGACAAAGAGAACTTAGGCAGTCAAAAGGAACAGTACTTTTATTGCAGAGTTATCATCACGCTGGATGTCACGTCGGTGGTCATCAGACTAGTGGATGAAGATATCGATAATCCGCCCTACCGAATCGTAAACAAAACGGGCTTTGTGATCAACTACCAGCAGCACAACAAATCGAATAAGAAAAATCGCAATAGAGGTGCTATCATGTCAAAAGGTTCAGGTGAAATACTAATTTCTGCTTTTTTTCCCTTCTCATAACGATAAATATAGATCAACAAGATAAAGAACACCGGTATCGTCTGATGCCGTATGCAAGAGAGCGATTTGCATGGGATGAGATAACCCATCCTCACGAACTATTGGTTGAGATAGAAAATGTCCGGGGCAGATACGAAATCGATGAGATCGGTGATCATAGAACGATGGATCTAAGCGAAGGAAACGAGATGCAGCTTGAGAGAGAAGAAGGCAACAACCTTACAAAGGGGTATTTGCGCAGAAAGGGCTTGCATGATGACAAATACCAGGAGGTTTATTGCGTGCTTTCGCAGAGGAAGCAAGTGCTGAAGGTGTATGAGAAATCCAATCCTGGAAAGCCTCAAAAAATCATTCTGGCTGGCTCTAAAATCGATGACATGAGGGACCAAGAATTTATGATCATGGCTCCAAAAAATAAAAAAGAGTTTGAGTTTTTCGTGTTTAAAGCAAGTAGCGAGGAGGAATTCCAAGACTGGATCCGATCGATCAAAAGAGCCGTTATTCTCAGCAACCCCAATCTTATTTTTGTGAAGGTCGAGCCGATAGACAGCACGAAAGTTGTTACTTTCTATACTCTCAAATTCGACCAGGCTGACAATAGCGAGATGACTATCCTCCCTCAAACGTAATGACTATTTGGCTTTTCTTACTAATTTGCTAAAATGTTTTGTAGAGAGCAGCAAGAGTCGAGCACTGAATCTTACAAATTATGGATCTCGAACACCATAGCAATCTCGCTCATCGATTCTTTGCCAAGAGAGGTCGTGTGTCTCACACTTAGGAATTTGACGGTCGAATACAATGAATTTGTCGACCAATACGATGGGCCTTACTCAGAGCCGAAATCTCATAATCCTGAGGAGCAGAAAAAGGAAGAGCTAAAGAATTCTGAGCTAAGAAGCCCAGAATTCAGGAAAGACAGCCCGGATCGGAGGAGAAAGAAAGAGGAGCAAAAGAAAGACGAAGATAATAAGTTGATAAGGAAAATGATTTCGTTAAGTCTGGACTCTTTCGTTATAAACAATCAGCTTCCGGACACGCAGTTCCCAGTTGTATTGGCTCCAAACAAGAAACGGAAATCGCATGAAGAAGTTACGCCTTTCCTTTCGGTTAATCTTTATATCAACAGCGACTCTAAGAAAGATTCGAGTTTATATTACATCACTAATTTCAACGTGTTCCTTGATACGCTGGAGATGCGCATTGACGATCAGCTTATCGAAGCACTCATCATGATCTTCCAACAAGTTATCCTCTCAACCAATGAGTTAGGAAAGAGAAACGATGACGGACATCAAACTTTACTTGAATTCCAGCGAACTCTCGAAGAGAGGATGGACAAGAAACTCGAACTCCCTCAAACAAACAAACGTATCTACATGAAGCAGCTCAACTTAGAACCGATCGAGATTATTATTACCTTCAGAAACTCACCAGGTTATAAAATGAATATCATGGCAACGAGCTTCTTGACTGATTTTGGGCTGGTGCTTGCGTCTGTGGATAGCGCAAAAATCAAATTGAACAGTCTGAAATGTGGCCATATATTCGGCTCTGTTGATGACATCACCAAAAAAATCACGAAACACTATTCTCGGCAATTCTGGAACCAGCTCTATAAAATTCTCGGGTCGATCGAATTGCTTGGAAATCCGGTGTCTCTGATCAGCAATCTGGGTACAGGTGTCAGTGACCTGTTCTATGAGCCTCTCCACAGTCTTGCCACGGGTAAAGCAACAAAGCATGGCCACAAATTTGGAAAAGCGTTAGCGTATGGTGCTGCGAGTTTAATATCGCATTCAGTCAAAGGCATCTGGGGGACGTTAAATAACATTACGAGAAGTATCGTGAAGGCTATTGCGTCGCTGACGAGAGATAAAGACTGGCTCCGCAAGAGACAAAACATGAAAAATAGGACTGTGAAAACGATCAAAGAAGGATTCACTCATGGAGGCAAATTCCTTCTGATTACGCTGTGGGGAGCAGTTTGGGGCATAGTCGAAAGACCCTATGTGGAAGTGAAGCATGGCGGGTTTATTGGCTTTTTCAAGGGTCTTTATCAGGTAATAAAGTTCTTTATATTGTGTATTTGAGAATAACCATTCATTAGGCAATTTCAGGAATTTTGCTTAAACCAGGTATTGGAATCTATGATTTCATCTATTCCGCTCTGGAAGGAGTTAGAAACTCAGCGAAGTACGAGGAACATGTGATGGACATTCGATCGAGACCTCCGCGAAACTTCGGCGGCAATAAGTTGATCCTCCCTTACAAATTTAAAGCTGCCAAAGCAAACGAAATTATTCGAAAAACTCGGTTCAAAGTGGCCGAATCGGAGAAAATCAAATTCCTTGATCAGATTGAAATACCTTATTTCCATCGCTGGTTCAAAAAGAAGACATTGATTTACGTTATTCTCACCGAAACCAAATTTTTCTACATCAAAGTAAGATATTTCTATTCTTTTATTCAAACTTAACAATCAATACAGAAAGACAGCTCGGACGGATTCAAGCTCAAGCTATTCAAGATCAAAAACGTAAGTTACATGAGGGAGAAGAATATGCTTTGTTTCACGCTCTATATTCCCCTATCGAAAAAGATGGGAGACCAATGCCTTCTGAAGTATGAGTCGTATGAACGAGCCAGGCCGCTGCTGGAGAAATTCACTAGATTAGGCCTTGCTACGGATCTCAGAAGCAGCATGGATGATTTTCATGACGATGAGAAAAAGAATGGAAATATCAATTACATAAGATCTGAAGAGAAACCGCTGAATGCAAACGATGATGCGAGGTTAGAGATTGAATGAGAGGTGGAATGTATAAGACTATAGCGAGCTAATTGATTACGAGTCTTTTTCATATTGGTTTTTAAACTAACAGTGAAGCCGAGGGAAGATATCAATGTATAATCTGCATGATTTCACGAAATTACTCATTGTTAAAAATTCTCCTTGAAAAGAATTTAAATTTATATTCAGGGTCGTAGTAGTAGGAAAATATACAAATGCTTGGAAAGAAAATATCTGACATCTGTTCTCGTCGTTTGCAGTGGCTCGGCTCGAATAAGATACTTGAAAGCTTGGCTTCCTTCGGGGAGCAAGGCGCCTTCACTCAGAGCAGAAAGAATGAAGCAATAGCCCTGAATCAGGAAAATCGGCGGGATGATGAGCATTTCAACGCTTATGGCTGGAAAGTAGACTATCGCGCACTGCTGATCCCTGTATTGTACATCGCATCGCAGAAATATGACAAAGCGAGTTGCTTCTTCGGAAGATCCGGCGACCGGCTCGAGGTGAGGACGTTATTCTCAAATTGAAAATTTAGTTATTTGATGTAAACGTCGCTCATTAGAAAAACAAGCTGAAAAACAGAGTGGCTCTTGTGCAATATCCGGCAAATAATCCTATTGAAGATCGCTATCACTGTCAACAATTGAAAAGCATTGATGGATTTGTTTCCTCTGTGTTTGATGGCCATGGAGGATGGCAAGTTGGTAATTTGGATTCTTTATTGCTTGAGGTTATAAACTTTGAATAGCTGAGCTAGCCCAAAATCACCTTGCAAACGCCTTAGATGAGATTTTGGAGAAAAACAAGAAGAAGCAGTACGCCGATCATGATCAATATATCATCGAATCGCTGCAACAAGCGTTTGATGAAGTGGTAAGCAAAGGAGTTACTTTCCCTGCTATGAACCGCTGATATAGGAAAACAAATACTTGAAACTGGCCAGAAAGGCTTATGGAATGGGTTTCCCAAAAGTTGGTAATTCAGATTAGCGAAAAACTCGTTTTGCTGATGTCGTTCAAAAGCTAGCGTTGGAGCATGCGCTCTCGTCACATTGGTCCACAATAATAAGTTGTATGTGGCGAATGCCGGCGATTGCAAAGGAATCGTCGCAACAGTGAACGAGGAGGGAGCCGTTGGATACAAGAAGATAAGCAGAACACTCAATGCGAATTCGAGAAAGGAGCAGCTGCGAATGAAAGAACAATTCAAGGACCCTGATATTTATGTCTGCAGACCTTCAGGAGCCTGCTATGTCAAGGTATTTCTTGAGTGTTGAAAGGATTTTTTTGGCTGATTGAGCTCATTATGCTAGAATCGACTCATGCCAACTAGAGCGTTCGGTGACTTCACATTAAAACATGAGGAATTTAACAATCCTAATGATCGAGACAGCGATATGGGGTAAGCTACAAGTGTTATTATTCATGTAATTGTAATAAAATAACTCATTAGATATAGAACAAAGTTCCCTACCTTCAATGGACCATACATCACTCATCAACCTGAGATCAAGGTTGTTGAGTTAAAGCCTGAAGACCGCTATTTGATTCTTTCATCTGATGGAATGTGGGATGAGTTGAAGAAAAACGATGTAGTGGAAGTTGTTAAAGGAAACGTCAATGACAAAAACAAAATTACTCAAGCTCTGCTGGAAAAGACATTAGGTGTCGTGGCAGAGAAGCAACGTAATCACTATTGTTAATACTAATTGTTAAAACGTTTAATATAGACGTCAACCGAAGTGATTTAGAGAAAATTCCATTGGGAGCTAGGAGAACGATACATGATGATTTGACGATAGTTGTCGTTGATCTACGCAACCAAGCTTAAAGTTTTTCATCTGTTTAATTAGAAGTATTTCTTGTATACCATATTTAGATAAATTTTTCATTTTTCTTGACTCTTTTCTTCAATATCGCAAACATTTCGGTAAAATAAAGCGCTCAATAGGTCAGATACCATTTCTATTCCCAAATTCTCAAGAAACCACTAGCAAAATGATCACTAACTTTCTCCTAAAGATCGAGAGAGCTTGCCCTATTTTTTTAGATGGGTATGCTGATCAATTTTAAGAAGAAGTTACGAAAATATTCTGATGGTTAAGATGAAATTAATATGAAGAACTGATGAAACAGGCATATAGCGGCCCCAACAACAACAAAAAAAGAAGGAAAATAGTGCAAGTTAGTAGCTTAGAGACAAGAAAGCAGCGACACCAGCACGAATCCACATGTCTTCATGTTGTTGAGAAGGCAATTCCAGTGACATGACGTAATTTGTTGAATGGCCAGTTGTGCTCAGTGTACCTCTTCTCGACAGCACTTTATAAAGCGGGCAGTTGTAAATGCCTGTTTTCGGTTGAACTCTATCTGCTACTGGCAGCAGCTGAATCAGAGGCAAATCAGAATACAATTCTTTGGGTTTTGAGTCTGCGAGGGCATGAATCTCATTGCTCCATCTAGCACCTTCCAGGAACATACCGTATATGTAGCAACCGTCTTCTGGTTTTTGGGTGATTGCTTGATGGGTTGTATTATCAAGAATTTTGAATTCGAAGCCCAGTCTGTCAATAGCAATGACGTGCTTTCTGGCATAGTTCTGCAGCATGCCGGTGATAAATGCTTGTGGGAAGAAGAATCCTGGAAAAAGTTAGATCAGGACTTGGGATAATAAGCTATAATTTACCTGAAATCCAAAAGACATTAGGAGTTCCACCTTGTACCCATTTATTCAAAAACTCTATTCTCTCATTGAGATCAATGATCCAGGAGGCCAATGGTTTCTCAGATAGGAATCCTTTTTCAGCCCAAAGCTTTGGTACCTATATAAAAATCAAGTTTCAGAGAGACAAATCAATAGAAATATTCACCTGGTTATCATGCAAGCTGTTTGCAAGGAACTCAAGCTCTTCCGACATAACAACCTCGCCTTTCAAAGCTTTCTTCACTTCTACTAGTGTTTGCTTCATTACAGACAGCAGGTTGTTATATTTTATGATCTCTTGGACCAGCACGGTATTCATTGATTCTTTGTAATCGGTCGGGTAAGCATTGTAGACTTTCTCATAGTCGAAAAGCGCTGGGGTCTTCTTCTCGATGCCTGAGGCAATTTCAGTAATGATTTCTTCTCTTGACCTCGCTCCCTTGGCCGTAGAACGCGGCTGTATCGACAGAATCGTTTCTAAGAGCGTTCTGATTTCGTTTTGAGCGGTCGTTATTTCAGCGTTTTCGTGGAGTCCAAACGCTTCAGGCGCAGGATTGAGAGGCAGCGTCTTGATGTAGTTGATATACGAGGCTTGATCTCCAGGAGCAGGAGAGATATAGATGCCTGACTTTGAAAATTTGTAGTCATCAGAGAGTACCTAAGCATTAAAATAATTTCATTACAGAGGTCAAGGTATAAAGAAAGTTTACGTCTGGGTTAATGTAGATCGATAGGATCGTTTTGATCAAACGAACGTCCTTGTCATCGGTGACTCTACCACCATAGTTGATTTCTGCGCCAATGAAGTTCAGCACTTTGTATGGGATTTCTTCGTACTCATCCAAAAAGGTCTTCAGTTGCTTCTTGCAAACGCCGAGATCTTCGTTAGTAAATTCATAAGCAATATTCCATCCTATAGGTCCGAACTTCCTTCTATCCTGAATAATAGCATGGAACAAGCAGAATCCGAACAGAAGTTTCTTGAACGCTTCAGGCTTTTTGCAGTCGTTGAGCTCGTTATCATCCATGTTCTCGTACGAACGAAGGAGGTTCAATTTGAGACCCGTAGGAGGCTCTAAGGTCATCTTAATACTGTTTTGTAGGACAGAAATAGGGAAGTAAGGAGTAGGCATACTCGTCATCCACAAGCGGAACTCAGGATGCACATCTTCCTTAAGGTTCTCGCAAAGCTCTTCTAGCTTTGGCATCCAGGTGACGGCTAAATGGCAGTTTTGGAGCAATACCCAGCCACCTCTTGCCTGGTAACTTTTCGCAAGTTTTTCTGCTTTTTCGCCTTGACCTTTACCGAGGGAAATCGTTTCGGATTTTTTGCTCATTCCCATTTCCTCGGCAAATCGGTTGAAATCGGCAACGGGGTCAGACCCAGGCGAGAGGACGAAGATCAATGGAGTGGTAGTCGAGGAATCTTTAAAGCATTTATCAAGTTTAAAGGTTGGAGCCTCAATGAATTGCGGACCCATCTTCAAAGAAATCCAGTTTTGAATGCCTTGCTTGAGCTTATCCGGCCTAAGCGCTTTCAGCACGATTAGTTTTTCGAAAGGATCTAGCTTGCTTTCCCATGGTTCTGGCAGTTTCTCTTCGTGAGCTTCAACAGCATCGTAAATACTTCTGAAATCGTCAGGTTTCTCCATGAAATGCTTCTCGATGCCTTTCATATTCTCCAGCTGCTCCATGCCATAGAATTGCCTCCAAATATTCGGCCAGGAATTGTCATCGATCCATTTCGTCGCGTTAGGTGGGACCTTAGCATCGCCAGTGTAGCCTGCCAAGAAATATCTCCATTCCTGAAGATTCATGTCTTTAGCGCCTTCAAGGATCTTCACTGTGAGAATCAATGAGAAGTTCAATTTGTGCTTTTCAAAGAGCGAACGGCAGACATTCTCGTACAGCGAGTACGTAAAGTATTCATTCAGGTTTTTGAGGCGCTGTTCTAGTTGATTTGACGTTGGCGCGTATCCGACAGCCATTTGGAACAGGTTTGTGAACCACTGAAGGGAATACTGATACATCGGATCGATATTTGATAAATCCACGATACAAAAGAAGAGAATTGATGCACGAATCGCAACAGGTCTGTACTCTTCACGGGATTTATCAGTTTGGGCTTCAGTTGCCTTGGAGTCTTTGACTCTCTGATTGATGTCAGTGGATGTTTTCTTAGATGATTGAAGCTTGTTGATGAGAGTCTCATCCATGAGGATATCGCCCTCGGCAGCTGAGAGCGAACTGAGGATAGCGTCTTCGACTTGCTGCAGCATTTTCCTGTCTTCGGCGTTCTTTTTGACAATTTCGATTTTCTTTTGCTCCAGCTGAGGATTTTCCAGCGTGACGATTTGCGCGAGCATCTGCTCTTCAAGACCTTTTGGAGTAATAGCAAAGTTGATAATCGTAACTTTGACGAACGTTTCAGGAGGGTAGTGAGGATTTGGAATCGTTGTCGTCATGAAGAAGCGGAAATCGGTGTTGTAGGTCACATTCTTACCTCCGAAAGGCAGGACGAGCTCTCCTCCTTGTTTGATAGTCTGTTTGAGAAGTATCGGCTCGAGCATAGGGTCTAAATCCTTGCCAACGTTCTCGTAGATGATCCAACGACCATATTGAATCGCCATCTCGAGCTTCTGTGTGAGAGACTTTTCTGGTTCTGATGGTTTGACAGGATCAAATCCTCCAGGATGCTCTTTGGCCATGTTTTTCAAGTACTTGTTGGCTTGTGTCTGAGGATCGATCATAAGGCACCAACGTCTCGACTCGCTGATGATAATACCATTTTCGGTGGAGGTATCGTCTTTTGGTAAGCCATAGATATTCCATTGCTGGGTAACAACTGGATTGCCAAGGAATGATCTCATCGAAACGCCATTCGTTCTTTTGATTCCTTCCTTCGCGAGCCCTTCCACCCAGGAGTTTTCAAGCTCTTGGCGGTACTCCGATGTGAAAGGTCCGGAATATGCGACCATAGCGGCTGCTATGACTGAGTCTCCTGCTAGATAAACACCACCTTTAGAGAGCTCTTGAATTTCGATTCCCCAACGCTCTTTCTCATCCTTCAGCCCGACCACCAGCTTCTGCGCTCTGTCAAGCTTGAGCTCGCACTCTTTCTTTCTTGCTTCCAGACTCTGTTTCTCAGCAATCTTCTGATCGTACATTTCTTGCAACCTGCGAATAGTATTTGTGACTTTTTCGAGTTCTGCTCTCTTTTCATGCAATTCCAATTGCTTCGCAGCAAGTTCTTTCTTCTTTGCGGCGAGCTCATCACGAAGAGGCTGAGTCTTCAAGAATATCTTATTGTATTGGTACATAGCCATGATCCACATGTGCAGATACTTTGCGGCTTCGTTACTGTTCTCTACTCTCTCCTTAGCAAATTCGGAGTTAGACATGATCCTTTCCTCGAGTCTTCTGATCCGGTCCTGTGGGATATTATCTTTCTCGTTATTCGCGAAGTTAGTAAGCAACGCGAGCAGAGCTTTGGGGTCTTTCAGGAGTTTATCTTTGGCGTGACCGTAGTAATCTTCTTTCTTTTCATTTGTCAATGAGCCAGGAACCGCTTTCTTCTCGACCTTCTCTCCAAGCATAACGCACAGACCTGCAAGCACCTGTCTAACAGGTTCTGGAGGCGTAGAGAAAGATCTAATTTCTGTAAGATGGCCAGAATTCAGCTTTTTGATTTCTTCAAGCACCTTATCCAAAGTGGCGTTCGCTTCAGCGACGGCTTCTTGCGCTTTAGCGGCGGTTTCTTCGGCTTCGGCTGTCTGTTTCTGAGCTTCGATCTCATCCTTCGCGACGACTTTCTGTTTCTCATCGGCGACTTGCTTGTCCACCATCAGCTTCTCCATCATTTCGTTAGTTTCAATCTCAGCTTTCTCAAGCATAGGTTTTGTTTCAGTCAGCTCTCTCTGCGTGATTTCTACTGCTTCATTAGCGGCCTTGAGTTTGTCTAATCCTCCTGCGAGACGATTCACCATTCCAGTGAACTCTGCCTTCTTTTTCCTCAAAATCATCTTGAACAAATTCAGCAGCTCCAAATATGAGGTTGGAGTGACGTAGTTATATCTTCTCAACTCTTGGACATACTTAATCGAGATAACCTCGACGCTCTTGTGGATTTTCTTGAACATCTCAACGAGGCTATCCATGACTGGTTCAATTTCAAGTTCAGCAGCGACATCGAGCAGTGCGCCTTTGCCGACACCGATAAGAGCTTCCTCAGGCCATTCAGTGAACCAATCAATGGTTGAGCAGTTGATCAGTGAAGGGAACATTCTCAATCGAGTGGTGAACTTCGATCCCAGAGGGCTCATTGCGATAATGCAATGGATATTCCTTTTAATACGAGCGAGGTAAGCAGAATACATGTTCATTTTGTTAGGTTGGATTTTCTTTGCAATGCAATCTTGACGACATGTGTTATAGATGTCCTCGAGGTCGTCGACTTTGTAGAGGTTAGTCACATCGCCTGAGTTTAGGACATTATTGATGTCTTCCAACATCTGCTCATCGATAATTTGCGTGTCGACGAATAGGAAGGTGGTTGGTCGGTTCTCAAGACCTGCTTGCTTGAGACACACTTTCAAATCATCTCTCCATTTGTTGAAATTATACCCTTTCACGACTTCGATCTGGAAGAGTCTGTAGGCAGAAATAAATGTAGCCATCTTCGCCAGTGATTGACGACCAGAACCTCCTACACCCAACAGCAGGGCATTACCTTGAGGCTGACGGAGGATACGGCAGATACGAGCGATATGCTCACAGGCGTCAAGGAACATCACGAGTTTCATTTGATTTTTGCTGCCACCGACTATGGAGTTGTAATCATCAAGGTACTCTTCCATTTTCGTAAGCAGCTCTTTCAGGTCCTTGACTTGAATATAAGGCTTTACGTCAACCTCTCGACCTCCCATAAAATCACCAATAATCAGTCTTTCGGTATTCATGACGTCGTTGAGTTGCAAACCGAATTGTGGTAGCTGCGAGTTGAGAATTTCCTTGAGGTATTTTCTATCTTCTTCGGTGGTGAGACGATCGTGGAAGACACGTAGATTTTCATGGTACCAGTACCTGACGACTTCGACCACCTCTTGGCAATGCTTCTCGCTTGCGGAGCAAATTCCTTGGAACACTTTCGAGATATCTCTCAAGTTGAAGGTATAGAAGCTTTTGGTTGGAGTAGGAAGCAGGTCTCTCTTTACTGCGTTGTAGACATGTAGCACTGTTCCGACTAACGTGTCAATAGACTCTCGGATAGGTGTTGCGAATTTACGGAAGAATGAGTTGGTGATCGTGGTGAAAATCATACTGATTGTTTCCTCATCGAGGTCGGTGTAGGAGATCATGTTGAAGTGTCTGATGATTCTGGCACTGATGCTGGTACGACCACCTCCTGGGGGTCCCATTGCGGATAAATAAACCAGATCTTCGAGTTTGATAAACTGTAATGACTTGCGGTCATACCATCCTTTATGATCCATAAATTGACGAAGAAGTTCGATGGGAGGTTGCGCGCCGTAAGTCTCTTTCTTCGGCATGTTGAGGTCATCAACGAAGATAATACACTTCTTTCCAGAGGGTGGGCCATAAATACCCTTTCTACGCTTGTCCATCTTGCTATCAATGGTGTCTTGGGTTTGATTAGCGCTGGTTTGGGCTGAGAAGGTAATTGTGATGTACTGGAATTCTTCTGGTAATCCCGTTGTGAGTAATGCGTCGGCGTAGAGGGATTTACCGGTACCAGTTGGTCCTGGACAGAGGACGTGGATATTGTTGGTAAGCATGATCTTCATCAGGTAAAGCATTCTTGTGTAGTTGTTTGTGGGTACGACGATTTCAGAGAACGAGAGCTGAGGGTCGATTTCAAAGACGCGATTTTGCTCAGTCCAAAGCTCGAATTTCTTATTTTTGAAGTTGTAGCAGTAATCATAGACTAATCCAGATTCCGGAAAGGCGGCTCTTTGACTATTTGCTTGCATAGTTTGTCGTAGCCAAGCGTTGAATTTGCGGCGACCTTCTAAGTCGACGGTGCAACCTACAGACCAGATGAGAGAGAAGAAAAATATCTCCTCAAGCATTGATTCAAGCTCGTTGATTTCGTCTGGAGTGACTTTTCTAGAGTCAAGACCAGGTTTTTCTTTGTATTTGTCTAAGTAGCAATCGAGAAGCCTGATCGCTGATTGAACGAGTGAATTAGGCATGCTGGGGACTGGTTCTTTGCAGTTTCTCTTGACGAAATCAATGCCAGGTTCGATATAATTATCAAAGAGAGCTCTTATAGAAGGAATCAAGGTCTTTTTCGCTTGGAAGTTGGCAGGCAACTGGCCAAACCAAGAGTCAATAAGTGGTTTCATTCCAAGAGCAATCGGCTCCATGTAGACCATACCGCAACGGGAGACTGTGGCAGGAGAAGCGACTGCGAGATCCTCGACCTCAAACATCATAGTCATCTGTGGAGTGAGAATCAAAATCTGACCTGATGCCAGACAGAGTTTCTTGTTGTCATCCAGGACTGTATTCATCGATTCGATCCAGAGCGCGTCAACAGGACCATCGAACATAACCCAATGTTTATCGAGACTTTGATCTCTGACACACTCTCTGACGATGTAAGCCAGCACACCATCAATCCACTCTCCAGTATCATTAGAAAATCCGTACAGTTGTCCCATAGTGATTGATTTTGGATTGAGAATGTGAGTATGTACCGGGTAAAATCCTGGTTTCTTTTGGGCATGCAGAGCGGTCATCGCGTCTCTTAGGACATAGTAGTTTGAAGTTTTGCCTCCACCGGTTGGCCCGACAAGCATCAGTCCGTGACGGACTTGGATTGTGTCGTATAGCTGAAGGATTTTCTCATAAAAGCTCTTTGTACATTGAAGCTTCTTCTTCTCGCAGGTGGCTTGAATGCTCTCTAACAGAGCTCCGTAGTCGATTTTTGGTCTCTCTGTGTCAGGGAAAAGATCGCTGATAATATTTTCGAAGAGAGGAAGATCGTGCTTGAGGAACTTCGGCACATTGACATCTCTCAGGGCTCTGAGGAGCAGTTGCTTCTCGTCCATGTCAGGATCCTGGCGTTTGAGGAGACCCGCAGCATTAATAACAGACCTGACGGCTCTCATACCGTAATCGTAGTGGTCTTGACTTGACAGTTGCTCAGAGGAGAGCTTAAAGGTGGTGACCATTTTCCTCGCGAGGTCACGAGCGCTTTCAAACCCGAAGGAGTATAGCATAATTTCACCGATAAGCGCGTAATCAGGCACCATCATAGCTACTGAACGGAAGAGCGCTTTGAGGTTATCAGGAAGTTCTGTTCTTCCGGCGTAACCAGGGTTCATTGTAATAAACACCGAGAAAGTTGGTTGGACTCGAATATTTGATCCTTCGAAATCGATTTGCAACTGACCAGCTGCTTTGGCACCAAAGAGCGTTTGCAATTGTTGCGCAATGACCGAAAGCACTTCGATGTTGATACGATTAAACTCGTCGAAACAACACCAAGCTCCAGAACTTGACAGTCCCTTGAAGAACTTAGCAACGAAAAGGTGATCCATACTATCAGAGCAATTAAACACGACGCATTGTTTTGCCAAGGCCTTAGCCAAATCTTTTGTGGATTCTGTCTTTCCAGTACCTGCAGGACCAGCTGGAGCGCCTCCAAGGTTCAATCTGACTGCTCCCATAAGCGTCATGTAACATTTATCAGTCAGAGGAGTAATGACCAATCTCATTGTGTTTCCTAGATACTCATAGCCGTAAGGGAAGTTGGTCTGGATGCACTTAACGTAACAGTCGTCATTCTCCCAGTAGTATCGAAGCTGCGAAATCCACTCGAAAGCACCTATATCAACAATCGCATTTGTATGGAGCTTCTCAACGACGTCCTTGGCGTGCACATCGATAACGATCAGCGCGTTGATTGCGATTTGCTGTTGACGGTCAAGTTTCGTACGAATCAACCTAACAAGCTCAGAAATTTGGTCCTCGCTCTTCTTCAAATATTCTTTCACGCCGTCAGTTCCCTTACGAATTGCCTCTTCGACTTCTGCGGTCCAATGTACTTGAGACCCGTTGAGAACGCACTGCCCTTTATGCGAAAGCACCCAATTTGCTCGTTTCATTGTTTTGTAGTTCTCAATACTCTCCAGCAATACCTGCCTGACTGACGTTTTCATCATATCCTCCAGATCTCCCATCCAGAACTCAACGCTCTTGCCAGCAGGGTCAAGCACTCGAACAAAATCGACTCTCTCACCTTCTGCAGAGAACATCGCGTGGATCTTTTTGGTCGCGTCGAACTCGACTTTGTCGATGTTTTCGAAGACTTTTCGTAGATGTGGCTGCACGGCAGTTGGGTCCTTAGTCTGTGAGAGTATTTCGAGAAGTTCGTCGTTGGAGAGGAAATAGAAACGAGCGAAAGCTTCTCTTTTTCTTTCGAGATAATCGTTCAGTTTCTTCTGAATATCTTCGAGATCTTCATTCGCCTTTCTGAGTTTCTCCAGAAGCTGGTTGGTTCCGGAGTCTTTCATGTGTTCGAGTTCAGGGAAGCAAACTTTCAGCACAACTTTATCTCGGTTGGCGTTGGTCATTACGGTTTTCCAAACATTATCGACTTGTTTGAATTTTTTGTTCTCTTGGGCAAGGTGCTTCGCGATATCAGCAGAATCGAAAATTGGCTGCAGGTACATCCATTGAGCTTGCACTTTCGCCCACTCTTCTAAAATATCGCTCAAGGTAATAAGTTTCTGATTCCATTCGAGAATCTCGGCTTCGAAAGGTTTCTTGAACGGTGAAAATGTCATCGCTTGTGTCGTGACGATATGATCGTCCAGCGTTGCGCCGATCTCATCATAGCCTTTAATAACGTATGTTTTAGTGTTTTTGTATTCTTGCGTCGTGAATAAGATGTTCTCCCACTCAGCATACATCTTTCTGAGTCCGTTCTCAATACCAAATTCTTTGTAAGCACGCTCTCCCACTTCCACGCAGGCTTCAAGGTTTTTCATCAGTCCCAGATCCAAGCATTTCTGGAAGGTAAAGAATTCATCTGGTTTGACCTCATAGCCTACTTTTTGCGAGATCTGCTCCCAGTGTCTCTCTTTCATTCCGTCCTTTCGAAGCGCAACCATAAGCGGGACTTTGGGTTTGAATTCGTCCAATTGCGCTTTGACGGTCTCTGCGATTTTTAGCATAGGAGTAATTCCCTTATCCTTGAAAAATCGAATATTTCCTGCCATAAGTTTCGTTGAATCCTCAACAAAATTTTCAACAGCAGGTGCGTTGAGGGTTTCCCAAGGGTCATCGAGCCATTTCACAGAGTTTTCAAACCAATAGTTCGCAGTCAACCACAAATCAGAATAAGGCTTGAACTCTTTCTGCATTTGCTTGAGCTTGCTGTAATCGGTTGTTTCCATACCAAAGAGCAATTCTCTGCTATTAAAAAGCTGTGCTTGCTTCTCAAAGTTCTTGAGATTTTCATTAATCGTGTTCACCTTCTTGGCCACCTCCTGGTATTGATTAATATCGCTATGTTGATGGAATTCCAAGATCTGACGATCGATCTGCTCGAGGCTTTCTTTGAATTCTTCCTGAGAAGTTAACATGTTGTTCTGGAATTTTTCTCTCTCTTTGTCAAGTACCGCTTTACGGTTTTCAACCAGCTCGAGGATATCCTTTGGGCCACCGAAGACATGCCAACGCTTGCTGAGATCGTCTGTAGGGAATCGGTATTGAAAATCTTCAAGCAATGTGAAAATGTCAAGGCAATTTTGGATTTCAGTTTGGACTTTTTCGAGCTCGTTGGGGACGTCTTGGATGTACTTCTTCAGATTTGTGAGAGATTCGATATCTGCTGGTTGTTCCTTGACTTTCTCCTGCATCTCGATGATTTTGGCCCAGATACGCTGAGTTTCACTTCTCGCTCTCTTGGCGATCAGATCAATCAGATTCTTTTTCAATTGCTCGTATTTGTTGGTAAGCATCAAGAGAAGCTCTCTGCAATTAATCAAGAAACATGAAACATGGACCTCCTCAGGGATTTCTTTCTTAAGTTCCTCGATCTTCTTCTCAACTTGCCTAATCTCTTCCTTTAACGCCTCCACGGGTCTTGGATTTCCAGCATCCTCTTCACTTTGGATTTGCTTAGAATATTGCTCAGGGTCAAGCTGAAGAATAGCTCTGAATGGATCATAAACTTTGACGTATTCATAGAGCGGTTCAATAGCTTTTTCAAGAGCAATCTTCAAATTGTCGTAAAGGTTCCATAACCATTCGTTCTCATCGATCAGTCTTCTTGGTTTTTCCCATTCAGGCGGTTTGACTGGTTTTTCTTTTGGTCTTTTTGGAACTCGCAGAAATACGTCTCTTCTCATTGGACCGAGCGAATCACTCATGACCTTTGGCTCGAGATCAGGAATTCGAGCCAATTCTTCCAGAGTTCTATCGAAAATATGAAGAAGCTGCTCGACGAAGTATTTCGGCCGTTGGACTGTGTACATGAACTCGTCCTTCGCTCCTTTGATCATGTCGACGACAAACAGTGGGTGGCGTTCTTTCTTAAAGGGATCCTTTGGATTTTCAGCAAAATGGTTAATAACATCGTTTGGAGCTCTGATTTCCACTGATTGAGGGAGGAAGGAAATGAGGGTCTCGCAGTAGCTTTCATATGAATCCTTGATGAGGACTCGTAGCACATCCTGCATTTCTAACCTCACTGCTGTCAAGAATCTTTTCAGTTTTCCATGCTCATAGGTGCTTCTTATTTGCACTGGATCCCCAAGACTGAACCAACCATCCTGAACTTTCGAAAAATTAACCATAAATATGCCTTTCAACGAATCAAGCCATGCTCCTCTCAGCTGATTCAAAATTTGGCTGGTTGAAACCTCTTGTCGTTGTCTAAACTCCTCAATTCGCATTGGTTGGCCGATATAGAGATTAAAAATCTCCATGTCTTTGACTCGATTGCATTCAACTTTAATCGCTTGAAGTGCCTCGACAGCCTCCTTCTGAGAGTAAAACGTCGCGAAACTGAAATCCTTAAAAAGCTCTGTGTAATCTTTGGAAAGGCGACCTCTCTCAAGCTGTATCATTCCGTACTGCGGCACTTCTGCCTCCTCTTTCGGAGGGAAAGTTAAATTATGCGAAAGGATCTCTTCAGGAGCTTCTTCAAGATATTTCTCGAATACAATTTTGCTCATTGTTGTTGTGTAGAAGCGGGTAGCTTCGCTTTCAAGCTGCTTTAGATCCAAATTCGCGTTTCTGAGTTTCTCAGTGTTTAAAGCTAACAACTCAATACGCCGTTGCTGCTCAGGAGAGATTTCACTGAGGTCGTTTGTGGGCATATTCTTTGCGTAGAAGGTATATCGAACCTGCGAGTCAGTATAAATTCTCTCTCTTACAGCTTTCGTGAAACGTTCTGCGAATCGCTTAGTATCTTCGATCTACAAACCATGAAAATATGCTCTTTACTGATAGTATTTATACCTCAAACAGAATGAAAAGCCGAGGCAGTTTAAATAATGTCCCTTCATCAGTAGTTCTGCATTCGAATTTCTCAGTCTTTGCATTATATGTATAAACTTGGACATCTCTCCACGTGTACCCATCGCTCTGAGGTTCTTTAATCAGACCCTGAATAGTGATTACGCTTTGTACAGATTTGAGTGTGTTTTACTTTGGCTTTCAATGGAGCGAAATTTCCGTTAGTGTCTGTTGTTTTTGCGATCCACTCCTCATCAGTAAATTCATCATAAGTGCGATCGTCAAAGAGTTCCAGTGGGATCCATTTCTCTTGCCCAAAACCTTTGTACACATCTATCCCCTTTAAATAATGTTCCATTCACCAGTTACAATAATTCAAAATTGTTCTACTTCATCCAAAAGAAGCTCATAGATGTGCTCTGAAGTGAATTCACGTTTCTTCTTTATAAACTTCTTACGTACTGGTTTGATGTTAGTGTTCAATGGGTCTTGTGTCTGAAGAAGAAGAAAAGCGATAGAGTAAATCAATATTTATCCGAAAAACCAGGCTACCTTTCCAGAATCAGGATGACCATTCTGCTCTTGTTGGAGTCTCTGATAATATTCTTGCTGAAACCTCTCTTTTGAAAAGAGATTGACTTTCTTTGGTTTTTCAGACATCAGATTGTGTATTGGTGTCTGGATTAATATAATAACTTCTTTTGATAAAAAATTCAATTTGGTTTGAAAAAGTAACTAAGT
>ENA-UOTZ01000983-UOTZ01000983.1-compost-metagenome-genome-assembly--contig:-NODE-983-length-21874-cov-14.119053_pt1 | contig 21874 bp, 14 predicted proteins | sample MGYA00238144_ERZ746983 | MGnify/ENA primary metagenome ERZ746983 (study PRJEB28759, sample SAMN06268863) | compost metagenome | isolation source: single cell | place: USA: California, Emeryville, Joint... | reverse complement strand
CTTCTTGCCTCTTTATGCTCCATGCAGTTTAAGTTGTAACTGCTGATTAAATTCCACGAGAGCCACTACAAGCGCGTAAGCGAGTCATGTTGTATTATAATTTGTAGGCGATATTAAATTCATCTCATTTTTCAAAAAGGAACAAAAAATCAATATTTAATGCTCGTCTTAATTTAAGCACTCAGTAACCCATAAATCCTTGTGAATTTGAAGAACGTCTTCATCTTAATAAAATAGATGAGCTATTCTTGTAAATTATTACTTAACAGCATTGTGTTTTAATCTTTTTTTTAGAATTTTCTGTGGTAAGCGACTTCCGCCTGTAAATGGTTCTCGCTTCCTCATCTCCGCATCTGACGCCACTACTCTCAGAAGTTGGATCAATTTCCCCTTTGTCAATCATTTTCAAAATTTCTTCTGCTGATCTTTCAAATGCCTTTGAACAATTGAAAATGAATGACAAATATATGCTATCAATGTACTTCTTTTACAACCGACCCTGTCTTTGCCGATGTTTCCAGATAAATCAACTTATATTTTTCTGCTAACTCTTCAGCCTCTGACTGTGAAACCTGTCTCCTATAAATCCATCATGCAATGAACCAAATTGGTAGAAAACGATTTCTTACTGATCCTCAAGATCAGTCTTGTTCCCTATCAACATAATAATCATGTTTGTGTTGGCATATTGATTTATATCTGCCAGCCATTGGCTAACATTTTCAAAAGTTTCACGGCGCGTGATGTCAAAAACCAAGAAGGCTCCAGCTGCCCTACAAACAACAGGAATCTTAGCAAGAAATTAGGTTTCTACTCCCACCCTTTGTAGTAAGACCGTGCGATTGAACGGAAATGCTCCTGTCCAGCCTATTCACATTTTGCTAAGAATCAAGTAGAAAGTGATACTGTGTCCCAAATTTGTAGTTTAAGGTGCTTGCTTTTTATTTTCAAGCTTTTGGATGCGAATTCCATTCCAATTGTTGTATCTTGCTTCTCGTTGAATCGATCATCGGTAAATCGAACCAAAAGACACGACTTTCCAACGCCTGAGGAATGATTAAAGCTAAGGTGTGAGCTACAGACTACCGGTATCTCCGATGATGATGTATTTGAAGATAAAATTGTAGTTGTTCATGCTTTAAAATTTTCTTTCAGATATGATCAAATTCTGAGAAAATAACTCTCAGTAACGTCTACTGAATCAGACAATTACATCTCATAGGTTTGGACGCTATAGGGGGGTACCCTGTTTTGCAATATCTGAAATTTTTGCATTAAAAGGGATTCATAGAATGTGGGATTAATCATGCTATCAAGAGAATAACCCTCAAAACCCAACTCCTATCATATCAGTTTCAACAAAGTGGGAGACTCTCGCCTCTCATGATATAAAGTTAGCTCTGAAATCGAAAATGAACCCAAAAAGTCTGTATTAATTCGTTAGATCAAGGCACATAGTTGTCTGTTTGCCAAGAATGGTTTTCCTCTAAATTTCCGATTCATTGTGGACATGGGAAAATTTGCCTACTGTCAGCTTTTTTGGAGGTGGGAATTAGAAAGATTAAAGCTTTGACCTTGCATGCATAGTCTAGCGTTTCGGCGCTTGTAGTGGCCCTCGTGGAATTTAATCAGCAGTTGCAACTTAAACTGCATGGAGCATAAAGAGGCAAGAAGTCTCGAGCTACCAATTTAACTCAATTGAGTTTTATCAAAAGGTGTGCTGGTGCTGTTTGATACTTTGCATTTACCCTTCCTATGTTGCTTTCCATCGGTTTTGATTACAATAGATAGTAGAAATATCCTCGGAGTGTATTCTTTTGCTCCTCAAACTCCATCTAGGCTGTCTGGGCTCTCTACACAATCAACTCTCTCTCATCTGCTTTTGAGTCATTACAGCTTTTCTCCACAAACTCATTGTTTCTAACCCCTCATAAATTCTTTTAGTATTCCAAATCCAATGTTAAATTCAAATTAAACACTAACTTTACTCTTAGATAAAAGCCCAAGGTCATCAGAAATGGCTCCATTTTTCCACATAGCAAGTCCATCAACCTCTGTAAAACCCCCTTAAACCTCCATCTTAGAAAAGTTATAAAAAATATCTTTTTGTGAATCGTGTTCTCTCAAGGAATTAAAAAAACATAATTGGTATGTATTGCAATTAAAATAAAGAATTGGAATTAACTAAGAGAGAGCTTGAAATTAAACATGGCCAACAACATTATCGACCCTAAGGACTTCCAATACGAAGAAAAAGACATCGTTCTCGTCAGGAACGCTCTCCACGACATCAGAGAGTCAGAACGTACCGCTCTTCAATTAGGTTTCTTGGGTTATATCGCATCTTACGGAATTGTATACAAAAAAGCCTTCTGGCCTAAGGGCGTGAAGCACTTCGCAGGCCTCTTGACCGGCGCACTCGTTTACAACTCTTGGCTCTACACTGCAAGAAGAGACTATGAAAGGATTTCTGGAGATCTTAACTACAAGACTTCCGTTTATCTCAACAAGTTCCTTTTCTAAACAGTCTAATCCTTTCCACAGCTAGTCAATGTTTGTTCTTCGTAAGAGACATTGTATAAGCAAAAACTGAGTTTCATGCTGCACATTTTCATTGTTGTCTCCAAAGCGTGATTCTCATACAACGGACCTTCTTCTAAGAATAAGTAAAGTACCGAAAAGAAAAGTTAGCATGCAACCGCTAGACTAACACTCAACACCAATTATAATAATTAGCATGATAAATGAAATTATCGGAAATGATAGATGAGATTATTGAGAGCTAGGAAGTCCAAACAACTCAACCTTAAGAACTCTGAATAAAAACAAGAAATCCATTGCTATTAGATGCTATTAAATGTTGTCTATAAAAGAAAATACATTAGAAGTTAGGAAACATATCTTTTCAATCCATACTTGAGACCATATTGATTCGATATATTCCATCGTGGAAAAGATTGAAATGAAAGCATAATGAACTCTGTAAGTGTGCCAGAGTTGTTTCTCCCTCAGTTAATTGGATGTCAAGATTGATCTTTCAAAAGCTATCTTCTCATTTCTCTATCCTAAGATTCCTATCATCTCAAGTATCTAAATAAACTGAAAAAGTACCATATGAAAGTTCCACAATATTGAAGGTGATTTTTGAAACCTCTTGCAAATAAAACAATAGCCTCAGTTGATAGAACTATCTAATCTTTTCTTCTCAGTTTTATTCTATACTTGAAAAATTACCTTTCTATTTCAGCATCTTAATCAGTTTTCTCACAACAAAAACATTCAGAGTGGAATATCTTTCGAATAGATTCTTAGTTGAACAGACTTAAATCATTGAATGTATGATGAAGGATCGTTTTCATGACGGAGGAAGTGAGGAATATCATCTGTTTTTTGATTTGTCTCTGTTTTTCGATTGAGAAGTTCTCTCTCATGCATATTCTAATCCCAATCGTGATGAAAGAGTAGTGCAGGCAATTGTTAAAACTATAGCCTAATAACTATTATCTAACGAAAAATTTGAATATTGATTTCTCATCTTATCTGTGGGCTTATGAATTTATAGATGAACGTCTGATTTCAAACATGAACTCAAACTCCTTACACGCCAGGTGCCTGACGCAAATGAGCCATATAGAGTAATGTTAGGAAACTTTGTGCAATTCATTATAAAATGATATTTCGCAAGCATTAGCAGAAACTTAAAGCTCATCTCATTGAAATCTCTGTGACTAAAGAAATTCAAATTTTAAGTGTGATTTATGAATTCATGGGAAGAAGGATGATTACTATTAGTCTTCTGTTCAACTTTGAAAGTCAATCGCATCTGTGAGATTTAAATATTGCAAAGTTAAGCTACATCTCTCTTTCTTCCAGCTAGTATTGCCATGTAGGTTGCCCCAATTCACAAAACTCAGCCGATATGGCACTGAAACAATACTCGTGGGTAGTTCTTGGTGAGTTCTTGACTGTAACAAAAGAATATCTGAGCCTAAGGATTCAACAACATCCGAGCATAAGATCCAGAGTAAACACAATTTCAATTTTTAAGATTTTTATTTCCCATTGTCTGAATTATATCGTATTTTTAAAACGAAGTACTTTAGAAAAGGAGGAGAATGTGGAAGGATACAATCGTTTGTGTCTGCTTTTGCGCGATATCTCTAATTGGTGGTGGAGTCATCGGCCACGGTTTAACTTCTTTTGGTCTTGTTGAAAGATCACCCAACGGAATAAAAGGAGAACTTGAGTACCTTTGGGACATTCTGGTCTACGGTCTCATTCAAAATCTCCTTCCATTGTTTATATATCTTCCTTTCGCGCTGATGATCGATGATACCATTGTTAGTTTCCAATTAATGCGAAATCAATCCAACCACGACAAAAAAATTGACACCGCTGTGCGTAGGATAGCTAAGTGCTATACTATCTTTTTCCTACTAATCTTATTTCATGGCATAATTGTGGCAATTACACATTACATTCCGTTCTTTAGAGAATCCTATACTTTAAAATTGGGAACTTGTATCTCAATCTCAGTCTACTGTACAAGGATCCTTTCAAACGACAAATCAACTCGGAGGAATCATGCTGATGATATTGCTAATTTTTCCCTTGTTGTTGCATTTGTTTATCTTGCCTATTCGCATTTCCTGTAGATATTATTTGTTGGATATATAATTCAATGTCTACAGTAATAGAGATTTTGCTAATTTATTGGAACGCACAGGATAAACTCTACCTAAGTTTTCAAAAACAATAACTTGGATTTACTTTGATTCTTTGATTTCATCATGAATTCACTAAACAAATCAATGAATCCCTGAGTCTATCAGTCAATCACTTAGGATGAATAACGTAATTCCTTATTATCTTCCAAAACGGTGTCGGTAATAAAAAAATAGCTTGATTACTGATTATGAATATGATTATGAACAGAAAATTAAATATATACATTTTGAAAACTTGTAAAACAATAATATGAAAAGAACTACACTCCGTTTTCAGTGCATTTACTCGCTTTTGCAAGATATTCTTCATATTTTTTGGAGTTTCCTGCTGCCTTGTAAGTATTCGCCAAAGCAATAAACGTCCTCTGAATTAATTTTCCATTTACTTTATTTTGTAGTTGAGACTCAAGTTCTTTCAGCACCTCCAACGCTTTTTTATGGTTGCCAGTTTTCAGATATTGCTGTGCGATGTCAACCTGAAGCGACAGATATTCAGGATGATCTTTGCTGTAATTTAGCTGCATTGCCTTAAGCGCCATTTCATACAAAGCGATACTTTTCTTGGGATCATTAAGCTGCCCATACGTGTCTCCGAGACATCGATAGCTATTTACGATTCTATGATGATTTGAACTCAGCGTACTAATTCTAATCGCTAGCGCCTGCTGATGATAGTGCAGTCCTTTATCATACTCTTTAAGCCCGCAGGAGATCGTTCCTAGCAATTCGAGGACATCAGCTGTTGCAGGAGAATCCTCTTCTGCTTTTCCTTTGTGCGATTTGATGATTTGAAGCCCTCTTTCCGTCGCCTTCTTCGCCTGTTCTAAGTCCTTTTTTGCCTTATAAATATGACCGAGAAGAATCAACACTTGTGCCTCCTCAGCTGAATCACGACCTAACGAGTCTTGATAGGCAGTGAGAGCATCTATAGCCGTTTTAAAAGCCTCATCCGGTCGTTCCTTTAGCAAGTGAATCCTCGCGATACTAAGCTGAGTATCGGCGACTTCAGACTGAAAAGGACCATATATACTCTTGGAAATGCGAAGTGCAGCTTTCAGATCTTCAAAGCTCTCATCTAAATGTCCGAGCGCCAGCTTTACTACACCGAGCTTATCATAAACATAAGCAATGTCAGAGGGTTTCCCATTCCATTTTTGTAGCACCATCAAGAACTGCTGAAAGCATTCCAGAGAGTTTTTGAAGTCTGATTTTTCATAGAAAACCTCGGCTTTTTCGACAATATCTAACGCCTCTTCGATCTCCTTCTTTCTGGGTGATTCCTCATCGTATTTTTCGAGAATAATCGATAAAGACTCAACAACTTTCTCCAATGAAGGCCGATTGAATTGGTCCAACGCTAGCATTGACTTAATCAGCGCGCCCACATCGAAACTAATTTCCTTCTTCATAACTTGAATCATTTCTTGGAGCTCTTGCTGGTATATGGGATGCTTTGGAGATACCGATCTGATGGCATGCGTATCAAGCCCGAAGATCTCAAGTCCAAGAATGCCAAGGCTATATACGTCGCAAGCAAACTGGTCTATATTCTGTGTTTCGTTCAGCTCGGTGTCGATTTGCTCAGGAGCTAAGTAAAAATACCCTCTTATATTCTCCATGCTCAAATCCACCGAACCTTTACTCTCTTTTTTCCCTTGCGAAGTCTCAAAATTCCCAATTTTATAAGTCTCATTGATCAGAAAGATGTTAGATGGCTTGATATGTCCATGAAAAAGACCAAATCTAACCTTTGCTGTGAATAGGGCATGAGCTATTGAGTGAAAGATGCTCAGAGCCTGCAGAAACGAAAACTTTTTCTTCTCGAGTAAGGCGTCGGAGAGAGTGCCTTCGTCAAAATCGGTGCTATAGTATAATAGATACGGCTCTTCATTGGCACTTGTATGTATATCGTATAGAGGGACAATGCTGGGATGCTGAATGGTCTGCAGCGCTTTGAGAACGCGCTTAGAAGTTTCGAGTTTTTCGATTGTGGGAGAGTTTATCAGTTTAATTGAGACTGACTTATTATTCTTTGGATTTCTGCCAGTGAGAATGGGCCCTTTGTCTTGTTGTACCCATTTGAGATCTGTATAATGCTCTAAGGATTGGCAGAGTTCTTCTTCCTGCGGCAGATTGCTCAGATTGCTTAGGAAAGAATTGAATGACTCCATCCTTTGAGAGGATTGTGATTTAATTAATTTAATGTACTGATTTCCAGCGCATTGTTTATTATAATTTCCAGTAATTCTTTGGCTGGAAACACTCACGAAAAAAGCTGAGACCAGGGCTTCCTCTAGCTAAATGCTTGAATGTAGCAAGTGTAATTATGTTGGGATCGAATAGTAATAATGGAATTAGCTACCAATTTCAATGTGCTAGGTCTGAGATTCTCTATAAAATTTGAGGATTATTTTAATCTAAAGCGAATCAATAGACGCTGTTTCTATTTTATCAAATTTATGAGCGAGCCAACACGAGGATGCATTTAGGCTAGCGAAAATTAGTGAAAATTAGCGAAATACTATTTTTTTGAAGTCAATATGAAAATTTTGAAAGTCTGACAGGCATAATATATGCAAAAAGGAACTTGCACTAACAGCAATTAAGTTATTTGAAAAGGTTCTCCACGAAATATGCTTTATATCAAACTTCCAATTAGCATTGATGAGATGAAAACCCCTCTTCTCATCTTTCAGAAGTCTTTTGTAAATATTTTGGACTACGTAAGTTACCTCTTTATCTTTTCTTATGCTGGAAATCGAAATCATTGCATTATTTTACATTGTGGGGGTTGTTACGGTTTGCTTATTTAATTTCTCCTCTGCAATCAAATCAATCTGATTTTCTACAACCATTAAATTGTATCCGTGTGCGCTTTTTCGCTCCATGTTTTCAGAGTTGCAAGCGGATCTTCATTGGTATTATCATACATGAGAAGAACAGCATCGGCTTCTTGGTAGATATTTGCCACTGCATGAAACTTCTCTAAGCCCGCTGTGTTTCAGATCCACAATTTTACTTTTTCGTCATTGAAAGTCGCAATTTTTGTTGCATCATCAGCTCCAATAGTCGCGGCGCTATTCACATTGAATTCGCTGGCCACGTACCATCTGACTCTTCAAGCTGACTTTTCCAACAGAAGATTCTCCTAACTTTTTTAATTTATCTTGACTCTTTAAATTAGTACGCGCAATTTAGAAAAATAACCCTATTTAATTCTGATGCTTGAAAAGTGCGCGTATAGTTTTTTGTTTTCTTTTTGGAACTATAACTCTTAACTCATTTCTTCTTGAGTCTTAAGATGAATACTGACTCATTTTAAGAATGAATCTCATCTTTAAGGGAGCGACTTCGAAATGAACTAAATAGATCGAAATCAGCAGAATTCATAAAATATGATGATAGCGATGAAAATTCTATCTGAGAATAAGGATTAAGGAGTTTCCTTTAAGCAATTGTTATTTCGTTAACAATTTTTTGAATAATAAGATGTAATGAAGTTTTGATTTGTCCCAGGAACGGAGTGATGTGTCAGCAATGAAATAAAATTGAAATCTGCCTGCCAACTGAAATTGGCAGTCAAGCTTCTCTTTACTTAGCAACAATTCCAAATGTTTTAGCGAGCAAAGCAAACTCATTTCACTTCTCAGCCTTGATTATTTGGCCGTCGAAAGAGACCAAATTGGTCAAAGGGGCGAATCTTTTACTGCTTAACAGACTAGATGAATCAAATTTTTTCATCCCCTACGCTTAGCAGAGTAAAAATGTGAGATTTAATTTGTGGTGCTTTTATTTGCTGTATTGCCATCAGAACACCTCTCTTTATCTTTTCACTCACATATTCCTAATGTATGAGACATATGAGGAATGACTAACATTAATCCCCCTCAATATACATCGATTCATGGTTCATACATTCAAGATTCTGCTTCATGAATGGCAGTGATTATGTTTAGATTTCGTATAAATTCTCATAAACTCAATAGGTTTTTCAGTTTCCACGCTCAGCTAGAGGGCTGTTGCAGGATTTTGTATCAATAACGAAAAAGGAATGCTGGCTATTACATATCTTAAGAAAAGATATTTTTTGGTACGAAATCTTCTGAAATAAATTTTATTGAGCGCGAAGATTCAAATCGCGTTTAACAAATGCACATTAGAGGCGGCTTTTTCAAAAGAAATCGCATATCTGTTAAACCGTATAGGAGGGAAGATTACCAAACTGATCGATTTAAAAGGGAGCGCAATTAAATCCGCATAACAATTGCTATTTTTGCGCGAAAAGAATGACTGAACTCCTCCTCTCTAACCCTCTTCCCAGTCAAGTCCTCGAAACCCCCATCAAGATCGAATATGAGATCACACCACATGGGTTCAACTCTACCAACTGCTTGCAACTCACGCAGGAGAACCCTGGAACAACCACTCCAAAGAAGGCCATTTTTACTATCATTCGCAAGAAAAGCAGTTTAAAGTAACTCGCTTATCCAAGCTCATAGCCCTAACTTTCTACCTTCATTTCATAGACTTAAGAAGAATGACTCTCAAGTTTCACAATTATCTGAGAATCTGAGTCAAACACCAGTTAAGAAGTATAATCGTAAAGAGAAAAGCTTGGGAGAGCTTAGTCGCAAGCTTTTAATGAGATATGGTCGGTTAGATGACTGTATGCTGTACCTGGATCAGGTCACGCTAGATTTAGGTAAAAAGTTCGCCAAAAATTTGGCTCCCTAATAAAATTTAACAGGCGTGGAAAGACGAAGGATCTACGATGTGATCAATATCCTTGAGAGCTTGAAGGTTATCTACCGAAAAGGCAAGAACAGTTACCAATGGAGAGGGCTTCAACCTATCCGCTCCACATTGGAAGAGGTAAACACGATTGAATTAGCCATTTTCAAATCATTCTTTTCTATTTGGTTATAGTTGAATACAAAGCAAGAGGAGATCGTCGAAGAGACACGTCAAGAAGGTGGCTTGGTAATTGAAGACGAGAAGGATTCTACTTCCAAAAGGTATTTCTTGAGATTGGAGAGATATTTAATTCAAAATCGCTTAGTAAGAAGGAAAAGTCACTGGGATTGCTGTCCACAGGCTTCCTGAAGCTGTTTCTGGGCTGGAACTCAACCTTTTCGTTGGAGCAGGCAGCGCAGCGTCTCTCGATCCGAAGCAAAGAGGGAAACCAAATTAAAACTAAAGTACTATCACTGAAAATTCTTCTTTAGCTAATCTTTTCTCCTACTTAAGGTAAGAAGACTGTATGATATAGCTAATGTCTTTGCCTCCTTGGGACTGATCAAAAAAACGCTGACTGAGAACAAAAAGCCCGCCTTTACCTGGATAGGAATTTCGGGACTAAATCAATTTATAAAGAGGCTCAACAGCTCTGAGGACGAAAAAGAGATTTTTGTTTCCAAGCCAAGCAAAAAGAGCTTGCTGAAGTCAATCAACAATCAGAAGGAATCTCTTCGCAAAACACCCACAGGGACCACAATAAAATCTGCAGATAGCGCGTTTAAGAGTCATGCCGCTGTCGCTGCAGCTACCAGCAGCTGCCAACTCAAATTTACGGATAATAATTCGCTTTTCAAAAGCTTTTTGGAGTTCTTACAAGAGAAAATTACGACTTACAGCTCAAATGAAAAAGCATCGCATCTTGACCTTAATACTGAAGAAGGCTTAGCACAAATGTGCTTGAATGCCGTTAAGCTCACCACTGTAAGCATACCTATACATTCAGCATTTAGTAACTGAGTTCTTCTTTTAGGAAAGCGCTAGTTTCGAAGAGCAGACTCCTTTAAAGGACTCTACAAACCAAAAAGTCTCTAGAGCACAGAGCTGTGACACTGTGACCAGAACTCCGACTCTGAACCCGAGACCTGAGTATGTACTCGAAGATTGCGATGCTACGGTCAAAAAGAAGTTATTTAAATCACAAAGTTTTGTTGTTTCGCAATACCCTAACTCACAAGAATCGCAAAAGACACAGTTATTGCCAATTGGTGGCAACACGCAATAATAAAGAAAGAGAGACAATATTCTGACACTCTTCAAATTATTGACACTCTTTGCGTATATTGTGATTTTATTCTTCGTGCCGGAGTTTTTGTATTCGTGATTTATATGTATTAGTTGCTATATTTTAAATATTGACTGCTAGTTACCCTCACATGTTTTTCGAGCTGCTTACGGGATCCCCTTAACGACGAATTTTTTCATATTGATCTTGTGTGTTTCTTTAAATCATGAAGAAAAACTCTGAATTAGAACTTCAAAATTACATGTTAATCAAAACTAAGGTATACAAAGGCATATATATATATTATTGCTTGTAGGTACTTTTTAGATTGCTGCAGATTTACTTTCAAAAGGGAGTGTTATAAGAGAAAATGAGATTGTAATAGTCAGATTGAGTCTGGTATGGACATGAGTCAATTATAACATCTATATAGTCTTCGACGACATAGATTGAAATGAATAAAAAACTATAAGGATTTGATAATCTTAAGTATAATCTACAGAAAATTAGTGAAGTAAGGAGTTTGCTTAGCTGCTAATTTTCAAAGACTCTACTCTTGTTTCAAAAAAGAATAGCAAATCGCCCGCAACGACTCGCAGGAGGTAAATTCCCTGAAATCGTTCATGAGAAACTCTTTGTTGAATTCATCGAACTTATCCCACGGGTAGAGCTCTGAGTCATCCTGAGAAAGTATCATGGTCTTCTTAGCCGTGATAAACTCTGGAGAATACTCTGGATGTCCTTGAAGGCCTAAATACCGTCCGTTTTCAGAGACAATAAATTCATTTCTGCACGTATTGCTGCTCGCTAAAGTCCGGAATCCTAAGGGAAGCTCTGTTATCTCGTCTCCATGAGCTTCAACAATGGAGAGTCGAGCCTTCGCATCCGAGAGTCCTTTCTTCACGAATGGAAGTTCAAAAAACTCGTCCGATGGCTTTAGGGTCTCGGAAGCACACAAATAGAAGTTTGGATCTTTTTTCCTCGGTTCCATCTTGTCAACCTTCCCTCCCAAAGCCTCGCAGATGATCTGCGCACCAAAGCAAATCCCCATCATTCGAACTCGTGGGTACTTCTTATCAAAGTCTCGAATCCATTGCTTGAGTTTCCCGATTCCTTCATGTGGGTCATACACCGATGAGCTGCTTCCAGGGATGACAATTGCCTTTACGTTTCTCATTTGCTCTTCGCTTGGAAACTCATCAATCGCAGCATTATAGTGTATCCATTGTTCCCCAGCTCGCCTGAATAACCCTTGGAATAGCGCAGGGAAATGGAGATACAGCGGATCGACTGCGGTCGCTTTATCGACGGGTTTGCAGGAAAGAACGATAAAAGTCTCTCTTTTTACGTCCGTTTCTCTCGCCAGCGAAGCTATTTCAATGTGCAAAGGAATATCGTACTCGTTAGCCAATACGCTCAATGCCTGTTCAGTTTCCTTGGATTTCTTCAAGGTCTCGTTAGTTACCCACTTAAAATGGGTAGTTTTGAAGCATTTTAGATTCTCGACTTCGAATTTGGGGATTTCGAGTAAAAGAATGAGCTTGCCATGCATGACTTCGATGGTAAGGCTGTTTTCGACGAATTTACGAATCCATTCAAAGAACTGGGATTGATCCCACATTTCGTAGAATGTCATTCGTGAAGGTAGTAAGTTATCTTCGGTTAGTTTTTCTCCCTCCAAGAGTCTTTGCAAATTGCAGTCTGAAAAGCATCCTCTGAGTTGCTGCACCATGATTCGTGCTGCAGCAAGAATGCTTGTGCTGTCAGCCTCGAGGATAGTGCCGCTAATCTCGTGATAGGAGATCTCTTCCATGCTCTTAGTCAGAAGAAATTCAAGTGAGCCTTGCTCGTTGTAGCAGTACAAGAGAATGCTCACTGATGTGAAAGGGTTATATTCGTCCTTTTTCACAGATTTAAATGAAAAGTTTTGCATGGAAAAGCAACTTGAGTTCCACTTGAAAAGTTTTGAAAAATTAATTATTATCGCAGTCAGAGAGGTAAAGAAGGGTTCAATGTTTCGATTATCTGCACTGCTTGTTTTTTGTGATTCTTGAATAAATATTTTTTGACGAGAGAAATTTCCGATTACTCTGTTTCCATCCGAAAAATAAACTTAAAATAATTATCGGAAACTTCTTTCTGTTTTCCACTCCTTACCGCTGATCTTTAGCAAATATCAACCTTATTTTTTGAGAAAAGGGGAGCTTAGCTCCTACTTGACTTAGCTCCCATTTGATTATTTTCCATACTGATGGATTATCATGATTCACACACAACTGATTTTGAGAAGCATATTTTCAGATTCTGACAATTATTGACGGAGTAGTCTTAAAATATTTTTTAGGAACTGAAACAAATCATGTTGCCTACAAAAACAAAAGGCAATAGCTGACATCTTTTTGTTGTTGGGTTCCTCCTGAGCTCCAAACAAGGTCCTGGAGTATTCTTGAAGAATGTATTCTGTTTACTGTTGATATAAGTCAACTCGATGTTGCTACGTGGGTTTAATCTAACAAATTGCTTATTGAGAGGATGATTTAGATTCCTTCGAGAAAACTGACCGAAATTCAGAGTAGAACGTTAAGAGTTATCTGAGATACGAATCTGAAACTGATCGTAGGTTTGGGATCTCCGGCTTAAATAGAAGAACTCAGAAAGAAATGCATTATATAGATATATGTGGACTTATATTATTATCATTTGTGAATATCGTTAGTTCAATTTGATTGCTTTTTGACGAATTTAAATTACAAAGCTTGCATCAAGCCTGGTTAATGGAATTCTAATAGAAGCGCGTTGGAGAAAGTAGTGGAATTACCTGTTATGAAAATATTTTAATTCTATTGAGCTTCTGACAAAGTCTTTGGTAATTCGTTATTTTCTTCTGAATGCTTCTTTAATTAGACTTAGAATGTCTTCCATTTCAATCTGAATTCTAGAAAATTGCTATCACATAAAACTCACTTGTAGAGTGAGCTTTACATTATAAAAAACAGACCAATTCATACTTAGTATCCTGAATTATTGTGAATTTAGCCCTTCAATCGATGTGCTTACTTCTGGAAAGAAGCGCTATCAACAACAAAAACTGAGATCAATAAAGTTTCTTAAATTCCAAATGAGTTCACGTTTCAGCTTCCAAAAAGAACCAAGAGTTACTTGAACTGTTATTATTTTAATACTAGTCTTACTCAGCTTGATCAAATTCGTCTTACTATTAAAGAAGTAATTGCCTGAGAGACAGACTACAAGCTGTAGATCGATATTAAGACAGATATTTATAGCAATAGCTTCAGTAAAGTTTTTTTTCTTTCTGGAGCAACATTTTTCCATTGATGCTACCATTGAATCTAAGAATTACATTGAGTAATATTGCTCAAATACTATGTTATGACTAATTAATCTTGAAAATATTTAAATTTATTGCGAAACTCACGCTCCCAATGCAACCTCTCTTCTTCGGAATATGTCTCTTTGGTGTCCTCTTAGGTATGTCTGGCTGATAGCACCTATTTTCTTTAGCCTAACACTTGCTAACCCCTTCTAGTATGTCTCGGCCAAACAACACTTTACGTAGACTCAGAAAAAGGAAGTGACTCGTGGTCTGCTGGCTCGAAGGAAGCTCCTTATAAAACTCTTGATTATGCATTACGTAACGTGAAAGGCAATGCAACCATTGTCTACCTCAAAGAAGGCCAAATATTCTCAGATCTCAAATCTCAAGTTGTGCCAGTCGATAATAATCTCATCATAAAGTGAAAAAATTGCCTCGTTTATACAGAAGAAATAATTTTTGATTAGATGCTGGACAATTGATGAGAAACCTCCATCATTAAGTTCCTATGCGAGTATTCTCTTTAGCCGGCCAGATATTTCATTTTCTGTGACCGAAAGCTTACAATTTGACGGTATTCGATTCCAGAAATCAGGAAACATCTATAGTTCCACTCTCATTAGCATAGCTACGGGCGCAAGATTGATTTTACAGGTGATTCTTGACCTCACATTTTGAGTGAATTTCAAATTTAGAGTGTTGAATTTAGCAATTACTTATTTGATGGATCCAATCCTTTACTCGCAAGCGGATCGGCTTACTCATCAATTAGCATAACAAATACCATTTTCAGAGGATTGGAACTCAACTCAGCCTCTTTTGTCATACTTTTGAATGGTGGCAACTTTACAATGAATGGTGTCATGATGACGTAATGAAAAATAATATCATTCAATTTTCTCATTTATTTCAATAAATAGAAATTGCACTTTTCATGGTTCTCCAGCGTTTGCCCTGAATGGATCGTTCTCATTCAGCCTTTACAACTCAACATTTGAAAAGAACACGATTTACGATAATCCTCTTTTTTTATTTCACACGGAAACAAGATATCCCCTTCAAATCGATTCTGTGCTCTTCAAAGTAAATGATCCAAATGATCATTCCAATTTTATTGATAATTCTCTTTTCTTTTCTTTTACATTAGAGCAACAACGTTTCATTACGGCACTTAGTCTCATCTACGGCCAATCTTCTGTCCTTCAAAAGTCAAGCATCAGAGTATTGTTAACTATCATCTGCACTGCTAACAATTTTGCTGAAATTAGTATATTTTTGGCAAATTCTCGCTTCGAAGATAACTTCATTTCCGAAAACACTTCAGTCATAGAAGCTGCTGGAAATCAATTTATCGTTACAAGTATTATATCTTTATAAATTTTGAGGCCTCACAGGATACTAGATTGTACCTTTGAGAATAATAGCAAATCATACTTTGAGATCAGCTCCAATCAGAAAGAAAGGGATCCTTACCATCTACTCAACAAATGCGAGCATAAAAACCTCAAATTTTTCTTCAAATCGCAATGATAAAGGAGGAGCTATCTTCTTCCAAAGCAGCTCCAAGCCATCTCGTCTGTCGATTTCACAAACAGGATTCAAAAAGAACAAGGCACTCTTTGGAGGGTCGATCTATGTCCAATCAGAATCCCATGGCTTGGATATCAAAATCGACGGCTCATACTTTTCCGCAAATAATGCTGATAATTTCGGGGGTGCCATTTACTTTTCCTTATCAGGCAGCAACGATCAAGTATCTTGCTTACTTTCAAGGAACATCTTCGTCGTAAATCAAGCTGGAGGTGGGCAAAGTGATGGGTCTGGTGGAGCGATTTATTTCGGGTCTGCGGGAAGATTGTCACTCATCAATAACACGTTTGAGATAAATACCGCAATAACAGGAGGTGGAGCGTTGTATTACGAAGGAGGGTCTGTGCTTTATTCAGCAGGGAATATTTTCAGTGAGAATGAAGCACATGATGAGACTGGAGGCGCAGTTTCAGTGTCTAACGCTGACTATACCGATGAAAATAACACCTATCTAGGTAAAGTCCTTTGCTTGAGTAGGTGATTGAGATATCATTAGATAATTCCGCCTTCCGTGGAGGCGCAATTTATGTGGTGAATAATCGAAACTTTACTTTGAACAACACTCGATTTGAGACGAACACAGCTACATTCAGAGGTGGATGTCTAGAAGGATGGGTTGTTATAAGATTAATAATTATTAACTCAAATTTTTCGGTATGTTTTGTTCTGATTTCAGGTTGTTTCAATTGATTTTTTAAACAGAATTGCAAGGTTCATCAGGCAGCTGGAGCGTTATATGTCACTCGAATCAATGGAGGAGAAATCAATGACACGTATTTTAGTCATGGTTCTTCCAATACTGGAGGTTTGATAGAGATATCAGAAGCCAATGATTACGTTGGAGCTCTGAAGATCAGCCGTTGCCACTTTTTTGGCAATGCTGTTGAATTACATCTCATCAAGATATATTATGCAGATGTCACACTGAATGATTGTACTTTCACAAACAATAAAGGCGCACTCATCAACATCGAGCAGAATTGGTATACAGAAGCACGACTCGCGAGATTATATGCTGTGAATACGTCTTGCAGCAAAAGGATCCCTGGGTGCTTCTTGGACGCCAGAGGCAGTGCTAAAGTTACTTTAGAGGAGATAACTGTCGTCAATATGACAATGTCTTCTGTAAACTCGGCTGTGGTACTAAACTCGCTGAAAGATTTAAAATTAGTCAACTCAGCCTTCTCAAACATCTCTGGGTCGGAGCGTGGGGCCTGTCTTTATGCATCAGACAATTTCAACAACAATTTAATTGCGAATTTCTCTGTCTATAACTTTACTTCCGGTTGTATGCTCATAGAAAACTCTGAAAAGATCTTTATTAATAATTTTTCTGCTTACAATTACGGCGAGAAGAAGATAAATTCAGAAGATACTACACAAGTGATCTCTGTGCTCCAATTGAAAGATGCCAAGAATATTCGCCTCTCAGACATTCAAATTAGAGGAAACAAGTATCTCTCGAGATCGAAAGGTGGAGCTTTACATTTCAGCAATTGCAGGAATATTACTATAGCCAATGCAACCCTTGAAGACAATTTAGCCGAATTTGGCGGTGCATTGTTTATCCAGAATACCACTGGATTAATCAAAAGAGCTACTTTTGTAAATAATAGCGCTGCGCAAGGGGGTGGATTGTATGCTGAGAACTCTTCGAGCTCTGGACAGGGGACACTTACACTCTCAGAACTGAATTTTACAGGAAACCGTGCCTATTTAACTGGTGGAGGAGCTCATTTTGAAGAGATGAATAATCTTACCTTGAAAAACACAATATTTCATCGCAATACGTGTCTTCGGAGAAAATCCTTATCAATCGCAAACAACTCAAGAGGAGGGGCCATCTACTATTCATGTGAGCAGCTTCTTTATCAAGCTGTGGTCGAAGGGCTAATTGTTACGAATAATTCAGCTGATATAGGAGGGGCGATTTATTTTAACAACTCTATTTTTGATCCAACCAATGGCAGCAACTTCACCAATAACTCAGCGACAGGATTAAACGGATACGGACCCACTTTTGCTTCTTCCCCGATACAAATACTACACGGAGAAGAATTGGAAAACGACGCAAATACAACAGTCACTATTTTCTTAGAAAATGGAACCTCCATGTCTCGTGCCCAGTTCGTCCGAGCATTTTTTATTGATCCGATAAACCTGACTGAAACTCGTAATTGGAAGCGATTTGTTGATCCCAGGACGAACCTGACTCTTCCAATGAGCGTAGATATCAGATATACAAACCAAAGAGGAGGATCACCACTTTTCCGTGCTCTGTCTTTCTACGCTCTGGATTATTTTGGGCAACAAATCAAAGTGGATAACGAGACATATCACTTGAAAGTCGAGCCGCTTTCAAGCAATAGTTCTTTTGAGAATAGCTATACAGTTAACTCCGTAAGTGGAGCTTTCCTTTTCTTGGGCAAGTTCAGTGCTTATCCAGGGAAAAGCATCACATTGGGTGTTCAAACTAATCTTGAGTGTCTCCTTTTCGATAGTACAAACATCCTCGTTAATATATCGTTCAAGCACTGTGATGTTGGAGAAACCATCCCGCATGGCTCTGAAATTTGTTCAAGTTGCCCTCCTTCTTCCTATTCCCTCACAAACGTTTCAAACTCCAGTTTCATTTGTAAATCTTGCTCGAACATGCCTGGATTGATGTGCAAAAAAGGTGGAAAAGACCTCACTGTAGGCCCAGAATACTGGCGCTCTGATGCTTACTCACTAAATGTAATTCGTTGCCCCAATCCAATTGCTTGCACGCCCCAGACTCCAGACACGACTAATTGCTCGAATAAAGACCCCAAAAAACTTCAACCAAGGGTTATTCGAGAGACATGCCAGACCAACAGCGACCTTTCCGATTTTCAAGCCGTTTATGCGAACTGCGCGTCAGAAACCCAAAAGAAACTTGTTGAGTATTGCGTAAAAATCCAGGATGGGACCACTACGGGCATATGCAACCAAGGGTACAAAGGCGTCCTTTGCACTGAATGCGAAGAAGGGTGGGGTAAATCGCAGACCTATGAGTGTGTAAAATGTGAGTCTACATTCTCTTTCTTCGCGCAGATGATCCTAGCTGCGTTATTCAAGATAGGGCTAATTTGCTACGCGATATACAAGTCTCAGAAAGACAACCTTCATTCAATAGCATTAAGGGTCCTTATAACCTTTTTCCAAATCGAGAGCATGCTGTTTGAGGTTCCTATGATCTGGCCTTCTTTCATCGTTGAGATAAAAAACATTATCACTTCGCTCTTTAGCAGCGGCGTGAGCCCTGGCAGCTATTCCTTTGATTGCGTTTATTATTGGATTGGCTTGTCTCCAAGTTTGAGCTATTTTGAATCAAATTCTTTAATGTCGTTCTTTGCTCCTTTATTATGGACAGTGGCGGCAGGGTTTTTCCTCCTACTGAGAAAATATGTTTCCAAGAAGCATATAACATGGCGAGAAGCCCAAGATATTCTCATTACCACCTTTATTGTGACTTACTTTTACTATTGGCCAGCCATAATCACAGCTGCCTTCAAAACATTGCATTGTATTGACATTGGGACCGGAGAAGTGCAGGATTACAGACTATTAACTTATCCCAACATCAGTTGTTCGTCGGATCGGTATAAAATGATTCGGCTCTTCGGAATAAGCGCGTTGATCCTTGCAGGACTTGTACTCCCAGCTCTGCTGTTTTTGAAGTTGAGAAAGAATAAAAATTCGCTTGATGATGAGAGTATTATGAAAAAATTCGGGTTCCTCTATCGCGGATATTACGAAAAATACTATTCTTGGGAGTTTTTGATTCTCATTAGAAAAATGGGTCTGAGTGCCACCTCTGTTTTCCTTGCGAGACATCTCACGCATATGTGCATTACCATATCGATCATCATTGGAGTATCAACAATTATCCAGCAGAGGTTTGCTCCGTTTAAAGATAAAAGATTGAATAAAATGGAACTGAATGCATTGTTCAGTTTGGGCGCGATAGCCTATGGCTGTCTTTATCATCTAAACTTGGCGGATGAAGTCTCTACAGTATGTTTTGCAGCGCTGGCAATTGCTGCGACGCTGTTTTTCCTTCTTCCTTGGATAAAGGTGTACGTTGGAATAGTATGGATAAAAGTCGAACCAGCTTATCGTTCAGTGAAAGTTCATTCCAAAAAATGTTGGGGTTACTTGAAGCGGGTCTGTGCGGCGTGCTCAAGGCGTGTATTCAGGTCTCGATCTGAGAATTGGCAGACAGATGCCGATAGTGCTGATGAAATTGTGCCCGAAATTGATCAGGTAAAAAAAATGAATTCTATTTTGTATTCATAATGTTGTGTTTAATAAGGAAATCAAACGTAACCTCTCCGATGGTGAAGACTTAACGGAATCAGAAAATGGCTCCTTGAGAACACATCTTCTCTTTAAAGAGTCAGTAATTCATTCCAAGTTGCTCTAACAATTTTCTCTATTAGTTTTTTTGAATTATTTTTTTCATTCATAGGATCAAGTGAATCTTGTAATTTGAGGAAAAAAATTTAAGAATATCTTATAATACAGTTCTTGGAAAAATATGACTTCTCTTTGCTCGATAGCGCTCTATTGATTGCGTGGCTAAAAAATTAATATATCTTCAATGATTAATGCTAGATATCGTGGTTGGTTTGCATTGTAGTTGAATAGATGATAGATAATGATCTTAATTTTTAATGCTCGACTAGGAGATAGAGAATCTTGGATTTCACTCGCGAAACTAAAATCGTTGGCTATGGGAAAGCTCCATAGATGCCTTCTGTTCCAAGCTATTGTAGTAATATTGTGAAAAATAATGAATTTAACAATTTTGTAGAAAAAGAGTTTGATCAAGATTTTCAGATTAAGGAATTCAGATTTAATACGACATTATTGTGCCAAATAAGATTCGATTTCTACTGAATAAGTAGTAATAGAAAATTATTCTTCATCAAAAAGAGAAAATGGAAAATATTAATGATAGCTTCCAAGATCAGTCGTTTCCCAGTTCTGAGAATCAGCAACTGCATGTAGCTCTTCCTCAAAATATGATTTCTGAGGAAGATAGTAAAGAAACTGTCATAGGATTTCGAATAAAAGAGATGTAGGGCAGCCAGTCAATTCACAGCAGCTCCAAAGAAACTATAACAGTGAGTGATTTCATTAAATTTGAAAAGAGTGCAGATAATACGGCTGAGAAAAATTCGGAGTATCAACAATATCAGTCAGTTTCGAAGGAAGAAAATTCGATTTCAGCAAATGATCTGGACGGGTTTGCTGTTAGGAATTCTTGCTTGTTACAAGAGAGTGTTAGCCCTGAATTATCTATCATTAATGAGAAGTTTAGTGAAGGAGGTAGCTCGTTGATGAGTGCAAGGTATGAGATAGAAAAGGAGTTAGACTTGCTTCTTCAGAATGCATGCCTCTACGGGAAACAGTGCCAGAATAAGAGCACCTGCAAGGAGGCACATTATGAGAGGCTGTGCTCTACCCAATAAAAATGCTTACACGAAGGATATCTACGCTGCAATGATGCTCACTTTGCGAGTATAGAGAATACCATCGCCGAAAACGGCGACCAAACTCGTAATTTTTATGGAGTTATAAAAGACTGCCAAAAAATTTTGTTGAACTAGGAGAAAAAAGTATTCGTTTTCGATAGTTAACAATCAAGTAAACTTTGATGCAATCATCTGTGAACTACTTTTCAGAACATTCAAACAAGTTTTATATAGATTCTCAAAACAAAAAAAAAAGATAATAAAAAATTTGAAATCCTCATTTTTGCGTGGAAAACATCTAGTCTCACCTAGAACAGGTGCTGAATTTGTAAGTCCCTGCGTTCTTTTCAGAGCGGATGAGCGATAAATAAGTCAGTGCGAAGAGAATTGTCAACTCCTCTGGATATAACAAATCTTGGGTTTTGTCATGAGGTTCACCATCTTCAAAAAGTTCCTCCATTATTGGAACTCCTAATAATTTCAAGTAGGATAGATTTGTTGATAAAATTAACGTTCTTTAACAATCAAAATGAGGAATACATATATCTCATTTTCTAAGCCTGTGACGTCTAATGCAGGTGTACCTTGGAACTGTTTCTAAGTGAAAAAAAATCACCAATGATCGAGGTCAGATTACAATAGGTATAGTATTTCCAATTAAATAAAAAGAAGCGTATGGCAAAAATTACCAATGACGGAGATT
>ENA-UOTZ01000982-UOTZ01000982.1-compost-metagenome-genome-assembly--contig:-NODE-982-length-21890-cov-10.219686_pt1 | contig 21890 bp, 5 predicted proteins | sample MGYA00238144_ERZ746983 | MGnify/ENA primary metagenome ERZ746983 (study PRJEB28759, sample SAMN06268863) | compost metagenome | isolation source: single cell | place: USA: California, Emeryville, Joint... | reverse complement strand
TCAATGCTCGCAATGGCTCGGTTTTTTCCAATATCTATGTCTGAAAGGAAAAATTGACCTGAGAGGTCTCTATACGTAGTCTTTTTATCATCATGCAAGATAAGTTGCTTCACTCCTGAAAGCACGATATTTTTCGCAATTTCAACTCCTAAAGCTCCGATACCACTCAAAAACACTGTGGCATTGGCTTGCTTTGCGACAGCATCCATTCCCATGGCACCAATATACCTTGACCAACGATCTTTCACTTTGGCATCATCCACACTCAACTCTTTGTATTTCACATCTTGTTCATAGGTAACATCTATTTCATCGAGATTAGCCACTCCTGCGGTCATATTCTCGGTCTTTTGGATGTTTTGATCCTTACCTTTTGTCTTCTTCTTAGGTTTAACCTTCTTTTCTAAGTCCTTTCCTGATGGGGGAGGGAGCTTATTTAATTCGTCTTCAAGCTCTTTGATTGCAAGAGCTAGCATATCTCGATAGGCATACGTAGAGGGTCTGAAGGATTCGCACCAGTTATGGTTATGATCATTCACTAATCCTACATAAGAAGCCTCTCTCACTTCAGCATACTTAAGCCATTTGCGGGTCTCTTCAAGAATCTCATCTTTTTTGAGATAGAAATGTCGTCTAATCACTGTCTCAAATCCCTTGGGTGGATTACGGATCTGGTCAATCATCGCAAATTTAATATTACAATATCTGACAATGTTGCAATAGGCTTCATTCTTTTTCTCCCCTTCTTCTGTTCCGGATTCACCTTCGAAACCTGGCTCGTTGAAATAAACTTCTTCTGACATTATAATTGCTTGAATTGAAACAAGAACTTGGAGTAAGGTAGAGAGTTTTGGATCCCAATTTTCGGTGGAATTTCCTCTCCAAGTACCAAGCAGCGACAAGCAGACTTTGCCGCAAGAGTAGAGATTGGGGTTGAATCGGACTCGACCAGACCCTGTTGTTGTTAAATTAACTTTTGGAGGTGCCTTGGGGTAGGAATCATCAAGATATATATCATACTCGAAAGCTCCATGGCCATAAGGAGTTCCTGCAGAACCCATTATAAGAGCTTTCATGACATCAACTCTGGACTCGTCAACTCTTACGAAGATAGAGTTTGTATGCTCTACAGGGAGAGCATTTGATAGATCAGCTAGTTCTTGAGCAAGTCGAACCATTTTTGTTTGAGGTGGTATCGCGAACGGAATTATATAAGAAGAATAGTGGTGGATAAAATTCTTCCCGGAATCCTTCATATCAGTATAATCGAACCTCAAGTCTTTGAGCAATAATTTATATTTTGTTGGAAGGTCTTTGCTGAGGACATCGGTGTAATTAATAGTATTGGAGTCATCTTCTTCACAAAAAGCCGCCATTGCCTCTTCAACAAAGTTATACGTCTGAACGATTTCTTGGGCTAATTTCTGGTTGATCTGCGCGGAACTAGAAAATTTATTAGAATGATTGTAATTTATCAAGCTTTAAATGCTTCAAACAAAAAAAAAAGAGGAGAAAAACAATCAGCTATGAGAAATTACCTTGTTTCAAGAGCTTCTTTCGGGTATTTGCTGGTATTCTTTTTGCTTGCGGTAGTACCCCAACTCTGGCTTGTCGAATCAAAACCAAAGCCCGTAGTAGGTTGCGGGAATGAAAATGGCTGGAATTGCTCTGGTGAGGCTAAGAACGGGTCTTCAAGTGTGGTTTGAAGCTCAAAAGGGAGTACATTGCCATAAGGATCGAATAGAGGGATCTCAGGTTCCTTTGCCTCGAAACTTTCGCTATCGTCTGCTTTTCTGGCTGTTTCTCCTTTTGATTCCTCTTTCAAATATTTTTGCGTGGCTTTTTTGAGTTTATTTAGGCCAGATTGCTTGTTGGAAAAAGTAACGTCGTTTTCAAAATCTGAATCGTTGGGCGGTATAAGTGGCGACTTTTCTGGAGGATTAATGTTCAGTCCGCCAGGTGCATTGAACCCGCTCATGTCAGCCTTATCAATTGTTGGGAAAAAATCACCTTCATCACTTTCGAAAGATCCCTCAAGATCTTCGTCCTCTTCTTCGTCTTCTCTTTCGTCTTCGTCCTCCTCTTCATCTGATTCATCCTCATCATCTAATTCTTCGGGAATGTCAAGCTCTGAATCTTCAGAGCTTATATCCATTTTTTCCTTCGCAGGTTTTTTAGATTTTTTTTGCTTGTTGGACTCTTTAGGACTACTATCCTTAAGATCAGTTGTTTCTTTTCCTTCAGCAATTTCTTTGTTTTCCTTTTCAGATACTTTCTTTGTAAAGTCAAAAGTGAATCCGCCACCAGAAGTTAGAGCTTTAAAAGCTGGACCACTTTCCGAACCAAGCGACGAAAGATTCGAGAATGATTTGTTTTTCGGAAGTTTTTCGAGTCCGATATCAGAAACTTCTTCAGACATTTTCTTTGCTTTCTTCCCTTTTTTAGGAGGTTTGGGCGATTTGGTTTGTAGACTAGAAGGATTTGAACCGAAGCCAAAAGTTGGATGACTTTGACCGAATGAAAAGCCTGTAGAAGGGATGGATTGTCCAAAGGATGGATGTTGACTCAGAGGCTGGAACTTTGCTTCAAAACCACTAAAACTTGATTTGGAGATCGTATTAGCAGTGAAAGGACTAGTCCCACCAAAACTAAAACCTGAATTGGTCGATGCAAAGGGAGTTCCACCAAATTGATGTTGCGTTCCAAAGCTTGGAGTTGCGAGCTTCTGAGCTGCGGCTGCATTTGATAATTTTTTAGCTTTTCCTTTGGTGAGTTTAGAACTCGACAAGAATTGTTTATTATCGGCAGCACTCATTGGTTGTGGGAAGTGGAGAGCCTGTGAAGGTGGTTGAAAACTGAATCCGAAAGGTTGAGATGTCACAGCAGTTGATTTAAACGGGGTTGCAGCTGGTTTCAACTCTGGAAGATTTGGTTTAAAACCGAATCCAGAAGGTTGAAGTTTCTCGACTGCATTTGTCTGGAAGGTGAACCCTTGAGGCTTTGAATTTGTCAGGGCAGCATTCGAATTATTTGAGAGTGCAGAAATTGGCATGGCTTTCTGTTCCTGGGAAAGCTCAGTTTTGCTTGATGGAGACAGGTTTTCAGTCTTTCCGAACTCTCCGAGTTTGAAGCTCGTTGAAGATTTCATTGACGGTGATTGCTTGGATGTGCCCGAATCGGCTGCTTGATCAGTAGAAATGCTTCCAAACGTAAAGCTCGGAGTTGATGATTGTTGTAGTTGTTGGGATGATTGAGTATTCGTAAAATTAGGCAGAGGTTGTTTTATTTCTAGTTTCGGAGTCTCTCCGAAGCTAAAGCCAATTGAAGGCTGACTTATTTGCTGCGTGGGATTGCTCCCCAAGGTGAAGCTTGAAGTGGATGACTGCTGTTGCTGTGGTAGTTGAGCATTTGCAAAACTGGGATTAATTTGCTTTATTTCTGATTGAGAAGTCCCTCCAAAGGTAAAACCAGTGGTCGGTTGACTTGATTGCTGTGAGGCTCCTCCGAAGCTGAAACTAAAGGTAGGCTGGCTCGACTGCTGAGTAGAAACACTTCCAAACGTAAAGCTTGGAGTTGATGATTGTTGTGGTTGTTGGGATGATTGAGTATTTGTAAACTTCGACGCGAACTGCTTTATTTCTAGTTTCTGAGTTCCTCCGAAGCTAAAACCAGTAGTGTACTGTTGCTGAGTTGTTGACCCTCCGAAACCAAAACCACTGGTAGGCTGAGTTGTTTGTTCTGGAGGAGTACTTCCAGAGGTGAGGCTTGGGAGCAAAGATTTTTGCAGTTGTTGGGCTGGTTGAATAGTTGGAAAGCTTGTTTTATTTTCTGACTGCTGAGGCACATTGCCAAAACTAAACCCTGTTGAGGATGGAATCTGATTTTGATTCGAGGTAGCGTTTCCGAAGCCAAATCCAACCTTTTGTGATACTTGTAGGGTCGCCGCTCCAAAGTTCAACTTGCTAGTTGTTGGTTGCTGTTGAGGTTGGCTGCCGCTGTCGGAGATCATTCCAATCGGGTGCTGAAGAGCACTTCCAAAGCTGAAGCCAGTAGTAGGCGTCAATTTTTGTTGAGTTGTGTCTTCAAATGAAGGCACGCTCTCCAATTTTTGCTGAGATGCTCCAAAATTAAAGTTTGTTGTGAATGATGATGGTGGCAGCTGGTTATTACTTTCTGCAAAACCAAAGCCTGTGCTTTCCTTCATTTGACCGCCCTCTCCAGAAGGAAGACCTTCGGCGGCTTGCTGTTGCTCTACCTGCTTTGTGCTTTGCTTTAATGGTGATATATCTAATTCTAAAGCTGATCCTTCCTTTGATAGCTCAAACTCAACTTGAACATCTTGTTGCGTTTTCATTGTATTTTGAATTTCGTTGGAAATATTGTTAAGCTGTTTGTCGAAAAGATTAAGCTTGTCGTCTGGATAGAGCTGGAGCATTGCTTCAAACTCTTTGTCACCCAAAGGATTAAGTTGAGATAATTTTAACTCCACCGACTCGGGTTTTGATGTCTCATAAGACAACATTTCTGGCGATTTTCCTTCAACAAAAGTAAGCTGCTGGGACTGGGTGAAGTCCATTGCTTCGTGCTGAGGCATTGCCAGACCTTGCCCCGGTGCAAGTGTTTGACCAATTACTTTCACTTTATCAGAGGATGGTTTTTTCTGAAGAGATGGATCTGAGAAAGTAATTGAGGGTAAGTCAGACTGTTGAAGAGTTTGGAATGCAGAGTCTGAAGGAAGTGTTTTTTCGTCCTGTGATGTTTTACCGAGAGCGAATTGATTATTAGCAAAAGTAGATCCAAATGATCCTGTTTGAGGAAATGTGAAAGTGGTCGAATTCGATTTGGGTCCAAATCCTCCTCCAAAGCCTCCTCCAGATGTTGCAGAAGATCCGAAACCTCCTCCCGCAGTCGGGAAAGATCCGCCAGTCGATGAGGTCGTTCCAAAGCTTCCTGAGCCAAATGAGTACGCTCCGAACCCTCCAGAACCAAATGAAGAAGCCCCAAATCCTCCTCCCATCGATGGACTAGATCCAAAGTTACTAGTTCCAAACGCAGGTGCATTGCTGCCAAACCCCCCAAATGAAGGTTGAGAACCAAAACCTTTGGGTGCTGCTGAATTGGAAATTTTACTTGCACCTTTTTTGGTTGTTGCCAGTTTAATGTTTCCTTCAGCTGGTGCTGCCGCCCCAAATCCTCCAAAATGAGGGTTAAATCCTTTCGTTGAAGCTGTTTTAGCGGTCGATTTCTGGAGTTTTTTAAAAGCAGCTTTCTTATTGGGACCTAGACTTAATCCTGGGCTGAATGATGTCGCTCCTCCAAAAGATGTAGTTCCTCCAAATGGGTTTCCAAAAGACGGTGCTCCGAAAGATGACGGGCCTGCAAAGGAATTTCCTCCAAAATTAAAACTAGCACTTGAAGTGCTCCATACGAAGCTTTGCCCATCATTAGTAAAAGGTTGGTATCCGACTCCTCCTCCGAACTGTTGCGATATTTTGCCCTTGGTCGATTTCTTTTCAGGTGATTTGATTCTAAGAAGGAATTAGCAATCATGAATGAGTAGGAGAAGTCAAAAGAGTAAGGCTGTAATGAGAAAAGCAAAACGAAACTAACACTAGTGGGAGGATTGGAAAGAATTTAAACAGACCGCACAAAAAAAAAGTGAAGCAGACACTTACTCAGGCGATTTTTGCTCTGCTGTTGACAATAAACAGTTCAAGAAAATCTGTGCGGTGTCTTTCAAGCCTTTTAGCAAATTGAATACTGAATCCTTTTGTTTTGGTTGATAGTGCGGATCCAGTTCCAAAAGAGCAGGGATCAGTGTCTTATGCTGACTGATGGTCTTTGTGAGTTCTAGACAAAAAAAAAAGAAAGAGAATATATAAAATTTCGATTGAAAAAATGTGAATACTCAGATAGGAGCTATAGAGCTCTGATTCTTTGCCCATATCAAGAAGGGAGCCTGATCTAAAAGCGCTTTCAAGTAGCGGGAGAAGCGCAGATCCACATAACGCGTTTAGAACTTCCTTCGGAGGGGTCCAGTCTCTGGTATCAAGGAAATTTCGAATGATTTCCAGAAGATTGATTAGCTGATCATTTTTCAGTTTTTTCTTCTCTACATAATCTTTGGCGTCCCAGACTTGATTCTGGCCTAAACTGTCGGAAGCATATCCAACACCTTTCTTTTTCTTAATCTTTTTTCTACCATCTTCTTCTTCACCTGATCCTTTGGTTGCTGGTGAAACAGTCGGAGAGGCTTCTTCTTCTTCAATTTTGTCGGTCCATTTACGTTTGAATTCTTTCGACACCGTTTCTATTCTCTCCAATACCCTTACTAAGAACTGCTTTTCAATTGCGATCTCACGTATTTTAACATTGCTATCGACACGGAATACCTCAGCAAGTATTTGATAGCTAAATTTGACGGCTTTTTGTTCTTCTTCTTCCCAGTTTGTGGTTGCAGAGTTAGCAGAGTCATCTGGGAGTCCGGCAAGTATTTGGAACAGAAGATCTATACATTGTCTGTTCTTCAGAAACACCCCGAAATAATTTGGCAACTGCGAAAAACTAGCGAGCTCTTGAATCCAGGCAAGCCAGCGCTTGCTCTTCTCTTTATCCTTCCAATGGGCCAGACTCTTAAGCGTCACGTCAATAAGGTGCTCTACACCGTGATCCTTTTCAAAAGCTGTAAATATTGCCATAGCTGGCATATACTTGAGCTCTGCATCTTGTTGGCTGACTTTCTCTGTTCCTTCCAAGCTCTGATCCTTCTGAGATTGCTGAGAAATCCAATCTACAACATCATACTCAAGATCGATGATATTATTTGATGAAGGGTCATTTTCTGCGAAAGTATAAAGATCTAAAATACTCGTGTTAGGAGAAAGCTGCTCCTGGGTTGGCTTGAATTTCATATTTGTCTCTGAGCCAAGCATTATTTTTGTCAGCTTGTTTACGTTTAACGAAGTAGGTACACTGTAGACCGGATTTACACGATAGAAATCCAGAGGATGGTTCGAAATGTACCAGCTTGGATAGAGAGCACCGGTTTCCATGGTCTTCTTTGAGGCTAATGCCTGTACTTGAGGGGCCTTTGATTTCAATATCCAGTACTCAGCAGATTTAAACTCGAAAGTAAGAGGAGGACTATGTGGTAAAGCTTCAATAGGTTTCATCTGGGTGAAATTTATTTCAGCAAATGAATCCTGATTGGGAGTATGTGAGAAGAAAATCCTCTCAACGCCATTATAGTAGAATGAAATACCTCCACCTCCATCATAGAAATAATGAACCTGCCCAAGTCCTTTAAGTTTGCTGTTGTGGATTTGGGGAACTGCAAAATGCAACGTGAGGTCTTCTTCGTAATAGAAGAGGAAGGAATCACTCGCATTAGGAATCGCAAAAGACTGATCTTGAGAAAATTCATTTTGAGGGTTCGGAGACGGGAGCTCTGGTATGCTTTGCGAACTGAATAACCCAACAATGCAAGGCTTGTTCTTCGTTTGATTCATGCCTTCAGCAAGAACCAAAAATGGTCCCTTTTGACTCATCTGCTGAGCTATCTTGTCCATATTGTTTTCTCGATCAGCTTGAGCGGTGAAGCACAGCTGCCATTCTAACTGAGAAAGCTTCTTGCTGAGGTCTGTTTGTTTTGTGAATTCCTTTAGCTTTTTCAAGAATTCCTCGGTATGGTGCTTTTTTAAGATGTTCGATTTTAGCAGTACCCTTCTCTCGGAAGCGTGACTCCTTGTGTTTGAAAGCTTCTTGTCCCTAGTACTCCATTGCTTAGTTTTAGAATTGTAGGGATGTAAGCAAACAGGAAGGGTGTTCTCAGCATTCAACAAAGGGATAAGCAGATTATTAATATAGTTCATATCTCTCATGCTTTCTAGGTGATGAAGATCCTCTTTTAATATTGCAGCCATTTCAGCTTCGCTGGTTTCGAATCCCAAAACCAGATTCTTGAGTACTTCTACTGACCGAATCAAGATGTCGGGTTCAAGACTTTTCAATATCGAATTACTCGTTGAATCGTTGGTTTTCAGACTGTTGTAGAAGAGTAAATGCCATTTTTTATCAGCGATGATCTTTTTAATCTCTTTGCTATAACTTAAACTGTGAACAAGCAGGAGAGATTGATGGATCTCCGAAAGCATGGTACTATTACCAGCTTGAATTGATGAAACTATTCCTTCAAGGAACTTCTCGAGATGCGGAACAAACCATTTCACAGCTCCCTTTGACCCAATAATAACAGGTCCAGTCATTTTATAATATAATGGCTTACTTTCGCATCGAGTCCATAGATTTTCAAGTGTGTAATGGATAAACTCACCAGGAGTCGTTTCTGTAGTTATGAATGGCTTGGGAGCATACACATAAAGCAAGAGTAGTCGAATGAGAACTTCGTTAAATGCAGACGCGTTGAAAAGCTCAAACGCAGCGATAATATCATCGATGTTCTCCTTTCCAAAAAAGAGAGTTGGAGATTTTCGTTTCCCTTCATTGAGCTGTTGCACAAATCCCTCTGGAAGATATCGTATGGATGAACAGAATATTTCGATGAAGTTAACTAAAGAATTGAATTTATTCAGACAGTCGGTTGTGTTTGCGGAAATGTATTTTTTTAACTCTTCAAGAATGAAGGCACTCATTAAGTTAAGGCGGCTGTCCAAAAGGTTAATATTACACGCTATGATCTCGCCGACTACTTTAGCGTGCTCTCTTGAACGAGAAGTATCGAGGAGCTTTCTCATCATCCAATCGCCCATCTCGTCATTGTGAATTGCAATTGCTAAGAAGACTGGAGTAAGCCAGTGTTCATTAGGAACAAGAAGACTTGCTAGAGAGTCATACGACAACTTTATTTTCGAAACCAAAGTGTCTTTATTCGCAAGCGTTGCTAGTGTTTGGCTGAACTTCGTATTACAAAGCTCTCCTAACACTCGCAAAGCTGAGTTTTCCTGAGTCTTCAACAGTTTCTGGCGGATGTCTGGGAGTCTCGTGGTGTCATAGCCCAGTATTGAAATGAAAGACACAGAAATCGCTACATTGTCGTACTTTTTACTTGCTAACCATGAGGTGTTTTCGATGAATGTTATAACAGGTCTGCGGATTCTAATTTTCAAGTAAGAAATTCTTCTCGTTGAGAGACTCGTAATTGTTTCTTCAACATTTCCCCCCATTCTTCTGATAGTTTGGAAATTCTTATGTAGACATTTTACAGCAAAATCATTGTATCCTTCGTCGTTAATCGGAGACAAAACACCAAGTGGAACCAAATCGTTGAGAGAAGTTCCACCTTCAATCAATACAGAAGAAGGGATCCCAAGAATCATATCTGCAAAATCGTGTTCCGCACTGTTAAAACCGATCGTAATTTGTTTGAGCTCCACCAGTTTACCTAAATTAAATATCCAATAATATTCATTGTAAGTTGGTCCTTGCATCGTCACCACACGAGTTCTTGCTCTAGAGCCTTTCTTATGTAGAGACCAATCCTCAGGAGCACCAGATAAAACTTTCCCTGCTTCGTTTACTAGAAGAAAATTGCTGGCAAACTCTTCTTCTCTCGGGAGTCTGCTGTCTAAATCGTCATCTTTATCTAATGAGACTATCATGGTGGACTCAGGTGACTTAGTTTCTGCCTTCAATCTGCTGAATTTTTGTGTTTGGTTTATATGTCCGAATAAATCCATCCCCTCAAGAAGACTCTTCTTAGAGCTTTCAGAGTTTGGTGTTTTGACTCCCTTTCTATCGGATGACAAGGATGAAGAAGAAGAAACACCTGCTCGGTCAAAAAGATATTCGAAACCATTAATTTCAAATGCGACATGCGATGCTATGGAGTCAGAGGTCACCCAAAGAGGAAAAAGCTCCTCAAGAACATTGCATGCTCGCTCCATGCATCCGAGAGCAATGTGGCTTGAAAGTTGCTGTCTAGAATGAAGTTTCATGATAGTTCGATCAACTTCACCACAAATCTGAATTAACGACGAGATTCCTGTCTTGGAAACTTCCTCATAATTTGCAGCTAGGGTCAATACTCTAAGAACGTTGTCTGATAGGTACTTCATCAAGTCTGTCGCAGGAGAGGTGCCGGGCTCAGTTGTTCGATTAATGACGAGCCATTCGATCAAATGGTGGATGCACCTTTGGATCTGATCTTGGAACTTTTTGAAATTGCTGAAAAGTTCTGTGATTGATAAACTTGATGATGCGTTCTCGGAAGTAAGCAGCAGGAGCAATAGGTCATTTGCAATTTGTAAGCGGACCACATTAATTTCACTGCAATTATTGGCTCCATTGTGGCCACCGATGTTCAAGTGCTCAACGAGATATAGCGGCAATTTTATAAGCAGGCTCTGTATGCCTTTCTCGTTCAATGTGCAAGCTGCTGTCTGGGATGACGCATGGATATAATAATCAGCAGTCTTTGGGGTCTGCATTGTGAGCAGAATATCAAGCCAGCCTTTAATAAGCTGGTAATACATCGGTCTATCGAGATTTTGCTCCTCGTTCTTTGTTATAATACTCAAAACTATATCTAGAATGTAGCTGGAAGCTTCACCTTGATTTTTGGAATGAGTTAGCACATTCTTTGTCAATGCCAACATCTCTGGAATAAGGCTTTGCTGGATCTCTTCTGGAGCCTGCAAAAAGCTTTTTATCAGTAACCCAAATACTTCGTCCTCAACGAAGTAGGTGCTTTCAACTTTTCGGACCACCTTCATGATCAAATTCCAAGCTTCACTGGACTGTGAAAGTTTGAATCCTTCCCGAGATTCAGTCTCTGGAGAAAACAGCAAAATCAAAGAATTAACTGTCTCGAGAGAGATTCCAGTGTTATTTTTGCTTGCTGAAGATTCTTCGTTTCTCTTCTTGTCTTCCATGGACATTGGTATTTCCTCCTCTATATTATTGCCAACCTTCTTTTTTTGTTGTGGTTGTGGCTTACTTTTGTCGGATTTTGATTCTTCTTGCTTGCTTGTGGTTTCAGAGGCTCCTGTGAGGAATTCAGCAACAAAACAGATATATTCCAACCAATTACTTGGAGAGATATAGTTCATCATTGTTGTTGTCAAACCAGAATCTTTAGGAGATTCTCTTTTGAGGGCGAAATCTATGAGGGAATGCAAAATTTGTTGGAAGTGCTGAATCAGGAGGAGTTTAATTTCTTCAGCACATCTCTCATCAACGGAGTTTACTAGAATTGAAGCGCTGTCACTCTTAGGAAGATTAGATTCTATCAGCGGTTTCACGTTGAGAAACACATCAAGGATAGCTCGAAATTTATCGCGTAAAATTGGTGAGGATTCTTGAATGATGTTCATTGCGAGCTTCGAAAAAGACTTAGAAGCCATCAATAACTCCTTTATGCTGTTGCACTTTGATACAAGTAGCAAATGTTGCAATATATCAATTCCAAGCGACAACAGATTGACTTTATCGAGCTTATTGAGTTGGTTATTTTCACATATCCACACACATGTGTGAAATGCTGCCTTGAGAGAATCCCCAGAGCTAAAATGTGAGATTTCAATTGTTGAATCTTTTAATTTGATTGATTGCTTAGTTTCTTGACAGGTCATTTCACTAGTAGATGCATTTTTCGATTGACTCTTGGTCTGATTGAGTTGTTTTTTCAAGAGTAGAAACAATGTAGCTAGAATAGTTAGAATTTCTTGCTCGCGGAAATCTTTCGATATTTGTTGCCCGTTTGCACTCTCATTCACGGGAATACCTAACTTGATGGTAAGGTAGCTCAGAAGCTCCCCAGTGCAGATAAGGAATACATTGAGAGCTTCAATCACTCGCATATGGGAAAAAATTGATTCTGCGGGAGATAAGGTTATTGAAATCGGCAAAGTCAAGAAACCATCCACAATTCTGAACGCAAGCTCAGTCGAATAGCGGGGTTCCAGAGTTGGTATCAGAACTTGAGAGAAAAAAGCAGCAAATTCTTTTGAAATGTTCGAGTTTTCAAAGATCATAGTGGTTTCAAAGATCTTGAACATTATCTCAACTCCGTTCTCCTTCTTAAGTGATTCTTTTAATCTCCATGTACGATCTATCTCGGGTACTTCTGTGTCGATCTTTCTCAAGAGCTGGGAATATTTTATCGCTAGTGTATAGAAAAAGTCAAGAGATTTAGCAGGCTCAATCTTTGTAGAAGCCCCATGGTTTCTCATATTGAGCAAAGTAAGCTGAAGATTCTCGATCATCTCACATAAATTTATCACTTTTTCTTTGTTTTCAATGAAAGATTGGCTATTTCTCGAAGTATTCAACAAACCAACTAGCTCAGCTTGAAGATTTACAAGCTGAGAGAAATGAGTTTCAGCACTCTGACTTCCATATCCGGTTATTTCATGCATTCCATAAAATCCTGGATCAATTTTCAAGGAATTTCTTTTTAACGAACCTGTCGAATCAAGGATTTGACAGTTGTTTGTCACTTGCTTTTTCTCGTAGTTAGAACCGTGGAGAGTGATCATTTCTGAAGAAGTACAGGCTGCAGAATCGAATAACAGTTGCACCTCTTTGAGTGATAAATTCTTCCCCTTTGATTCTTCTAATGATTCTCCATAAACTTCTGGAATGATATTCTTGGCGTCTTTTTCAAGTAGTTGCACTTTTAGCGATGAAAATGCAGTATAATTGAACTGCAGTACCAGATAGCGAGTAGTTACATTCAGATTGCTGAATCCAAGAGCCTTCAATTCCTCGGCATCAGAAAAATAAGCAGTGTTTCCAGAATCATAGGCGTCTTTTGTTAATTGAGTCCAAGTAGAAGATTTGTAACACTGGGAATAAATGAGAGTTTTATCGAATTTATCTTTCTGCACATTGATTGCCCAGATGTGTACTCTAAAATCTGTTACTGCATCTGTGAATTTATCCAAAAAGATCTTGACTTCGCTTATTTGAGTAACTGAAAGTAAATCAATCAAGTACTCTTCGTTGTTTGGAGTGCTCCATTTTACGATTCTAGATGGGAGTGGTTTTCGAGCTTTGCTTTTGTGAGGAGAGTAGTTCTTCCTATGATCTTTTTCATTATGAGGATTCTTTGAAATGTTTGAATCGCTGAAAAGCTCCTTTTCCAGGACCAATGAAGAGATGCCATACTGGGTCCTCAGTAAATTGTATTCGGGTGCTCGCAATTGTTTAATATACTTTATTGTCTTTTCAATCTCATCAAGTACACTGAGAAAGACTCTCTCAGAATCAGTTTTGTAACACCAAAGAATCATGTTAAAGAAGGCGTCGAGGCCATTTTCAGTAATCTGACTTGTTTCCTGAAGGTGAGGAAGCATCTTCATAAGGGCAGAAAGCAAATCGTTGGCAAAACTTGTGATCCTCAAAAATTGTTCTAGAAGAGAGAGAACCTCAGAGATGGATGAACTTGTCTCATTAAGCACGTTGAGTGCTAAATAGGCGCAGAGATCTAGCTGCTTGTAAACATTTTCGGCTAGAGTCGGACACTGAGCGATCAAATCCGAGAGTAACTTTGAAAATTTTCTTCTCCTCTCTAATGAGCAATTTTCATCAGTCAGTTGTTCAAGTAGGTGTTGGCTAATTTTTTCTAAACTCCCCAAGTCCTTTTGTAATGTTCTGAGCGAAACCCTTGATACAACTTTCTTCTCGTCCTGAGCGTTGCTTGAAGTAGTAGGAGTTGTGATACTCTCACTGGTCGTTGCAAAAGCACATAAACCAGTTACCTTCCACTCATCCGCCTCGGAGCTGTTTTCCACTGTCGCTGTGACTCTAATCGAACATATTTGAAACTCAGAAAACAGCTCGCTCGCAATCTCAAGAGAACTACTCCCACTCATCGCAGCTAAATTTAAGAATTGCTTATTCTCGACAAAAGAGCGAGAGATTTTTGATGAAAGGACTTTATTTACATTTAATGAGCGCCCTTGATTGTTGTATATTTCGGTCCATTGAGGATTCAAAGGAGTTCCTCTGTTCACCTCGACAGTTAGATTGCATTTAGAAGCGCATTGCAAGCTAAGTCCAGTCTGAAGCGTATTTCCCTCTGTGTTGAGCACGCTGAAGTCGTTTTCCTGGACAGATCCTGTGACTCCAAAGAATTTAATTTCTAGAGGCGAAGTCGTAAAGAATTTTGAGTAGGAATCAGGCTTAAATCTCATTGAAGTCGGCTTGAGGAAAATGTATTTTGCAGGCCTTTTGTAGTGAAGATCGATTGTAACGACCTCACTCTCTTCATTAAATTGAAAACTTCCGACAGGTTCCCAAGGTTCCAATACCTTATTAGTTTTGGCTCGTTCTTGTCGCCATTTTTGGTATTCTTGCTCACTCATTGTATTGAAAGGACTCGTCATATCGAAGTGAGCAAGATAATTGGAAGTAAAGATCAGTCCTGAGCCAATTGGATATCCTGAATAAGTGCTCGAGAAAAAGTTAGAATGCACAGTCACTGTTTGGACAATCATTGTCTTTCCATGTAGATGTTGGAATACGAATTCAGCGCCAGATTGATTGCTAAGGAACACATCGGAATTTGGTGAGAGCATTTTCGTCACAGGATATTTATCACTAAAAGAGCCACCTTTAAAGGTCACTATGGTTAGTGGCAAATATTTTCCGCCACCTATTTCGCCATTTCCCAGATTGAGACCTGCTTGTGTAATGGACGGTAAAGAATGTTGTTTTTCTTTAGCATCTCGGCTGCTTGGCAGTTCCTCTGGGGTTTTTGATTGCAGAGCCGCAGTTTCATTCAATAGACTTTCATAATATTCTTTCTTCTGAGCTTGTGTCTCCCCAAGACTTCCTCTTTCGAAATGTAGTATGAGGTTAACAGCGAGTAATTCGGAGTCCGTTATTAATTCGTACTCAAGTACCTTTTTGGCATTATTTTCAAGAGGTAGATAGAATTTAGAAAAACTTGAGGTAGTCCTGTCAAAGTTGGAAGAAAGAACTCCACTCGTTTTTAAAACACCTGGTTGGAGACGGCTGTATAAAGTTCGATGAAGCGAATCTATCTCGCTATTCGTGAGCTTCTTTACTTGAGGGAGTATTAATTCTTTTCCAATTTTCTCAGGGACTTGGATTTGGCTGTTCAGGGAGCTAGCCTTAAAATATCCAGATTTTAGCTCTAAAACATGAATTCGATTGTCAACATCAATAATTAACAGAGCTTTTTGATCGATATTTCTGAAACTCTTTATTTTGTAACTAAGTTGAATGGAGGTCACTTCAGTTATCGATCCGGTCCAGAGGGTATGCAATGAGCTAGAATCAACGTCTAAAATGAGAAGATCTTTAGTTTCATTGACAATGAGCTCAGCTCTGTTCCCAGTGACGAATTTTGCTTCATGTTTTCTAATAAGTTTGCAAGAGATATAGTTTTGGTCATAATTCTCCAAAGGATAACCTATGTGTAAGATGGTGAACAGATAATGAGCGATTTCCAACCCTGCTTTTGTTCGACCGAGAACAAATAGATCGATTTTTTCTTGATCATCTTCAACAATCGATTGGGATGTTGCAACCGATAATATACTTTCATATGGAAGAGGCAGATCTAATTCTTTCATCGCTTTCAGATAATTTTCCGCTGATGCTAACTTGGGGTTTGCCTCCTTCTTATTTTCGAAAAGAGGATCCAACGCTGTAAATGACAACCGATATTCATGTAAAAGATGATTTTGTATTTCTTTAATGGAGTCTTTCCCCTGAGAATGTCTAAACCATCTATTGGAAAACTCTGAATGCATTTCGCCTGTCCAATCACTGTATAAATATTTTTTCACGTGTTCTTTGGTGTAGAAATAGTGCCGAAGTCGGAGTAATGATGTTTTGCCAGTGCTAAAAACCACTCCCACCAATGAAGGACAGAGTTTGTTTCCTCTGGTGTTGATCAGGACTACATCTGTAATTTCTGCATTAGCAGTACATAGCTTCGTTATCTCTTTTTCAAATGGCTCTTTTGCAGGCAGAGACTCTTGCCGTTTATTTTCTTCGCTCTCGTCTGTGAGTTCAGGCTGTTTGGAACCGAAAGTATTATCCTCCACAACATATGCTTCGAGTGAAGGTGGTTGCTCACATATTTCACAGAGCTTATTCTCGGATTTATTAATGAACGTGCAAGCCACACATGTCCACTCGTCTTTCATTTTTAATTTGGGTGCTTGAGACAACATCAAAGGGTCGTAACCCGGAGAATTAGGCGTGTTTTGTAAGCTAATGATCATGTCTAATGCCTGTTGAAGTCCTTCATTTTTGGTTTTGATCAACACATTGGAGGCTAGTGGGCCAGGAAAACCCATGCCTACAAGAGTCTCATAAAAGTACGGATCTGGTTCGATGAATTGAGCACTGCCAAAGCCAGACTGAGTGCCTGCGAATCCAAATTGACCACCAAATTTAGGTTGAAAAGTCCCTCCAAACTTAGGTTGAAAACCACCCCCAAAACTTGGCTGGAAACCACCTCCAAAACTTGACTGGAAACCTCCACTACCAACATCAGTACTCGTAGAATGCCCCAAATTAAAGGAATTTGAAGCTGTAATCGTTTTTATAGGGACAGAAATATCCACAGGGGGCATGTCTGCTCGAAAATTATCAGCTCCGATGTTCACCAAACCCACCTCGGTATTCCAAATTTTCATATCACCGTTTTTAGAAATAGTTACAACATGTGTGGAGTCTGGATGTTGAGCGAGTTTGAGAATTCGAGTGCTATCAATATCGTCGCCTCTGCGACTGTGGAATTGTACAGGGAGGTTGTTGACTGATACAGAAAGTGGAACATTCGTTGTTGGCAGACCCTGTACCATTCTGTTATCTGGTAAACTCTTTTCGAGAAATGATGAGAGGCTTTGATCTGTTTGAAGATTCTGAATGGCATCAAGCCGTTTTTCAGGGTCCAAGTAATGCCGAGCATCGTAAAGAGCACCCGATGAGTTATAGATGCCACTTTCGGCGAGTTCAATTAGACTGAATTTATTTGAAGGGAAATTCAAGAGCGAGCTAAGCCTTGAGAATGCTGAAAAGAGACGAGTGCTACGATTTTGCCAATAAGACTGAAATTTCGGAGATGCATCCTCGTGTTGGATCATAACAAAGAGGGCTTCATCCATTGCTAACAATGAGTTCATTAAATTATGGAGTGAACTGGGTGTGAGTTGCTTGAAGAATGATTTTGGTCCTTCTTGGTGATGAGTTTTTTCTTTTGAATCACTGGTCGTCTCTTTTGGGGCATCGAAATTCAACAAGCCATCAGAAAGAGCTGGTTTTTTCACTGGAAGTAGCGCTTTAGTTTCTACGAGCATGATCGCACTTTGTATCTCACAGTTGTTTTTATTTAGTGCCATGGCTAAATCTGACAAGAATAAATCGATCACGCGTTTAAAAGTCTTATACTGTGCTCGCACGTATAGGATATCTGCTGATTTGATTGATTGAGAGATTGCCACTTCAATAGCCTTGAGAAAATCGGCAATTGATTTAAGCTCAAAAGGTCTGAAAGAAGGGTCGGTGAGTTTATTCTCCAAATCCAAATTTGAGAATAAATTTGTCAATGTTTCCATAGACATAGGAATGAGAACATTGTCTCTAGGACAATTTGGCCTATTTGCGAAAATGGCATTCTGAAGCGGATATTCTCGGAGATCAGCTGATCGAGTGACAAGCTTGATCATATTATCTTTAACGATCAGCATATTCTTACTGGAAGAGTTGTATTCTAACCTCATTTGGGTGTTACTGCTGCTAGCAGATTTAGATTCTTCAACAACAGGGTCTTTTCTCTCTTGGATTCTACGACTGAGCAGGTTTTGTGTTATAATCTTTGTCAGCTCAGCTTGAGTAGAAAGCTCTTTAGCGGCAACAGGAGCGCCATGTTTTATGAGGAGATTGAGATTTCTCTTGAACCATTTACGCATTGAGTTTATCTGTGCAGTATTTTTTATCTTTTCTTCTGGTTCTACCCCTTTAAATGTCTCAATTGCCCATTGTTGTAGATAATTTTGATCAAGAAGAAAGATGGACATCCCATCGAACGTGACACTGTTGTTCTTTTCAATGAATCGCACGGCTTCTTCAAGCGATTTGAATCGCAACCCAAGAATCGCAGACTTATCTTCGAATATATACTCAAAAGGCGCGAAGGAAGGAAGATCCACCAAGTAGTGAAAAACTTTGGATTGAAGATTCGTCTTCTGAGTCGATGAAAATCCGCTGAGAATTACCCAATTTTGAAGAGCTTCCTTGACATATGAAATCGAGGGTTTTGGTTTATTTTCATACAGTGTGATCAGGGGCTCCTCAGGGTCAGTGGCAAAAGGGTTAACAATAAAAAGACTCTTCATTCCTTGAATTTTGACTGCAGCAAAATAGGTCGTTCCTTTTTTTATTTTTCTGGTTTTTGATGACTGGAAAATTCCATCAAGCCAAAAGTTCAATTCTCCTTTATCCAAGTCAAGGCGTACACCAACGGTATGGGAAGTCTTTGCTCTGAATGCATGTCCTTCAAAACATTCCTTAGCAGGCGATAATTGTTCCTCTCTCTGCACTCCTATTGAGAGACCTTCAAGAGATCTTGGGCAAATAATCTCCCAAAAGTGAACACCACTCTGAAATCCGACATCTGATATGACAAGGTGCTCTGCGTTACCCCTTATGCAGGTGACAAGTAAACCTGATGCAGAAATATGTAAATCGATGTTTGGATGGAACGGACGGAATTTAAAGTGGCATTTGTTGTTGGGAGATTTGAGTTTCGTGTCGTTACGTGTATTTGTTAGAGCCAGGATTTCGTTTGTTGGAGGTGATGGATTTTCCTGCAGAATCGGAATATGAGTTTCGACACGATGAGAAGTCAAAGAATAACTCTGAGCAATCCCATTATCTGTAAACAGGATTTGCTGCGAAGCGGAGTCATACACTGCGTCAAGAGCAGTAAAATTACCAAGGTTTGGCAAGTCAATATCCATATATACCAAGCAGATCGAAAAATAACTATTATATGCGCAATTCAAAAAATTGCTTATATAGCTTCAAATTGACACAAAACAAACAGCAATATCCAGAAAATTGAATGGTACATTTTAGAAAGAAAAAACCCATCAAGTAGAAAGGTTCTTGCTTGAGTTGGCGATATTTAAATGAGCACAAAACACCAAATTTGGGATAGTCGATGCTCGTGTCTCAGACAAATAATTAATTTATTTGCGCGCGTTGCTAAGCAATTTGTTGATAAACAAATCCGCAACGCGTGTTTAAATTGGATGGTTTAATCTTATTGAATGTGGTAGTACTGTTCAAAATAAGAAATAACTCAGCAAGTCTCATTGAGATATAAGCTTGGACCGAGTTCAAGGGGGTCAAATCACACACATTCTCATACATTATCTGATAATTTTCATCCTAAATTCAATGAAAATGCTGAACACCTGTGGTTTAACTACTTTGCGATAATTAGGCGTCACAATCTCAAGTTTGATTATTCTCGGATGATTTCTGGAAAAAAAATTTGATGTGATGTAGCAGGATTATTTTTTTCTTATATCTGAAAAGCTCACTATGATGCGTCGTCTCTTGATAAGGTAATCAATGAAGTAGAACTGCTGCCAGAATTTAAACGTTATTTCGATAGCATCAACACAAAAACATCGAATTGAAAAAATTTAAGACATCATCAAGATGATAGATTAGGCAAGCTTCTATGCTAGAATGGCAAATAATCATATATAAATTGCTTATTAAGTAAGAACTTTCTTTCATAACCGTTTGAGGATCTAATGCAGAATATCTTTAGGGTTTGCTCTTAATAACTTGAGCTAGATGTCCAAAATCAAGAACCGAGTTTTCCTTTGTCGAGATTGTTGCTGATCAACTTGTGGAACCCAATAAAAAGAACCAAAAAATTTCAGAAGATTATAAAACATAAAAAAAAATATAAAAAACACTGATTAAAGGAGACTTACATCTACATCCAATGAAAACTACAAATAATGGAAGAATTCGTAAGAATTACATGCTCTAATCTATTTTTCCAAATCAGGTAGGTATTGCTATACTAATGAGTTCTCTATCTATTTCGTGATAGATGAGGAAAGATCAATCTTAGAGATGTCAGGTGTTTTTGGCTCACCCCTGTGATCCTTACTATTATGAGCTAGCAAAGAACTTTGATTGAACAATTTAATGCCTGTAGTTGGACTTTGATTCCCATTATTCCCTAAATATAGATTTGCAGAGTTTAGCCACTGAGAAGAAGAAACAGGATACCCAATTTATCTGGAGTCTTCGATCTATTACTCCATCCTAAAGCCTTTAGATTTTGCACTTGTCTTGAAAGTGGCTTGGGAACGAACTCTTTTGCTTTTGGAGACAGCTCTTTGTGATGAAATATGGAGTTTATATCTGTCTTTTTGTGCTTAAGCCGAATTTTCCCCTTTTTTTCTTTTAACTTGTCAATACTAACTTCACAAATCTTCTTTTTTAGTTTTTGACTCGAAGAAATTTGCAAATTTAAACCGGTGAAACATTCTAATGCTTGATCTGGACTCGCTTCTTTTGAGGATGTTTTTGGTTTGCCTTTCACTTTTGATTTTTTCAAAATTTCTGCAAGACTTTGTCGAACTGCCGATTCCTCTTTCTTCTGGTGTAGAGTTATTTCAAAGGTTTTCTTGTCGTGAGGAGAATTTGAGCGGGATTCTCCTTGGGTAGCCTCAGCTTTGGCTGAAATTTAATAAGAAAGTTGGTAATCAGCAAATAATCTATCACATTACCGAAAAATTGACCTTGTTTGTTGTTTTGCTTTTGTTTGTTCTCATGAATCGTGGGGTCTAATACAACTCTTTTCGGCTGGAATGGCTTTCTCTTTATCTCACCAGGATGATTTGGCGCCTTTGATAGGAACAAAACTTTTTTCTCAACAAATGGATTCACCTTCTTGAATAAATTTGAACGATTGAGCGCATCCATTGTTTGAGGAACCAGACACTTAGATTGCAAAAACGAAATTTGTGTTTGCTCTCCTTCATCTAGAAATCTGCTATCTATTTTTGCTCCTTCGGAACGATTCCTGCTTGCTCTTCCGTCCTCTCTGCTATTACTCATTCCTCGTGGAGTAGATTTCTCACTGGGTTGAGTCTCCGCTCTGAATCTCGACTCTCTCTGCTGAAAGGGCTCCAGTTTTTTTTTAAGAATAAACTCCTGTGCATTTAATTCCTGGTGAGAGGCATTATTAGATTGTGAAAGCGTTGTCTTGCTTGAATTTGAGGTGTCTGCAAGAATTTTGTGTTTTGATAGCAATCCTTTTGCTTTTGGGGTTGATACTGTCATCCCTAGTTTCAAATTCTGCAACGAATTAACATTTTGATTCTTTTCCTGTTTATTCAGGGTGAAGGCTACATTTGTAGGGGTGAAATTAGGAAATTTATGATTTATTCTGTGGAATAAGTTTGGAATTGAGTTATGTAAGTTCTCGATCTTATTCGGACGCTCTGGAGTCCTCAGTTTTGGCCTAAGAAGATGATTTTGAGTACTAGTTACTGTCTTCGAGCTTTTTCGAAATGTTGCCTGAAATATCTCATTTTTCTGCCTACTTGTGTGATGTGGTACAGTTGCTTTGGAATCTGGAGACTGTGGTTGAGGCTGACGCCGACTAAATTGCGTTAAATTGGCATCAAAACCATAATGCGTTTGAAATTTGTTTACCTTTTGGGTTGGTTCTTGCTGGGTTGTTTTTTCTGATGATAAAAGCTGATGCTTAATTTTTGAAAAAAGTTCGCTTTGGATTCAGCTTCTTTAATCTCATTTTTGATATCAATGTCTCTAATCACCACATAACTGTGAAAACTGTCATCTAGTTCAGAGAAACTAGGAAATTGATTCTCTTCTTCGAGTTCCCCATTGGG